>ERZ870052.947-NODE-947-length-10657-cov-6.201229_pt1 | contig 10657 bp, 9 predicted proteins | sample MGYA00520889_ERZ870052 | MGnify/ENA primary metagenome ERZ870052 (study PRJEB32232, sample SAMN07284988) | human gut metagenome | biome: human-associated habitat; material: feces | host: Homo sapiens | place: Tanzania | collected 2014-08-14 ...
ACCCGCGCTGCCAGTGAACTGTGCATAGCACAGCCAGCATTAAGCAAAACAATCCACAAACTCGAAGAAGAGTTTGGTACACAACTTTTTATCCGTAATAAAAAAGGGCTTGAATGTACCCGTCAGGGAGAAATTCTTCTTGAATATGCTGACAGAATACTTGAGCTCTCACAAAACGCCACCCGCGCCATCAATCAAAGTCTTGGTGATGCCGGAGAAATCAAGCTCTGCCTTCGCTCAAGTGCTATTCTTGTCAGCAATGTACTTAAAGATTTTGTTCATAACTACCCTCAGGTAAGCTTTTCGATATCTTCAGAAACAAAAGGATGTGACCTGCTGATAGATTCCGTTTCATCAGCTTATGATATTCCGGACAATGCACATCTCCTTATGACAGAAGAAATCTGCCTTGCTGTAGCATCATCACATCCACTTGCCCACACAGGTCATGTATCACTAGAACAGATCATAGACGAAAAATTCATTGATCTTGCAGATTCACCGTCTTACACAGGAGTGTTTAATTCGATATTCAGCAAATGCAAGAAAAAACCGCAGATAGCTTATTCATGCAATGATTACATATTACAAGGCAAACTTATAAGCCTTGGACTCGGAGTCTCATTTGTTGCCTCTGTCACATGGACAAACAGCAGCCTTCCTGAAAACATAAGTCTGCTACATATAGATGACTGTCCACATTTCAGAAGCATTTATTATCAGCCGTTGGGATCCTTCCGCTCAAAAACTCAGCGCATTTTCGAGCACCAACTTGATGAATATTTCAAAAATCTCAATCATTAACGAACCTCTGTCATTGCATCTTCACCTGCTGCAAACTGTACAACACTTCTGATTGAGGATTCGACCATGTCAGACACTGCCTGATCTGTAAAAAAGGCAACATGAGGTGTAACGATAGTGTTCTGAAAAGACTTAAGTATGATGTAGTCATGATTAATAACAAGATCATCATACTTACGGTCTGTACGGATAAATTCGTCTTCTCCCTCGCAACAATCAGTTCCAACCGAAGCAATCTTTCCGCTCTCAATGGCAGCAATCAGATCCTTCGTATTAACAAGCGCTCCTCTTGCCGCATTGATAAGGATAACACCATCCTTCATCTTCGCAATTGAATCCTTGTTTATCATATGATATGTCTCATCACTTAAAAAAGTATGAAGTGAAATAATATCTGACCTGGTATATAGTTCGTCAAGACTAACGTATTCAACATTTTTCAATTCTTTTGACGGATATGGATCATATGCAATAATTTTACAGTCAAATCCTGAAAGATTCTTAATTACAGCCTTTCCAATCCTTCCTGTTCCAATGATACCTACAGTCATATTCTGCATCTCATGACCACATATAGGTCCAAGAGAATAATCTGCTGTGTGAGAACGCATCATTACATATAAAGCCTTACGGATACACATAAGCATAAGCATTACTGTATAATTTGAAACCGAATATGGTGAATATTCACTGTGTGCAACACGGATTCCCAAACGCTTCGCTGCCTCAAGATCAATGCTATTATATCCGATTGTCCTAAAACCTATGTACTTTACACCTTCTGCCGAAAGCTTTTCAAGAACAGGTTCTGACAGATCACACATACCATCACACACTGACATGGCCTCGCAGCCCTTGACGCTTTCTATATCATCTGCTGTAAAACCACTTCTGTTAATCTGTAATTCTACTTTGTATACATTTGCAAATGTATCAAAATACTGTTTTTCATCTGGACGAACACTAAATGCTGCTATCTTCATAGACTCTCATACCTCCTGTTATCTATTTAATCCACTCGTATGTAAGTTTTCCAAGAATCTCAATTCCCTTAACAATCTGCTCATCAGAAGGTGTTGAATAATTAAGTCTGAATCCATTGGACTTCTGACTCTCATCAGCTAAGAAAGCTGCTCCTGGAACCGAAAGAACACCTCTGTTAATAGCTTCCTTTACAAATGGTGCTGAATCCATTCCTTCTGGAAGAAATGCCATTACAAAAAGTCCACCCTCTGGGTGTCCAAAAGTTACTGAAGGATGAAATTCCTTTTTCATGCACTCCAACATGAGATTGCATTTATGCTCATACACCTTTCTTGATTTCTCAAGATGCTTATCAAAATCATAGTTATTAATATACTCATCACAAATATACTGGAAAAGAACAGTGGAATGTACATCTGTGCACTGTTTTGCAACTGTAAGTGGTCCTGTGAGTGACTTGTTGAATACAAGGAACCCAAGACGAAATGCCGGTGCCATTACCTTTGAGAAACTTCCTGCATATATAACTCTGCCTTCTGTATCAATTGATTTGATTGTCGGAACATTTTCACCTGCAAATCTTAATTCACCATAAGGATTATCTTCCAATATTGCAATATCATATTTACAGCAGAGTTCATACACTTTCTTTCTCTTCTCAAGCGAAGTTGTGATTCCTGTAGGATTCTGAAAAGATGGAATTGTATATAAGAACTTTGCATTAGGATTCGCCTTTAAAGCCTCCTCAAGTGCACTGATATTCATTCCATCCTGCTCCATAGAGACCCCTACAAGCTTTGCACCATATGAACGAAATGTATTGAGACAGCCTACAAATGCTGGTTCTTCAGTAAGTACAACATCGCCTTCATTAACAAGTGCCTTCGTTATAAGATCCGCACACTGCTGGCCTCCTGACACTATGAAAAGCTCGTTATTTTCAAAATCAAAACCTTCTTTCTTCTTGAGATACTCCTTCATAATATCACGCAATGGAGTATAGCCTTCACTAAGACCATACTGTAATAAAGAAACTGGATTCTCACTAAGTCCCTTTGATGCTATCTCTTCTATTTCCTTACACGGAAATGTCTCTGCTGACGGATTTCCACCGCCAAAAGATATTATATCCTCGCTTGCTCCCAACTTAAAAAGTTCTCTTATCATTGAACCATGCACACCTGATAAACGGTTAGAAATCTCGTATTCCATATATATTTTCTCCTTTACATGTTAACAAACTTTGAGAAACACGCTCTGCGAGTTTCTCAAGTTATCGCGGCAGTCGCCAAGGTCTCGTGCAAGCACGGACTTTGGCTCGTTGCTCGCGTAAATAAAAGCCAGAATCTTCTAATAGATTTCTGGCTTCCTTGCCCTTGATATATATATCATATACCCAGCTGTCATTCCTGTAAAATACACGTTGGTTATAGAATCATAAATCATAGCAATAACTGTGTGAAAGGAATCTCGCATTTTCAGATAAAATTTACACTTCTTAATAAAAACAATATCTATCGTAAAAGTGACATGGCCATCCTGCGGTAGGTGTGACGTTTCCCCCTTATCGCCACACTATAAGCTGTGATATTTTCTGGCAATGCCATCCCCATATATCCGCTATCCCCGATGTGATGGATATCTGCACCAGCCATCTTACACATAAGGGCAATCTGACGAACTGTGGCATCATCTGCACCTTCCTGAGATGTTCCAATCGTTGTCATTGCCAACGCACCTTTTTCATGCGCTTTTCTTATAAGATTTCCCGCATATTCCATTGTAATTCCCGGAACTGTTCCCGGAGCCGGTAGCAGGATCACATCCGCGCCTGCATCAACAAACGCCTCCACATCCTTTTCTGTGAGGATCTTTTCTCCTGCTTCAGAAATAATTCCTGATGCATGCATTTTCCCGGCTGTCAAAATCACTCTGTCTCCAACTGCTTCTTTCAATCTGGAAAGAGCCTGTATAATTGCTTCATTATCTACGCCAACTCCCGGATTTCCTGTCAGAACAATCATATCTACGCCCATGTCTGCAGCTTTTCTTGCATTCTCTACCGTAGCCTGACGGCCGGTTGTCAGATTCCATACGGATTCTTCACACTCATCCCTTATCACAGCCGGCTCCAGATTAATCGCAACCATTCTTCCGGTAAGACGCTTCACCTCACGAATCGTATCTTCCGGTGATGTCTGCGGCAGTCCCTGAATTATCGGATTGTTTACATCGAAAATATTCAGCATGATCAGGTCTGCTCCCAAAGATGCTGCAAACTCTGCGTTAGTGATATTTACTAACATCGGAGTTACGGTTCCTATCGTCTCTGCTGCGAGCGTTCTTCCTTCACTTTCTGAAATGGCAGTCAGAAGTTCTGCCTTATTATAGGAAGTTAATTCTTTGGCCGTCGTATCTATCAGTCGTTTTAACATCTTTTTTTTCTCCTTTTTGCAGTGTTTTGTTTTCATCAGAAGATGTATGATTTAAGCTTTTTTCTTTGCATCATAACATTTTGTGAAACAACTGTAAAGAAAAGTATTTGCTATCGCGAAAACTTTAGCGATTTAAAGCAGAAAATCGCTAAATTGTATTGTAGTCTACAAAAACAGCTGTTATAATATTAAAAATAATAATCAGATAGGAAAGGTGATAAAATGAATCAGTTAGAAATATTAAGAGAGAGTCTGGGACAGTGTGATGAAATCATCCTGGACGCACTGCTTATGCGTAATCGTATTGTAGAAGATATCATGGCTTATAAGGAGGCCAATGATCTTCCGATCTTACAGCCGGAACAAGAAGCCAAACAGAAAGAATGGCTGGAAAAAAGAATGGAAGAGAAACGTCATAAAGCTGAAGTAGAAGACGTATTTGGCAGCATCACAATGAACAGTAAAAGAATCCAGTCCAGAAAATTGTTTAACTATAATATTGTGCTTATTGGATTCATGGGAGCTGGTAAAAGTACCATCTCAGAGTTTTTGAAAAACTCCTTTGCAATGGAAGTAATCGAGATGGATCAGATCATAGCTGAAAGAGAAGGTATGACTATTTCCGATATTTTTGAAGTATATGGCGAACAGTATTTCCGTAACCTGGAAACCAACCTTCTTATTGAAATGCAGTCCAAAACGAATGTCGTAATTTCCTGCGGCGGTGGAACTCCAATGAGAGAATGTAATGTCGTTGAGATGAAGAAAAACGGACGTGTAGTTCTTCTGACTGCCAAACCGGAAACTATTCTGGATCGTGTCAAAGACAGCCATGACCGTCCGCTGATTGAAAATAACAAGACAGTTCCGTTTATTGCCGATCTTATGGAGAAACGAAGAGAAAAATATGAAGCAGCAGCGGATATTATCATTGAAACAGACGGAAAAGATGAATTACAGATCTGTGAAGAACTGATTCTCAGACTGCGCCAGATGGACAATGAATAAACGAAACTTATGAAGTCGCATCTCAGATTCAGACCCAGAACAGGAGGAAAAAAATGGAACAGAGAATTAAAGGAACAACAGGTTTATTAGCATTGATTGGAAGTCCAGTAGGACATTCAGGATCTCCTGATATGTATAACTTCTGCTTCCGTTATCATAATTTAGACTACAGCTACATGGCTTTTGACATCAAGGAAGATCAGGTACCGGCAGCATTGGATGCGATGCGTCTGTTCAAAATGAGAGGGTGCAATGTAACTATGCCATGTAAAACAGCAGCAGCCCAGAACATGGATGAGTTATCACCTGCTGCAAGAATTATCGGTGCAGTAAATACAATTGTTAATGAAAACGGAAAACTGATCGGACACATGACAGATGGTATCGGTTTTGTGGAAAATCTAAGAGATCATGGTGTAGATGTAAAAGGAAAGAAAATGGTAATTTTAGGTGCAGGAGGAGCGGCAACAGCCATCCAGGTACAGTGTGCACTTGATGGAGCAACATCCATTTCCATCTTCAATCCAGACGATCCGTTTCTTGATCGAGCAAAAAACACAGCTGCCGAACTGAAAAATGAAGTACCGGATTGTAATGTTCAGGTATTCTGTCTGGATGATCAGGAAAAACTGAAAGAAGAAATTGCAAAAGCAGATATTCTGGTAAATGGAACACTGGTAGGAATGAAACCTCATGAAGACCTTTCCCCAATCACGGACAAATCTGTATTTCGTTCCGATCTGATCGTATGTGATGTTGTATATAATCCGGAAGAAACAAAACTTCTTCGGGAAGCAAAAGAAGCCGGTTGTGCAAAAACTATCGGTGGAAAAGGTATGCTTCTGTGGCAGGGAGTTGCGGCTTATAAATTATATACCGGACTGGATATGCCTGTAGAAGAATACAAGAAATATCAGGCAGAAAACACAAAATAAAACTGCTCCCGATTAAGCAGACAATAAAAATATCATAGAAACATTTATAAACAAAAGCAGCGGAAGTCCTTGATTTTTAAGGGCTTCCGCACTTTTTGACCAGTTCTTAAACGCAGATGTAATGTATTTCCTGCTTTTCTGGTACCTTCATCTTAAATTATCTTTTATTTCCCTGAACCAGGCAGATACTTCCTGCTCCGCCACTGAACAATAGTAGTATCATCCAGCAGAATAGCTCGTTACTATCCGCTGTTTTCGGACTTTTTACTGAAGTTTTTGTTCCACTTACTTGTTCTTTTTTCACCTCTGTTTTCGCAGCTTCCGGCTGTTCCTTTGATGGTTGCTTCGGTACAGACGGTGTAACAGGCACTGGGGACTGTCCCGGTTCTTCTATCTCTTTAGTTGTCTGGATCATATTCTGCTTCGCTGCACTTGCAGTAACTGCATCGGACCCCTGCTCAAAGAAACGGATCAACAGCTCTTCGCAACAAGAATATTCTCCGATCTCCGCTGCATCGGCAAGCTGTGGATAACTGTCAGAGCCAGCAAGATAATTATTAACTGCTACGGTATACTCTTTCGTATCATCCAGCTCCTGCCCATCTTTTTGCACAGAAAGTACACGCTCCCCCGCCGGCTGCGCCGGATCGAAGCTGACAGTAATTCCACCAACCTGCAGATAACTTCCGCTGTCATTTGGCCATGCATCCCACTCACCACTGTCATTTGCAACAATACAGTTTTTCTGAATGGTAAGACTGGTCTCCAACATTTCCTTTATCTGTGCACCGGTCAGTTTTTTGGTCACCACATAGTTTCCATAAGGACTGACATTGATAACATCTCCATACGTTACCGTTCCGGCAGCGATAGAAGCACGGATTCCACCAGCATTTTCAAAGGCTATATCAGCCCCTGTAGCAAGCAGGTACGCATCAGTTATAACATTTCCAAGATTTGTCTGTCCGATACGGATATGTTCCCAGACACCGTCTAATTCCACCGGTGAAGTACCGATGACACGATTCAGTTCTGTCTCGTTTTCCGCTTTGATCGTATCCAATACAGCTGTTACGGAAGCATCCTTCGGATAGTTCTGTGCTGCTTCATAATCGACAGATGTTTTCTCATAATCCACATGCACACTTCCATCCTCATCCATAGTACAGTTCAGATCGATCAGCCCCACACTATTTAAATAATGTCCACTTTCCGATACATAGGTTTTTGAACCGTCCGGTGTCGTCACAGATTCACTGAGTTCAATATGCTCATGTCCACACAGCCACAAATCGACACCGTCCACCTGTGCAGCCACATTCTTTGGGTCAAGCGTATGGGACAATGCGATCACCACATCACAACCCTCTGACTTTAACGTGGCAGCTTCCTTTTTTGCATAAGCTACCGCATCCTGAAAGTCAAGTCCCTCCACATTAGATGGTGTTGTCTTATTTTTCATCTCCGGATCACTTACACCAAACACACCGATCTTCAGTGTTTTTCCATTTTTTGTAATCTCCTTTACAAGTGCATCCGTATCAAAAAAAGGATGTTCCGTCTGCATTTTTGATGTTACCGGATAAAATTTTGACATTAGCAATTCCGCCGAGCTCTTTTAAACGATCTTTGCCATAACTCCAATCATGGTTTCCTGTGGTCATTGCATCATATCCACAGGCTTTCATCAGTTTTGCCACCGATTCTCCCTTTACCAGTGTCGCAATCGGTTGTCCATGAAAAGTATCTCCGGAATCCAGCATCAGCGAACCGTCTGCTCCTTCCGTAAATGCCTGTGCAATTCCGCTCAGCCGATCCATTCCGATCACCTGATTATAATCGTCCTCCTCTACCCGCGCATGAATATCATTCGTATGTACAATCTTTACATCAAAAATTGTGCTTCCGGATGCATTTCCATCCTGTGCCTGTACCGGCATTGCCCCAAATAATCCGAAAACTATCCCAAATGTCAGCAAAAGTACCGTTATCTTATTCCATTGTTTTTTTAATTGCTTCATCTTTCTCCTTCCTTTAATGAAACGGACATTCGTAATCCGCATTCACTCCTTGTTTATGAAAACAGCCCATTATATGGTTTGTTTTCATATTGTTTCCTTTCCTTTTATTATATGCAAAAAGCTGTAAAATTCAATACCTGACATACAACACCACGAACTTTAACTATTGTCCTAAAAGTACAATCTATCTTTCTGAAAAATAACACAGAAAGGATGTGCCAAGGTAACTTCTCCATTCCCTTGGCACATCCTTTCGTATTATTTATTATTTTTTGCTATTCTTCTTAATGACAGCTATGGCTTCCACATCCGTGCTCGCCACATGTATGTCCTTCCCTGTGGTTGTGCTCATGGTGAGAACACTTCACATCCGGATTATAATCAAGTGTTTCATTGATAAAAGCTTCTACTGCTTCGTTCGCATCTCCGGAAACTCCTCCGAAAAGCTTAATACCGGCTGCCGCTAACGCTGTCAGACAGCCATTTCTTATACAATTCTTTAATACAAATCTCCCACATATCCATCTGCTTCCAGATGCATATAGCACTCATCCACCTGCTCTGATTCCAAAATCTTCAAAACATGTTCCATACCTGTAGCAAGTTCTTTTGTTTTTAACTCTTCCAGCGGAATCCAATAAACTCTTCCTTCCTCAGAACTCTTCAATTCTCCGGTAAACTTATCCGCTTTATACAGGGTAATGACATAGTGCACACCACTCTTATGCCAATGATATAATCCTCCAAGCTTCGGTGCTTCAATTGTAAGTCCTGTTTCTTCCCACACTTCCCGAATCATAGATTTCTGAAAAATCTCATTTGCTTCTACGTGACCACCTGGAAAAGTTGTACCGGTATAGCTATCATTTACTTTATCCAGAGCCAGTACATTCCCTTTATGATCCTGAATCATACATATATTCATAAAACAGACCTTCTCAATCTGACTCTCTTCTTTTTTATTCAGAGATTTTCTGACACGTTTGTTGATATCCGATCGTTTGGATTTATAATGCTTAAAGACCTCTCCATACGGAATCCAGATTTCTGCATCTTTGATTTTTTCATAGACAGTATCCACTACTTCTTCCAAATGTTTGTCATTCGGAAAAGTGCATTTTTTCATATAATAATCTCTGGTTGCCTGAAACATCCATTCCGCAATCTTTTCTTTCTGCTTTATCTTTAACTGGGAATACTTCTTATTCGTTTGCAGTAGTCTCCCATCTATCATCTTATGGTTTTTCCGTGACATCGGTTTGACCTCTTTTCTTCTTTTTCATTCAGATTTTACTATACCACAGAATCATGCCTGCGTCATACTTCTGAGCTTCGATGTCCTCTTTTTCTTCTCTCAGTACCTTATTTATAGAGGGATCTTTTTTAAGGACTCTCTTCCGGCGGCTGTGCCACCGGTAAATAGCAAGGACAGGAAGTGTATATACACTTCCGAAAAAACAGCAATTTAGGGAACCCTACCCTAAATTAAAAACCCAGAAGTCACTACTTCGAATAACCCAAGAAAGGAGAATCTGCCTATGGCAAAGAGAAAAAGAAATATACAGATATTGTTTTGTGTTTCCCCCGAAGAAAAGAAGCTTATCCGCAGGAAGATGATAGAATCAAAGACCAAAAACATGGGAGCTTATCTTCGTAAAATGGCAATCGACGGTTATATTGTCAATACAGACACTACTCCATTAAAGTAACGGACAAGAAAGCTTTGGACTATATCACGAATCCAGATAAGACTGATGAAAAACTGTTAGTTTCCAGTTTTGGCTGTTCACCGGAAACTGCAGATCTTGAATTTTCCATGACAAGAGAAATGGCAAAAAAGAATGGAATGGACAAAGGCGATAATCTGGCATTTCATCTAATCCAGTCATTTAAACCTGGAGAAGTTGATGCCGAAACTGCCCATCGCTTAGGACAGCAATTCGCAGATGAAGTACTAAAAGGAAAATATGAATACGTGATCAGCACCCATGTTGATAAAAATCACATTCATAACCATATCATCTTCAACGCCGCAAGCTTTGTTGACCATCACAAGTATGTTTCCAATAAGCGGAGCTACCATAAACCCTGCAGAATCAGTAATCGTATCTGCCAGGAAAATGGACTTGCCACCAGTATGCCAACTGGAGAAAAAGGCAAAAGTTATAAAGAGAACATGGAATATCATCGTGGGACCAGTTGGAAAGCCAAGCTACGTGTCACAATTGATAAGGCAATCTGGACTTCCATCAACTATGAGGAATTTCTACAAAAAATGCAGTTAGCCGGATATGAAGTCCGCCAAGGAAAACACCTTTCCTTCCGTGCTCCGGAACAGAAGAACTTCACTTATATGAAATCTCTCGGAAGTTATTATAGCGAAGAAAATGTCCGCATCCGCCTATCTAAAAATCGTAGCAAAGTGAAACCTCCAAAGCATCTGTCCAGAGAAGCTCGCTTGTATATCAAT
>ERZ870052.950-NODE-950-length-10646-cov-6.834043_pt1 | contig 10646 bp, 16 predicted proteins | sample MGYA00520889_ERZ870052 | MGnify/ENA primary metagenome ERZ870052 (study PRJEB32232, sample SAMN07284988) | human gut metagenome | biome: human-associated habitat; material: feces | host: Homo sapiens | place: Tanzania | collected 2014-08-14 ...
TTCCCCATTGCAGTATCGCTCTGCACTATGCCGCCACTCGGATGAGGCTAAAAATTAAATGTTGAGTGTTGAATGTGGGGGTATTTACAATAATTGAGATACTTTATCCAATACTTCCAATATTTTCAATATTCCTTCCGCATGAAAAACAAATGAAAAGTTACTCTTTAATGCAGTTTTATTTCCATGCATATACGCATTTCTCGCCAGAATCATTTGTTTTCCATCATAGATTAACTCCGTGTTGCTTGTAGCTAATTGTGTATTTATTAGGTCCTCAAATTTTTCAGGAGTATTACTTCCTACTGCTGACAAATGTTTGCACAACAACGGAATAACGAACTCAAAAGCCACAAACGTATAAGCAAAGCTGTTTTTATTATTAGTTCCCGTTATTTTCAGCAACTGATGAAATGCCATATCTAATTGGGCGATAGTTTCCTTTTTATTATTCTCATTTAATCGAGGTGAAGCATTAATCTTTTCCTTTATTCCCTCCATCAACTTGTAACTCTTACGCAAGTAATTTCTGCGATAGCAATATCCTATAGTTTTTACGAGATGCTTTGCGTTTTCTCTTGATTCTTCTTTAGAAAAATGAAATAGCGGTGACTCTTTTAGGTAATATTCATCAGCTCCATTGTCGATTAGAGCTTTAAGATTCCATGATTTACTAGAAGCAGTGAATATTATCACCTGATTTCCTGGATTGGCCTGTTTGATACCTTGCAAAACTTTCATTCCAGAGAAATCCATAACATTTAAATCCTTATTCTCCTCACAAGCCATCAAACGCAAATCCAAAAATATTACATCATAAAAACCTTCTTTCAGCTTATCCCTTAGGTCCTGTGGAAGGGCGTTATACGATGCTGTTTCTTTGTCATGAACATCAAATGCTTCTACATCTCTGACACAACACATCAACACTTCTTTCCAACCTTCATTTCCTTTGTCGTCAATCAGCAGATACTTTCCTCCTTTTTGTTTGTCTTGCTGAGGTATAATATTGGCATCCTTTTTCTCATTGTCAGACGTATCTTCCAAAACATCACGTATATCCATATTCTTTATTACAGAATATCTGAAAAACATATTCTTTTCTGCTTTTCGCAATATCTCAGAAATACAATTTGTGTCCTTCGATACAAAGCGATTAAGAGCCATCAATCCCCATTCGTTTGCCAATGAATGATGACCGTATGTCGCATATTCTTTAATATTGATTCTATCCAAGAATCCCGACTCAAAAGTGTCACAAGTCAATAGTGGAGTATTAGCTAAACAATAATCCAAATCTTCAACGCTACAGATGGCAAAACCCTCTGTTTGTAGAATTTGTGAATATGGGAAATAGCGATAAAAACTATCTATTGATTGTTCGGTTACCCCAATAATACGCGCCAAAACAGCCTTGTGCAATTGTTCACACATCAGTCGTATTGTGAATGCCATTTGAATGCCATGTTTGGCATACTCATCCAAATCGAGAATGATAGTGTCTGTATTTGAATCTATAGTTGATATTATTATATCATCAATATCCTTATCATCATCTATAGTATAAAATTCGCATTTGTTAGCCTGTTTCAATAATTGGCTGCTACTTAAATTTTCTTCATTGCCAAATACAACAATGTTGTTTGGACTACTCGTTTCCAAATAGTCCTTTGAAAATATTTCCAAGTCTACTTTGCCAACATTCTTATAATGCTGAATAAAAAACTTCAGTCGTTTATAAAACGTCTCTTTGGGCATCCCATATATTATTTGAGATCCTTCATCGTAATCGATGGTAGTACAACCTTTAGAATATTTCACCAATGGTATTTCATCCATTAAATCTTCTATGCCAGTCAACAACATCGAAGCTTGTTTCCAAACACCATTTTCTTCTATAGCCAAGGATGAATGATAGCAGATGCAAGCCGCATCATGAAAATCCTCCACCTTTGTTTCTTTACTCGGTTTCACCCATCTAACAACATCGTTGTATATGCCAGCCTCTATGTAGCCACAGACTTTAGACAACTCCCCATACTGGTTATCGTCAATTATATATATCATTTTATTACCATTCATAGTATATCAGTTTGATTTTATTTTATAGAAAACAAATTCATGAGTAAACCCAATTGTCTGTTCTGCTATTTCTTCTATCTCTTTCACACCTTCACTTCTTAATATATTCCAACGTAAGTTTTTGTCGTTCCATTTGGATATGATGCTCCAGTTACAATAACTTCTCATCTTTTCCTTTATAACTCCCAAATCACCGGCACCTTCATTCACCCTTTTAATAGCATCGTTTATATCTGCCGAGGGAAACGACCCAACCTGTGTAAACTGGATTGTGTACACTATCCAGCCATTCATAGTAGATCTTGTACATGAAATTTTTATTTCTTTATGTTCTGGATACTGTCTAAACATTAACAACACATGCACCAGACACCAACGCAACATATATACATTTGTGTAAAAGTCTGCTTTTTTTAATTCCTTTGAATCATAGTCAAATACAAACTGTGTATTCTGCCCTTCAAGGGCTTTTATCAAATCTAACAGTTTAGGCGACCTTACTCTTATTGTATTTCTGAATATATCTATAATGTCTCCATATCGTTTTATAGGATGTTCTTTCTTTTTTTCCCAATCATTCCATGTCTCCGTATGTAGATTCTCGTCATAACCAAGCCATCCTTTTATATTGTTACTGACACCAGACATAAAAGTATGCACTAAGCTGTATAGTGACTGTGGAATATTGGGATGTCCCTTTGCTTCTTCGTTAAAAACGGTCCTACATTGCTTGAGAAGTTTATCTATTGTCCAACTTGCATCAGGAAAATCATGAGTCAAAAATTTCAACCCATTTGGTTCTTCAAATAAATGCAAGACTTCATATGTAGCCTCAATATCATGTTTCTTGACCTCTTTCTTGTTGTTTACAACCTCAATAACCTCACAATCCTTGTTCTTCTTAGTGCTTTTTCCTATTAGTTTATCTAATCGAGAACGCAGAGTTAAATACAAAGGGTTCTTACATCCCTTTATCATTTTCAGATATTCAATTTTTCCATCAAGAACATTTTCCAATGAAACGAACTCACCATACGTCCTATGTTTTACATATGCATTATGATACAATGCATATTTTTGACTTGCAACCGCATAACTATAGCATTCCCACATGAATAACAGTGATCGAATCTCCCTTACATACGCTTTAGGAACATTCACCTTATCACTAATTACAAGTCCCGTAACCTCTTGATGCCCTCCACGCTTTTGTAACTTCACTTTTGATGTGTTTAAAGTAAAATGTTCATCTTCGATGATATGGCGTAGTTCTTTACAGAAATCTCCATCGTGTTGATATACATTGTGCATACTGCTGAATGTTATATCATCAGCATAACGTGTATAAGTCAATCCAAACCGTCGTGCTACACCTGAGAGTTTCCAATCCAAACGTTCACATACAATATTCGATAACATAGGAGACGTAGGGGCTCCTTGTGGCAAGACATATCGTTTATTTCCTTTCTCGTCTTCTATCTCCATAGAACAAAGACCAGCAATAGCACTTGCAACCTCTTTAGTCAGACACAAAGGTCGTAATTGTAGCTTTTTCCATACTCTTGCTTGATCTATGCTTGGAAAAAAATCTTGTAGATCTACATTAAAGATGTAATTCTTACCTATATGAGGTGATGCATTATCAACTATAGACTTACCTCGAACAAAACCTGTTACATTGTCTTTTGGATAATACATTAATTCTAATAGATAGTTAAGACATTTCTGTATTTCTTTCAATCCTCTTACTGGAGCTGATATATGTCTATAGCCTCCTGATTTCTTAGGAATTTCGAAAGAGACATAATTACGGACTGACCTTTTCGGTGAGGAAAAAAAGCAATAGTTCTCCCAAGAAATCGGATAGTATTCCACCCCAAATTCTTTTGCCATATTTTGTTTTATAACATTAAGAACATTGTGCAAATCCCTCGATGTAGTCATGGAAGCTATCCTTTTTCTAATGGTCCTGTCATCCATAATTATTCCTTTAATTAGAAAAGAGAGCCTTCGAGATTTCTCTTCTTTATTTCATACGCGCAAGGCGAAAGCGATGGCGTGAACGTCTAAACATTGTTTATTCTCCAAAACTGGAGAACATCAGTCAAATCTACGACTGACGGTGCAAAAGTTTATCTCTCAGGCTCTTTTATATTTTACCATCTTTCATCATATCATGGTAGTAAACCAACATTGCGCTTCGCGCATAGTGTTAACTGTTAACACAAAACCTGTCAACCATCCATTTGTTATCTTCATATCTTCCACTACATCTATTGCCATATTCCAATTCAGCCACAGTCACTTCTGATACAAAAATATCATTTGGACTTAACAATGCCAAATGTTCTGCTATGTTTTTCTTATTGCGCAAGAAAAAAACAACAATATCTGTGTCAAGCAAATATCCATTCATAATATTATTTCTGAATTATTAGTTCTTGCTTTATGTATGTCTTCAACTATTTGGGCAGTAGTGCGCTGGTCCTGCCATTTACCAGCAAATTCATCAACCCACGACTTGCTTGCAGTAGCAGTTGATGCTGTCGGCTTTTTCTTGTCAACAACCTGCCATTTCATCCTCAAAGCCAATTCCTTGAAAAAACTTAAATCTGAATTAGGAATATAATAGCTTGTTCCGTCTGATAAAATTACTGTATTCATAATATGCCCTCCTGGTAAATGTTTTATACATATTGCAAAGATATACATTATTTGCGAGATAAATATGATTCAAGCCATAATAATTCAAAATTCGACAATTCAAGCTTGTCTTTCATCACAAGTGTCAGGATATGGCATATAGCCTCCAATAGAAACTCAGAATACGAGCAATGACTCTCTCTATCTGGCTCAAAGTAATCCACATCCTTACAGTGTAGCCTTGCAAGTCGTTCAAGAAGATAAAAAGCATTTCCTACCGCTTCCTCATTCTTGCCTTCTTCATATTGCTTCATAAAGACTTCAAGCAATGGAACATATGCCATAGCAGCCTTTTTACCATCATTCCACATGTTCGGTTCTATACAAGCCTTGTCAATTTCCTCACGCATGGTAGGTGTGAACCCTATAAAACTATACTTCTTCCATGACTTCACCGTGCGCATGGCTGCAGGATGTCACTCTCCACTACATATTTACAGCTGTCTATGGCCTCTGACAAATAGGTCAGATAGCGGATTAGTACGTCATGAGTCAATGCCTTCAGCTCTTCTACGACTTTCTGTATTTTCTTGTCTACAACGTAAGTATTCGGTATCCCCTCATATTTCCGATATGCATATGAGTTTTAGCCCTCCACCAGCTAATACCAGTGGAGGTTACAACCTCAGTAGTTTTTCACATAGTATTTGTCAAGATACTCAGCAATCATTTTCTTGATGCCGTCCTTGATCACCTCATCCGCAATATGAGAATGACCCATCACAAGCCTCATTCCCCCTAACAGCCAGCAAGTCCTTCTCTATCTTCCTCCAGTCCAAGTCTGGCTCTCCGAATCGCTTGCCCAACACACCAACATGTGGAAAACAAGCCTCCACCATTCTTCGAGAGTACCTTATCTATCTTATCAAAATCTGTATTTGTGTTCATACAATGTTCCCCTTGTTAAACCATCCAAAATATTCACTTAAAAGTGAACAGTCTTTAATTTCTTTATGTATTTTTACGCAAAAGAATGGTGTTATTACCATTGAGAAGAATATGATAACCGATATAGAAAGTGCAACCTTTGAAATTTAGTAATTATGGTACAGAATAAACTTTTCCGTGATTGCCTTGCAGCAATTCCTGCCGAACAGAAAGCTGAGTTTGACTTGTCGTTTTGAATAGCAGAGCGACTGAGTGAGATTCTGAAAGAAAAGGGGCTCAGCCAAAAAGATTTTACCAGAATGCTCCATAAGCGAGACTCTGAAATTTCCAAATGGCTCACTGGTCGCCACAACTTCACCACACAAACCATTGCTCGCATTCAAACAGCATTGGGATGTAACTTAATAAATATTGCTCATTAGGTATATTGGAGAGTCAGAGTAAAGGCTCTCCAATTTTTTACTATATTTTTCGGTATTCACTATTGAACAAAACTTCATCAGTATCGAAATAGACTTCTGCGATTAGATGCTTTTGGAGATAATCATAATTCTCATAGTCTTCTTTGAATTTCTCCATATCAACATCCATATCATGCACATAGATATTGTACTGCCTATCTGCGTGTTTCTTTTTGAATTCAGAAACATAGTTGGTTAAATGGAACACCAACTTTATAGACACCCATGCAAGTGTCTATATAATAAATAAAAAAAATAAAAGATTAGAACCCCATTGCAGTATCGCTCTGCACTATGCCGCCACTCGGATGAGGCTAAAAATTGAAAATATGAACCAATAGGAGAATGCTTCAATTTGCATCAAGTTCTTTACTAAGGATATTAAAAAGAAAAATATCCCCCTCGTCTAAAAAGTCAGCATCAGTAATCAAACGTTCATACATTTTACTGTTCAGAACTGCCTGTAATGCCGATTGATAATCACAGTCATATTTTTTCATTGTCTTCTCTACCAAGACATTGACCGTATAATTGAGAACAGAATAATTAATTGCCATAATCAACCCAAATGATTTAAAATAGAAATTGCATACGGAGTACAGAAACACACTCCAAAATCACGTCCTTTCGCTCCCATGTCACATATAGGATGCTCTATCACTTGGTTTGATCCATGATATAAAAATTCATTTGCCATAAGAGACATCAATAAAATTGTTTTGCAACTAACTTATAAGGCAAAGGTTCACGTTTTCTTGCAGCTCGGTAAATCTTAGGAAAAGCACCTTTATCAGCCAATTCCTCAGCTGCTTTAGAAATAGAAATATCTTTAGCATTTGCATACGCCAAAACACAATCTGTAGTATAACAGATTTGTTTAAACGACAATTTATCGCCAGTTTTTTTAGCTCTAAGAGCAACTCGTCCCTTATTGCCAGGCTGATATAAAATTTTCTTTGTACACATATCCTTTCCTCCCTATTTGTCAAATGATTATCATTATATCGCAAATGTACGTCATTTCCCCGATACCTGCAAGTATTTCTACCATAATCTTTTGATTTAGAAGGAATGTTGCGCTCTAAACTAATAATTCCACATCGGCAAAGCCGACAATTCTTGCTCTGGCAAGCGGCACAGCCGATTACAACATTCAACACTCAAAACTCAACATTGCGCTTGCGCACAATTCAAAACTCAACATTCACATATACCCCTTCACCATCCTCCACACATAATGGCACGGTTTCCATATATTAGCGACCACATCTCTTCGCTTGGACAGAATTTAAGGTACATTCACTTTTCCCAGAAAATACTAAAAGCACATTTTTTATAAGGAATGCAATATTCATAGAATTGAAGTCTATTCTGTTCTTCTGTATATGTGTGAAAACAGTCACATGCATACACTATCTCAGATTGCTTGCAACAACTTGACTCATGATTATAGAAGTAGTCACCCATAACAGTATTTTCAGGCACTTTAAAATTACCATGTCTCATTACGAAGAACGGAAAATCCTTACTATGCATTTGCCATTTTATCTTTCCTTCTTCTGCATATATCAGAAAGATAGGTACTATATTCAAATGCATATAACGTATGGCACAAGCCGAGAAACTCACATGATATTTTGCTGCTAACAATTGTATTAACTGTCCAGAAAATATTTTGCCTTCTAAATCCATTTTAAATTGTGATAAAGGCATAAGAAGATTAGCCGCAAAACAGTCAGCTTCACGTTCAATTACCCACTCCTCGTTTTTACCAAAAGGATTATAGCAATGGATATGTGGTTGCATCTTACCACTTTCCATCGCAAGTCTATGGTGATCTATGAAATAATGTCCCAATTCATGAGCTAGAGTAAAGCGTCCCTTGTTACTGTTCTCGGTATTTCCACGTTCGATGTTAATGTGTATGAAAAATCTATCAAGTTTTGGTTCATACCACGTCATACCATCAAAAGTATCTTTACCATAATTATCATATATAACACACAACCCTTCATCCTTAGCGATTTTATCCAAAGGTATCGGAACTGGGTACAGTGAGGCTATGGCATCCGTTATACTTTGATAAGAATTAATCTTCATCATCTTTAGGCTTGTGTTGGTTTCTCATTTTTGCAAGTATGTCCTTCGGTAATCTACCATAGTTACGAGCAGCCATTGAGTATTCGTGATTTTCATCCTCTGCAACCATCTTGCAATCCCTACTTGACTGTTTATCAACATAAATATAATTTGAAACCACACAATTTAATCCGTTAAAGATAGCTTCTATATCAACATGTCTATTCTTTATACGAGAATCATAGTTCTCATACAACTCATTAAAGAACAACAGCTCTTCTTCGTTTCGTGGTGGAATATATCCTGTTGAGCACAGCATAATTTCCATTTCATTAATTGATAAATCTTTCATGCTTTCAGTAATTCTAAGTCATTCAATGCTAAACATGCCTCTCTCTTATATACTCTAATCGTTACTTGGCTAACATCCAATCGTTTTCTTAACTTATCCAACAATTTCCTTGGTAGTTTTTTTCCTCTTGTTTGATAGGCTTTATAAGTCAAATAAATTATTCTATGTTTCTCGTCAAGTACCGAGAGTTTCTTATTGAGAGCCAAAACATACTCCATCTTTTGTTCAAAACTCAAATCTTCAATATGAAAAGAGACAAAGTCATCTGAAGTTTCTATAACAGACAAGTCCTCATCTGTTTTTATTTGTGCACATTCTCCCTTTCTTGAATATTGATGCATTTGGGATGCTGCAATGCTCATCAACCATATAATGATAGCTTTCTCTTCATTTTTACAACTTGATTTTTTCATATCAAATGTCGGATAATTCCAAACCTTATTAAAGGCACATTGAATTGCCTCAAAAGCCACATTCTCATCATAGCCTATTTTGTTTGCATAGACTTCTACAAATGTTTTTATTTTGCTTTCAAAATACCCTATAAAAAGTATAAAAGCTTTTTTTGCAGCGTCCATGTCGTTCTCTTTATTTGCTATAATATTAAGAAGTTTGACACCATCTACTATACATTCTTCTTTCTTATCCATTATAAATATTTCGACTAACGGTTTTGGTATATAGACGAGCATTCAATGAAGGATGCTCATTAAAATTATAAAATATGATAAAAATACAAAATGTTAACGGTTCCAGCCGTTTTGAAAATCCCGTAGGATATAACACATGGTTGGAATACTGGGAAGCCAAAACAGGCAAGTCCGCTTGGAGATGTTCGGCTATCGATTGCCATAAGTTTGGCAGAGTAAATCTGGTTGGTGCCCATGTCAAGAAAGTTGGAAGTTACGACAACAGTTGGTACATTGTTCCTCTTTGTAGAGGATGTAACAATCGTGTTGACGAATTTTATGTTGACGAAACATTGGTTCCAGTACCAAGCAATTATTAATGTATGACAAATTTAATAACAAAAGGAGGTTTTTATGGCTCAAACAGGAGAAGGTAAGAAAAAAGTTTATGTTCACCCACATACCAAGGAAGACGGTACGAAGGTTAAAACACACTATAGGTCAACCCCTAATACGAGCAAAGGGAAAAAATAGTGTTGAACATTCATTTTATTAGGATGTGCCTCAAGGAGTTTCTCCTTGAGGCTTTTTTATTCCTTATCACCCCATATTCCTAATCTACATCATCTCCGCATACCCCACCAACTTATCATGCATCCACTGCGGATACTTACCGCAAGCGGTATATAGTATAGCTATTACAGTCCAGAGAATCAGTATGATAATCCAAATCCTCAACCTATTCGATTTGGGGATTCCTTTCTACTGCATAAAACCATCCCATTCGAATAAGTTCAAGTGTTGCATTCTTTTGGTAAATGTCTTTGTATTTCCAATTGTTCTTGAGCATACTTTTAGCCAACACATATAGTTTACGTACATGCGAGTAACCCTTATTGTGTATACTTTCGCTTTCATAAAGGGCGTCAACTAAAATACGGTCAGAATATGTGTCGTCAATTATCACATCTGTATTCCTCAGATTTACCCCCAAGTACCTAACAGCAATATCAGTAATGGCACAAGCAAAACGTTTCATTCTAAGGCGTTCAGTCCAAGAATAGAACTCATGCCAATTAACCTTATCTTGGTTCTGTTTCAAAAACATAGCCCAATCACACAGCTGCTTTAACTTCACCCCTTCATCCATGAAATGCGTAAACGTATGCACTAACAAGAACAAAGCATTAAAATCAGCACATGGAATCTCAATATTTGAGTCTGTCACATATTCATGCTCACAAGCCTGCCTTTCGTATAGCAGTTCATGCAAATGTTTCTCAAGAGCCTTTAAGTTCTTATTGCCACGAATGTTCAGCATAAAACGGTGATTCTCAACATTCACCTTTTTATAAATAAACTCTGAATGCTTATACAATGGTTCGTTAAAATTTGAGATAACGGCTAAGCGGCTTTACGCTGCCAGCCAAAGAGTTCTTTGATAGTATGACT
>ERZ870052.952-NODE-952-length-10640-cov-9.243018_pt1 | contig 10640 bp, 11 predicted proteins | sample MGYA00520889_ERZ870052 | MGnify/ENA primary metagenome ERZ870052 (study PRJEB32232, sample SAMN07284988) | human gut metagenome | biome: human-associated habitat; material: feces | host: Homo sapiens | place: Tanzania | collected 2014-08-14 ...
TTTCTGAATGTGACTGGAGTTCAGACGTGTGCTCTTCCGATCTATAGTCATTTTGTATTAGTAATACGGGTTTGTCTGTTTTGGCTATATTAATTTATTTGTATCCTCAGTATGGATATGTTTGTATCTGCTGCATAGATATTTGTATTAAATGTATGGTTAAGATGAGACATGTGGACATAAAAAAAGGGGCTCCGCTGAGTCCCAATCTTGTTAACCTTAAATCTAATACCATGAAAAACATTGCAAATTTATAGCTTTTAATGCAAATGGCAAAACATTTGTAACATTATTTTTATAATAATGTACACGAGAGAATAATTTATTGATATATATCAATGTAAAAACTGATATGTATGGCAATAAACGCGCGAAAAAAGCGTTATTAAAATACAATGAAACAAATATCCCTTATTATATATATGTGTGTCATGGCGCTTATGCCGACATGGGCACAAGAGCGTACGGTAGAGAATCGTCCGTATACCGACTTGCGTCCGCTTCACTTTGGTGTGGTGGTAGGTACGCATATGCAGGATATGGAGTTGGTTAATGCCGGACCGCAGATGATAACACTTGACGATGGCTCTACGCAAGAGACGCTTGTAAGTGTAGACCAAAGTCGTTGGGACCCAGGAATAAATGTGGGTGTTATTGCAGAGATGCGACTGTCTACATACTTTCAGTTTCGTGTGGCTCCTATGATGTATTTTGGTTCGCGTCATATTGTATTTCGTGACTTAAAAACACTTGATGCCAACGAGCAACCTACAGAGACACGCCGTGAGATGAAGTCGGCCTATATAGCATGTTCTGGTGATATAATCTTCTCAGCTCCCCGTTTCAACAATCATAGGCCATATCTTATGGCTGGTATTGCACCTATGTTCAACCTTAGCTCTAAAAGTAGTGACTACTTAAGGCTAAAGCGTCAGTCATTCAATATTGAGGTAGGAGTAGGTTGCGACTTTTATCTGCCATACTTCAAACTACGTCCTGAGCTTAAGTTTGTATATGGATTGGGTAATGTGCTCGATACTAAACACCCGAATGAGTTGCGTGACAAGAATCTGCTGAAGTTTGCCAAGTCGGCTTCAGAGGCGAGAACAAAGATGATAGTAATGAGTTTCTACTTTGAATAAAACAACTATACAATTATGAACAAAGCAATTAACACAAACAATGCACCAGCCGCTATCGGCCCTTATTCACAGGCTATAGAGGCTAATGGTATGGTGTTCGCATCAGGTCAGTTACCTATTGATCCTGCTACAGGTGCTTTTGCCGAAGGCGGTATTAAGGAGCAGACACGTCAGTCGTTAACCAATGCACAGAACATCTTAAAGGAAGCAGGTACCGATCTTGGTCATGTGGTTAAGACTACTGTCTTCCTTAGTGATATGGACAACTTTGCTGCTATGAACGAGGTCTATTCTGAGTTCTTCGTTCAGCCTTTCCCTGCACGCTCGGCTGTAGCGGTTAAGACTTTGCCAAAGAATGCACTTGTTGAGGTTGAGTGTATTGCGGTGAAGTAGAATATTTTAATGTAGTTTTTATAAACAATAAAAACCGTTGGGCTGAATGTCCAACGGTTTTTTATGTTTATCCCCTAACCAAATGCCATGCTTCTCTTATCCAAAGCACGAAGCTTGAGCCAATGATTATTATAATCCAGTCTTGCAGCGACAGTCCAATGACATTGAAGAACTGTTGCAGCACTGGTGTTTCCACCATTATAATCTGTCCAACTATAATAATGCCCGATATATACAGCAGACCGCGACATCCTTTGAAGTGCAAGGCAGAGCGATGTGTCTCGAATGAACGTGCGTTGAACAGATAGAAGAAGTGAGTCATCACGAATATTGTGAATAGCAGTGTAAGTTCATACTCAGACAAATTTCCCTCTGTCCAGAACGACAATGTGCCAATACCAGCAAACAGAGCCTGATAGTTTATCGATATCATATCTGTAAGACTCTGCACGTCAGCATGCTTGAATACAAGTAGGAAGAAGAACAACATCACAAAGAAGAATCCACCCACACCGAATATCTCTGAGAGCATAGGACGGTCTAGAATGAATGCTTCACGGTTGCGAGGCTTGTCTGCCATAACCCTTTCAGATGGTGGTAGTGATGCAAGAGCCATAGCTGCAAAGGTGTCCATAATAAGGTTTATCCACAACATCTGGGTAACGGTGAGAGGAGACTCAGTTCCCATAAATGCGCCAATAAGTACTATGAGGCATGCAGTAACATTGACCGTAAGCTGGAAAAGCAGGAATCGTTGTATATTCTGGTACAGCGAGCGTCCCCACATCACAGCCTTGCCTATTGATGCAAATGAGTTGTCGACAATGGTTATGTCGCTTGCCTCTTTTGCAACGGATGTTCCGTCTCCCATAGACAAGCCTACTTGGGCTGCTTTCAAGGCTGGAGCGTCATTAGTTCCGTCACCGGTTACGGCTACAACCTGACCTTTCTTCTGTAGCGACTCAACAAGTCGTTTCTTGTCCATAGGTCTGGCACGGGCTATAATCTTAAGATCGAGCACACGATTCATAACCTCTTCGTCGGTAAGAGCGGCAAACTCAGGACCTGTAATAATGTTATTGTCGGTGTCGGCATCAGTCCAAAGACCTATCTGTCTACCAATCTCACGAGCAGTAGCAGGTGTGTCGCCTGTTACAATCTTGATGCTTATGCCGGCATCAATACATTCCTTTACGGCAGCAGGTACATCGGCACGTACGGGGTCAGCAATAGCAGCAATGCCAATAAAGTGTAAATGTTCGGCAGCCACCTTACCGTCTGCAATAGCCACTTCGTTCTCGTCAAGTATATCAAATGCAAATCCCAGTGTGCGCATTGCACGGTTCTGATATTCCAGAAGTTGCTTTTCAATACTACCGCCAGTAGCTCCCTCGCCAGCAGTCTTGCATAGAGAAAACACTATTTCTGGTGCTCCCTTTACATATATAATACGTTTGCCGGGCATCAGGGCCGACTTTACTACAGTTGCCATATACTTGCGTTCGGTGGTAAATGGCAGCTGTTCAGTAACTTCGGCTTCTTCGCGCACTTTGCGATAGTCGATGGCATGACTGTTTAGCCACAGCAACAGTGCACCCTCTGTAGGATTGCCAAGTACACGTGGATGTTCTGGGTCAGTAAAGTCGAGCTGTGCTGTAGAGTTTACAGCAATGCCTTCGGTCACGGCCGAACTATCTGGAGCAACGCCATAGAATTGAGCATCGTCCACACGCATCTGGTTCTGAGTAAGAGTACCTGTTTTATCGGTACATATAACCGTAGTTGCGCCCATCGTTTCACAAGCGTGCATCTTGCGCACAAGGTTGTTTGTCTTCAGCATTCGGCGCATACTGTAAGCCAAACTTAGTGTTACAGCCATTGGTAGACCTTCTGGTACTGATACCACTACCAATGTAACGGCAATCATCAAGGTTTGCAACACGTATGCTATGAACGGCATAAGGTCGAATCCCTGGTATGAGGGTGAGAAGAAATATATAAGTATTCGGCCCACGATAATGCCTACACCTACAACATAACTCATCTTAGCTACCCATTTGCCAAGGCGGTCAAGTTGTTCGTCAAGAGGAGTACGTACAGAGTTGTCTATTTGTACAGCCTCAAACACTTTACCTTGTTCGGTGGCATCGCCAATAGCTGTTACACGCATGATGCCGTGTCCCTCCATAACCTTTGTACCCTTCATTACGTGGTTGGACGCAAATGTTGCGTCTTTGTCGAATAGGCTCTCGTCGGTAGTCTTAGGACACATAGGCTCTCCAGTTAGTGACGACTCGTCAACGCTAAGCTGTATAGATTCCAACAACTCGCCATCAGCAGGCACTTCCTCGCCAGTGTTCAGCACAACGATATCTCCTACCACAATATTGCGTCGTGGCACTTCAGTGATGTTTGATTGGCGAATAACTTCAACGGGTTCGTCATCATTAACCTGGTTGAGTATGGCAAATTCCTTGTCGGCTTGATATTCAAAGTAGAAAGAGAGACCAGTGGCGAGCAATATGGCTACAAATATGCCACCAGGTTCAAAGAATACAGCTGCTCCATGTCCCAATCCTAAGTACTCGTAGAACGAAATGCCAATCGAAAGCACTCCAGCAAGGATAAGGATGATGATAAGTGGATCTTTGAATTTGTCAAGAAACTGCAGCCATATAGGTTTCTTGGCAGGCGGCGTAAGCACGTTTTCGCCATGTTCTTTTCGGCTGGCTTCTACCTCTTGAGCAGAAAGCCCAGTGTAGTGATGTCTTGTTTCCATTGTTGATTATTGATTGTGATTTTTGTTAATGCTTCTGTAGGTAGTGTATCCTTTAGCTTATGGAAATATTACCCGCTTTGCAAAGGTAACAATTTTACCAAATAAAAAGATATTAATAACAATACAATTGTGTTACAATTATAAAATAAAATGAGTACATTTGCCTATGATATACAACTGTGTTGTATTATACAAGTCATATGCTATGGCATTTGCGTGGTTTACATAGTATAAAACCTATTCATTATATATATAGTATGAAACAATCAACAATCTTTGCTATTGCCGCAGCGATGTTTGCTTCTACATCAGCCGTGGCACAGGTTAGTTATCCGCCCGCTCAAAAGGGCACGACAGTAGATGAATACTTCGGCGAGAAGGTGGCAGACCCATATCGTTGGCTTGAGGATGATATGAGTCAGCAGACTGCCGATTGGGTAAAGGCCGAGAATGCTGTAACTCGAAAGTATCTCAACAGTATTCCTATGCGAGCCAACATTCTAAAGCGTCTTAAGGAAACTGTTAACTATGAGAAGAGTGGCATACCGTTCGAAAAGAACGGCAAGTGGTATGTGCACCGCAACAATGGATTGCAGAACCAATATGTGCTTTATCAGATGGATCGTCCCGATGCTCCTACCTCAGAACAACGTGTATGGCTTGATCCAAACAAACTTAGCAATGACGGAACTGTGGCTCTTAAGGGTGTCTATTTCTCTAACAATGGCCGATATATGGCTTATGTCATATCGCGCAACGGTTCAGATTGGGAAGAGATATACGTAAAGGACTGTCAGACTGGTGCCGATACCAGCGATCATATCGTGTGGGCTAAGTTTACTGGTGCCACTTGGTTGGGCGATGGCTTCTATTATAGTGCATACGATGCGCCCGAGAAAGGTAGGGAGATATCCGCCAAGAACTCGGTACAAAAGATATATTATCACAAGATGGGCACACCGCAGTCGGCAGATGAGTTGTTTTATATGAATCCTACTCAGCCTTTGCGATTCTATGGCGTTAGCGTTGATCGTGACGAGACTGCTATGATGTTGACAGAGTCGGGTATGGACAATGGCAACAACCTATATGTTCGCGACCTTAAGAAGCCAAATTCGCAGTTCATACAGATGTGTGCCGATACACGATATCAGTATGCTCCGGTTCAGACAGTTGACGGCAAGATATACATACTAACCAATGCAGGTGCTCCAAAGTATCGGCTTATGGTGGCTGATATCGCACGTCCTGGCTTTGTCGATTGGCGTGAGGTGGTAGCTGAAAGCGAAGATGTGCTACAGGATGTAACTTTTGCCGACGACCGTATGATTCTGAAGTACTCTAAGGACAATTGTACCCAGCTCTACACATATACAGTTGACGGCAAACGTATAGGCGAGATAAAGTTGCCTACATATGGCACTGCATCCATCAGTGGCAAGCGTGGAAGTAAGGAAGTATTCTATGACTTTACGTCATATACCATACCCAACTCGGTTTATCGTTACGACCTTGCCACGGGCAAGAGCACTGTACTGTTTACACCGAATATAAAGTTCCGTACACAGGATTACGTAACCGAGATGCAGTTCTATACAAGTAAGGACGGTACACGTGCTCCGCTCTTCATCACATATAAGAAGGGACTTAAGCTCAATGGTAAAAATCCTCTGTTGCTCTACGGTTACGGTGGTTTCAACCTTACTTTAAGCCCGCATTTCCTAACCAATTACATTCCGTTTATGGAACGTGGCGGTGTATATGTGCATGCTGTTTTACGTGGTGGCGGCGAGTATGGCGAAGACTGGCATGTGGCAGGTACAAAGATGCAGAAGCAGAATGTGTTCGACGACTTTATATCAGCAGCCGAGTATCTTATTGACAAAAAGTACACATCAAGCGAACGTCTTGCAATACAAGGTGGCAGCAATGGCGGATTGCTTGTTGGCGCTTGCATGACTCAGCGTCCCGACCTTTTCCGTGTATGTCTTCCGGCTGTAGGTGTGATGGATATGTTGCGCTATCACAAGTTTACTATAGGTTGGAACTGGGCACCCGACTATGGAACCTCAGAGGATTCTAAGGAGATGTTTGAGTATCTTAAGGCTTACTCGCCTTTGCATGCACTTAAGCCTGGAACAAGTTATCCTGCTACTCTCGTCACTACAGCCGATCATGATGACAGAGTTGTGCCAGCTCACTCGTTCAAGTTTGCGGCACGTCTGCAAGAATGTCAGTCAGGAACTGCTCCTGTGCTTATCAGTATAGAAACAAATGCCGGACATGGTGGCGGCAAGCCTCTTGCAAAGCGTTTGGAAGAACAAGCCGACTTGCTGAGTTTCACATTATGGAATATGGGAGTGAAGAAGTAAAAAATAAACTAAAAAAAATAGGAGTTACTGATTAGGTAACTCCTATTTTTTTATAAGTTTTCTTGCAAATTCAATTATTGTATCTTCTCCACGCAGTAGGTCGTCTTGCGATAGAGAGACAGAATAGTCTGGATCAATACCGAATTCGGTAGGTTGTTTGTCGCGGTTGTACATCGGACATGCCGAGAAGCGTATGTTCCATCCTATAGGCAACTCGGAAGAGTAGGGCATACCAGCTCCTCCACCAGTGCGGTCGCCAACAATCGTAACATTAGGGCAACACTTCATGTACTTTACAAACTCGTTTGCGGCGCTGTATACCGATCGGTTAGTCAATACAACGGTGTGTTTCTGCCATCTAACTCCCTTGCCAGGTTTAAGCCATTGCTCCTCCATAGCCGAGAACTCGTTGTGTCCTTTGCCAGTCTTATGCTGCATATATCCCACAAGAATCTTCTCGTTGGTGAATCTTGCCGCCAATTGCTCAGCCGATGAAAGCATTCCACCGGTGTTGTCACGCAAGTCTATAATAAGTCCATTGCATGGTGCGAGGTAGAAGAGTATATCGTCCAGATTGCCTGCACCAATGCCATTGGCAAATGACGAACATTGTATATAGCCTGTGTTGTCGTCAAGTCGGCGGTATTTCATACCTGATGCAATGCGATAGTCGGTACCAAGATAGCGTCTTATCAGAGTATCGCTTACGTTAGACGGATAATCTTCATGCCATGACCAGTTGCGTGCTATGTCCCACGACGAGTACATATTGACGTGTCCGTCACGCAGTTCGGCAAGCATATTGCCTAAAACCTCAAACATTTGCGTGTCGGTCATGCCGTCATTTATCTGTTTTGAGTACTTATCATGAATAGCGTCCCAGTTGAGTCCATACTCTGCTTGCTTGTGGTCGAAGAAACAATAGTGCTCGTCAATAATTTTCCACAGAGCCTCAAAATTGCCTCGTGGATTGTCGGCATACTCATGTTCGTCTACACATGCCGACATATTGAATATGGCTATACATACTATAGCTATATTCAGACACTTGCGGCAAAATCTATTAAATGTTATGCTCATTTATGAATGTAAAAGTTTTTCTACTTCTTCAATGCTAAGCCCCGTTCCCTTAGCTGTCTGTTGAACATCAAGTCCCATATCCAATAGACGTTTGGCAGTAGCAAGCTTTTCTTCGGCCATACCTTTAGCCATACCTTTAGCCATACCTTCTGCCATACCTTCTGCCAAGCCTTTCTCTCTTCCTTCAGCCAAACCTTTCTCTTGGGCTGCAATCTCAGCCGCTGCCATACATGCCATATTGTCACGTGCAATCCAAAGGCTATTTTCATAAGCCTCCCATTCCTTTTTGGTTAGCCTATGGCTGTCGGCATACTCTTCCAATTGCTTGAAAATTTCCTTCTGTGCCGTAAACGGCATCCTGCTTAATGCTTCCATATGCTTTAAAACGTAAATCCATTTATCAAAATCTGTATCACATTCATCCACCTTCTTTTCGAAAAGTGGAAGTACCAAATAGATGAAGCGAAGTTTGTTTGACGCTATCTCTCCGCTTTCCTTATCCGCCAGAACTATATCGGTTCTGAACTTATCAAGCTCTTCTTTGTTCGAAGTGTAATTCATAAAGCAGACGGTGTATATAGGTAGAAACCTGTATGCGTCTTGCTGTTCTGTCTTACCTTTGTCCACTTGCTCGAGTACACTTCTACACGCATAACAGATGGAGCGGTCGAGAAAGTTCGGCTGCCATCACCGAAAACAAAGGGATTGGTTTCTATATCGATATTTGCTTATAGGTAGTCGTAAAATTACTAAAAATTTTTTAGTAATCAAACTTTTACGAAAATACGTTCCTGTATTATAGCCTATTGAGATAACCTGTCACATCTTATATCCTACTTTGAAAGTTACATTTTGACTATGATTGTTCTGATAAATTTTTGTCATCTCAAAGTTATACGATAAAGAAAAATAGAGATTGGATAGTTCATATGAAAATCCTATGGGGATACTTATTTTTTCTTTTCGGATAAGACTTTTTATATCTATTTTTTCCTGTTCTTCATCTTTGAAAGACCATAAATTATTGTTATCTTTACTATAGCTCTTTATATTGGTTTTCGAATGTGCAGAAAAAATGTATCCAAGTTGAAATCCTGTATTTATGCTAAAATTACTTGTGAGTATTTTATATGAAAAAATAATAGGGAGCTCTATAGAGGAAGTGCTAAGAGAACTTCCATAGAAATACTTATTAAGCCTATTTTCGATAGAAATATCTTTGAAAGAATACTTGTTATTAGCATATTGCACTCCCGTTAATAATGCAACGCTATTTGAAATGGGGAATTTTAAGTTTGCCCCAAATGTATAGGCTATTCCTATTTTGGGTTTTGTACTTTTTTCTTCAGTTCCAGGAAAGTCTATTATAGGTTTATTTATGTAAGAAAAATTTATCCCAATGTTTGGAATGAAAGCAATTTTTTCTTTTCTGTCCTGCGCAGATAAGGACAGAAAAGAAAAAAATAGATACAGAAATAAAAGTGTCCTCATATTCTATTTCTGTTCGATATTATAAATCCATTGTAATTCTTCTGGTTTGCGTGGAAACCAAATGTCATAGTTCACACCAGATTGGTCGCATTTAACATGAATTATTTTTGTCACTAAAGTGATATTATCACCTTTGCGAGTATAAGAGTACCCTCTCAAATTATATTCATCTTTTGTGCAATCTGGAAATAATCCACAATTAGGAGAATCTACATCAGAAAATCTTACGGTTCTATTAGAAATGCCTGGTATTGTTAATTCGTAAGTTGCGGTTATAAATTCGCAGATATAAAAAGCATTTGGATATAAACCTAATATACTTTTTAAGTTCTTATCTAAAGCGTATGTTTTATATCCCGTAGAGGATTTTTTAGTATAACCATAAACTATTATGTCATTTCCGCCATTAGTTGCTGTAGCACGTGTCAAACTAGGAACGACAGAACTTCTTTTGTAGTTACGGTACTCAATGGTATTGGATTCTAAAATCTTATAATACGAAGTGGTATCAATTTTAAGAGACTCGGTTTCTTTTTCGTTCACAGAAAAATAGTCAGATGAGTTGTCGCAACTAGCCACTAATAAAGTGGCAATAATAAGTAAAATGATTTTGTGTGTCATATTATGATTTTTTTATAGTTATATATTGCAAATATAAGTTTTTTATAAAAGCAAAGTAATTAAATTATTTTCTACAGTATTCCTCTTGATAGAGTTAACTACATAACCAATGCGGTTCTTGAAGTCCAAATCGATAGACTTCCTTGATAATCATGGCAGAGAAATCCTCGGCGTAGGTTACTTGCAGCAAGTTGATGTGCACGCACGACCGTACGCACAAGGCTATACTTCCTATGTTGCCTTGGACCGATAAGGGTAAGACGATTCTTGCTGTGAAGAAATTGTGCTATGTACTGCAATTCCTTCGTACTGTCTATGAAGTAGTTGTTATCGACCAATACTCCATATTTGAAAGGATTTCCCATATTGCGATAATTTTCATTCCGATATCTTTTGCAAAGATAGTAATATTTCTGTTACTAACAAAATTCTTGCCTATCCATGTAGTATGGAAAGTGGAAAAAAACATATTTTACTTGAAGTTCTCCAACCAACAAATCATTAAGAAAGCTAATCAACAAGTCTTTGCTGAATTCCTGTCCGAAGAGTCGTTTGAATCCCCAGTCAGTAAAAGGATTTATGTATTTTCCCATAGTGACGAGTTTTAGATGTCTCAATGCAAAGATATTGATTTTCTGTGAATTTAGTATTGTTTAAGCTTGTTTTTTCTTCCAAAAACTTGTCTCAATACTCTGTTAATTCTTATGTAATCGATTGAAAATGAGAGAGTTAATTAACGTAATATAACTAATAAAATTTGGT
>ERZ870052.957-NODE-957-length-10603-cov-3.748527_pt1 | contig 10603 bp, 6 predicted proteins | sample MGYA00520889_ERZ870052 | MGnify/ENA primary metagenome ERZ870052 (study PRJEB32232, sample SAMN07284988) | human gut metagenome | biome: human-associated habitat; material: feces | host: Homo sapiens | place: Tanzania | collected 2014-08-14 ...
TTCACTGCGCCAGCGCCGCGCGAGCATCAGCCTGGACCTTTCGGGCGATCCGCTGTTCAAGCGCCTGCCGCCCGCCGCAACCCGCGCCGGCGAGGGCACGCATGTGCTGCGTCCCGACTACGCCGCGCTGGTGCTGGCGCAGGTCGGCTGGACTGAGCTGTGCGAGCGCGAGTTGACGGCCGACGATTACGAGAACGAGGCCCTGCCCACGTTGATTGACGCCTCGTGCACCGGCGGCGGCCTGCTGCTGGAGGCCGTGAACATCCTGACCGACCGCGCCCCGGGCACTGCCCGCGAGCATTGGGGTTTTGAGGGCTGGCAGCTGCACGATGCCGCCCTGTGGGAGCAGTTGCTTGCCGAGGCGCGCGAGCGCGAGGCCGCAGCCCGCGAGCGCCAGGCGCGTATCGTTGCCGTGGACATTGACCCCGCCGCCCGCAAGACCGCCGAGTGCATGGTCAAGTGCGCGGGCTACAAGCGCTTTGTCGATTTTTGCGCCGCCAAGCCCGCCACCGTGCTGGATCACGCGGGCGCTGTCGCCGGCGCCGCCATCGTCGCGGACACCACCGAGACGCCGCTGTCGCTCATGCACGACGCCATGACGCTCATCGGCGAGCTGCGCCGCGCGCCCGAGCTTGCTTCGGCACCGGTCGCCGCACTCACCCGCGACGGCCTTACGGCCCGCGCGCTCCACGCCGAGCCTGCGCGCTCCATCGCCGTCATGCCCAACAACGAGGAGGCCGCTATCGAGGTCTGGCCCTCGCTCGACCGCGCTGCGGCGGCATTTGAAGCCGCGACCAGCGCGGATGCCGTGGGCGAGGCCGCAGATGCCGAAGACGATACCGCCAACACCCCCATGCCCGAGCCCGCCGCCACGCTCGACCTGGGTGACGGCAAGCCGCTGCCCGTGCTCATCCCCGAGTCCGAGCAGTTCGCCAACCGCCTGCGCAAGAATGCCCGCCTGCGCCGCAAGTGGGCCAAGCGCGAGGGCGTGAGCTGCTACCGCGTCTACGATGCCGACCTGCCCGACTACTCCGCCGCCATCGATCTGTACGAGGGCTGCCCGCAGACCCCGGGCCGCTGGCTCGTCATCGCCGAATACGCTGCGCCCAAGACCGTCGACCCCGCGCTGGCTCAGGCCCGCATGCTCGACATCTTGGCCATCGCGCCGCGCATCCTGGATGTCCCCGCCGGGCACGTGCACGCCAAGGCCCGCATGCGCTCGCGCGGCGGCTCGCAGTACGGCAAGCAGGGCGCCGGCAAGGGCGGCTCGGGCGAGCGCGCCAACATCGCGCGCCGCCGTCTGCCGCTCATCGAGGAGGGCGGCCTCACCTTTGCCGTCAACTTTGACGACTACCTGGACGTCGGCATCTTCCTGGACCACCGCGTCACCCGCGACCTGGTACGCGAGCACGCCAAGCAGGCCCGCCGCTTCCTCAACCTGTTCGCCTACACCGGCACCGCCACCTGCTACGCGGCCGATGGTGGCGTCGAGGAGACCGTGACGGTCGACCTCTCGAACACCTATCTGGACTGGGCCGAGCGCAACATGCGCCAGAACGGCTTTGTGGGGCCGCAGCATCACTTTGTGCGCGACGACGTGCTCGCCTGGATTCGCGATCAGCGCCAGACGCGCAACCGCTGGGACCTGATCTTTGTCGACCCGCCCACGTTCTCGAACTCGTCCAAGATGGGCCGCCGCACCTGGGATGTCCAGCGCGACCACGTTGAGCTGCTGGCCGGCGTATCGCGCCTGCTCACGCAGGGTGGCCATGCCATCTTTAGCTGCAATCTTCGCGGCTTCCGCCCCGAGACGCGCAAGCTCGCGCGTGCGGGCGTGGTACTACAGGACATTACGGCGCAGACCATCCCCGAGGACTTCGCACGCAACCAGAAGGTGCACCACTGCTATATCGTGCGCCGCCTGCCCATCGAGGACGCCATGGCCGAGGTCGGCTTTAGTGCCGAGGAGATTGCCGAGCGCGTTGAGGAGCTGCGCAACCCCGAGGCCCGCAAGCCCCGCGCGACCGCGCCCAAGCCGAACGCTGGCGGCAAGCCGCACGGCGACGGCAAGCCCTCCCCCGCCGGCAAGCCCAAAAAGAAGAAGTTCTACGCCAGCAAACCCAAGGGCAAATAAAAAAGTTGCGGTGGAATATGGACTATTTGGCCGCCAAATCGGCCATTTCCGTCCGTATTTCACCGCAACTCATGAAGGGGATGTGGGCGACGGGCTATCCTTGGGTGACCAGGCGGTAGCCGATGCCTACGTGGGTTTGGATGTAGCGCGGATGTGCAGGGTCCGCTTCGATCTTTTTGCGCAGCGTGCCCATGAAGACGCGCAGGCTCGCCAGGTCGCTCTTGGTGGCCGTGCCCCAAATCTCGTGCAGGATAAACTGGTGCGTCAGCACCTTGTCGGCGTTGTGCGCCAGCAGGCAAAGCAGCTTGTACTCGATGGGTGTCAGGTGCAGTTCTTCGCCATCCATCGTGGCGATGCCGGCGTCGTAATCAATATGCAGCTCGCCGGTATCGAACGCGCCCTCGGACGAACCCACACCTATCTGCGCATACGAAAGGCGCCTGAGCGTGGTACGGATGCGCGCGAGCAGCTCCTCGACCGAAAACGGCTTGGTCAGGTAATCGTCGGCACCGGCATCGAGCGCGCGGATCTTGTCCGCGTCCTCGCTACGCGCCGAGACCACGATAATCGGCATGCCCGACCACGCGCGCACCGACTCGACCACCTTGACGCCATCCATGTCGGGTAGGCCCAGATCAAGGAGAACAATACTCGGCGCCTGCGACGAGGCGGCGGCAATGGCGGCATGGGCGGTCTCCACGGCCATATGGCGCAGACCATGCGCCTCGAGCGCGGCGACGATTAAGTTGCGGACGGCAGGATCGTCCTCAACAACCAAGATGAGCGGTTTCACAGCAGAGTTCGGCACGGCGCTACTCCTTATCAAACGAAACATCGGCAGCGGGAAGCTCGATCGTAAAGACCGAGCCGTGCGGGTCCGCCGCGGCAACTTCTATGCTACCGCCATGCGCCAGCGCAATGGAGCGGCAGAGCGAAAGTCCCAGGCCCACGCTGCGATGGCTGTCGGCCAAGCCATGGTTGGCGGTGTAGAACGACTCAAAGATGCGGCCGCGGTCCTCGGGCGCAATGCCAGGGCCGTCATCGGCGACCGAGCACGTCACGCGCCCCTCGTCGACGCCAATCGAAATCACGATATGCGAGCCCGCCGGCGTATACGTGATGGCGTTGTTCACCAGGTTCACCACAAGCTGCACCATCAGGCGCGCATCGACGTTGACGAGCGCCGGCTCGTCGCCCGCCACCACCTTAAGGTCGTGCTCGCGCACGGCCGGGTTCACGTGGCGCAGGGCCTCTTCCACAATGTCATCCATGAGCTCGAGCGTAGTCGAAAGATGCATGCCGCCGCCTTCGAGTTTGGTGATGGCGAGCAGGTTCTCGACGGTGGCGTTGAGCCATTGCGCATCAGAGCGAATGGACAGGAGCATGCCGCGGCGCGTCTGGGCATCGAGCACCGCGGTGCCGGTCGAGCCCTGGTCGAGCAGAACGTCGGCGTTACCCGAGATACTGGTGAGCGGCGTGCGCAGGTCGTGCGAGATGGAGCGCAGCAGGTTGGCACGCAGCTGCTCGTTTTTGGCGAGCACCGCTGCCTCCTCGCGAGCCTTCATGGCACGGGCGCGATCGAGCGCGAGCTCGCCTTCGCTCACGATGGCGTCGGCCAGCATCCGTTCCTCGTGCGCCAGCACATCGGGCTCGGCAACGACAGCCAGCACGCCCACCACCGAGGCGGGGTCACTCGAGCGCACGATGCTGTCGCCCGAGCGCACCGTCAGGTAGATGCCATAGAACGCCGAACCGCCAAACGTGGCGTCGAGCGGCGTTCCCACGTAGGCCGAAGCCGAGAGCAGCGGCGGCATCTGGGGCGCCAGATGGTGCACCGGCGCGGCATCGCCCACCGCCGTATAGGTCGCGCGCGGCAGCAGGTCATCATCCTCGGTATCGGCGCTGTACCACACGACCGGGCAGCCCGAAAGGCGCGCCAGCTGCGTGGCCATGGCATGCACAATCTGCGGCTCGTCGGCGCAGCGCTGCAACATGCGGTTGGTTTCGAGCACCATCTGCGTACGGCGGTCGCTAGCAGCGGCCTGTGCCAAGGCACGGCGCAGTGCCAGCGCGATTGAACTCGACACGAGCGAGACCACGAACATGATGAAAAACATGCCGGGATGAATGTGGTCGATAAACGTTAGGGAGTACCGCGGCTCGATGAACAAAAAGTTGTAGAGCGCAACGGCTGCAACCGAGCTCAGCAGACAGTACAGGCGGCTCCAGGTAAAAAACGCGCACAGCTGCACGGCGAGCACGTACACAATCATGACGCTCGGGGCAAGACCGGGTCGGTCGAGCAATGCGCCCACAACCGTCGCCGCCACCAACAACCCTGCCGACACACCGGCATCGTACAGAGGCCCGCGGCGCGTCTGCGTCGAACGTCTCCACCAAAAGTTATCGGCAAGATCGCCATCCGAGTGGACGTCCATCGGCACCGACCCCTCCCTCAAAAACAAAAACCACCACAAAGGGGCCAGGCACCTTTGTGGTGGTTTCCCTTGTGGTGGTCCTAAGTGTAAAGCCTTTACTACCGGCAGTCGCTAGACAAACAGCACGTGCGCGAGCAGGGCGCATACGCACGCCGCGGCAAATACCAGCGCCACGACCGAGATCACGCGATCGGCCATGTCCATGTTGGCTCGGTTCGTAAAGAACCGGTCCTCGGCGGCGTCAATTCCTGCCTCGTGCATAAGCTCCGCCGCAATCTCGCGACCGTCGAGCACCTTTGCATCCATGGTTTCCTCCCGGGACTCAATCCCTGTCATTACCAACCTATCCTTCGCAGCCAAAGCCCAAGCAGTTGCTACGGGCGCTCGTTGGGCGCCAGGCGCTGCATCTTGTTCACGGCCTTGAACTTGGTGAACAGCGGCACATACTCAAAGCTCACGTTGGAGTTCTCCAGGCCGTACCAGCGCGCGGGCGTGCCGGCGGCGCGGCGGATGATGTACTTGAGCGTGATGGCCGTGCGCTCGCTGGGCTCCACGTCGCTCTCGGGCGCCAGCAGCTTGCGGATCATGACGAACTTGAACGTGCCGATGTTGCCCGGGTCCTTGTAGACCGAGTAGTCGTGCTTTTGCGCGGGCAGCTCGCCGGTGGCGGCAAGATCCTGAACGACCTGGCGCAGGTAGGCATTGACGCGCTGGTTGACCTTATAGCCCAGGTACAGGTGCACGCGGAAGACGTAGTCGGTGCCGAACGTCTCGACCGAATAGGCAAACGTGTACGGCTCGTCCATGGTCTCGACGTTGACGAACCACCAGGCGCGGGCGCGCTTGGGATGCTTGTCCAGAATCGAGTAGACAATGTCGCGGTCGATGTAGTCGGTATGGGTATCCTTGGTCAGGTACACGATGTTGTCGCTCATGCGCTCGTAACGGTCGTCGTCGCGCAGACGCTTGAGCTGCGGCAGATAGCTGCGCAGCGGCAGCAGCGTAAACTGGCGCTGCTCGACCGCCGTGCCGTTGTACCAGCACACCATGACGCCCATGATGAGCGCGGCCATGAGGATGGTGAAGTAGCCGCCGTGGAAGAACTTGGTGAGCGAACTCACAAAGAAGAAGCCCTCAAGCAAAAGGAAGAAAGCGGCGAAGACCCACGGTGCGACCTTGAGCTTGCGCTCCTCGTGCAGGTAGAAGAAGAGCAGCAGCGTGGTGCACATCATGGTGAGCGTAATGGCCAGGCCGTAAGCGGCTTCCATGTGCGCCGAGTTTTGGAACAGCAGCACCACGATGACGCAGCCCACGAGCATGACGTTGTTGACCATGGGAATGTAGAGCTGGCCCTTGGTCTCGGCCGGATAGAAGACCTGCATGTGCGGCATGAGGTCCAGACGGCTGGCCTCGGACACCAGCGAGAACGCGCCGGTGATGAGTGCCTGCGAGGCGATGATGGCCGCGATGGTGGAAAGGCCGACGGCAAACGGGCGCAGGCCGGGAGCGAGCATCTGGTAGAACGGGTTGAGGTCGGCAATGCCCATGAGCTCGGGGTTGGCAGCATTGTTGATAAGCCAAGCGCCCTGGCCCATGTAGGACAGCAGCAGGCAGCACTTGACGAACGGCCAGGTGGCGTAGATGTTGCCGCGACCCACATGGCCCATGTCGGAATAAAGCGCCTCGGCGCCGGTGGTGGCGAGGAAGCAGCTGCCCAGGATCATGATGCCCGCGTGGTTGTTGGGGCTCAGCAAAAAGGCAATGCCGCGCACCGGGTTGAGGCACAGCAGCACGGCGGGATGCTGGAAGACAAAAAACAGACCCGTGCCGCCCAAGAACAGGAACCACAGCGTCATGATGGGGCCAAAGGCATGACCGATCTTGGCCGTACCGATGCGCTGCACCAAGAAGAGCACGATGATAATGGCAAGCGTGATGGCGACAACGCGACCCTGGTCATCGCCCAGTACGGCATGGACCGCGGGAATGGTGCGCAGGCCCTCGATGGCCGTGGTAACGGTAACGGCCGGCGTCAGGATGCCGTCGGCGAGCAGCGCGGCGCCACCCAGCATGGCGGGGATGATGAGCCACTTGCCGCAGCGCTTGACCAGGCTGTACAGGGCGAAGATGCCGCCCTCGCCGTGGTTGTCGGCGCGCAGCGAGATGAGCACGTACTTGATGGTCGTCAGCAGCGTAACCGTCCACACGACAAGGGAGAGCGCACCGAGCACGAACTCCTCCGTGACGCTTCCGATGCCGCCGTTGCCGGCAACGAGCGCCTTGGTTACATACATGGGGCTGGTGCCGATATCGCCGTACACCACACCCAGCGTGACGAGCATCGCCGAGATGCTCACCGGAATCGCAGCATGCGAAGCTGCCTCCTTGGCCTTTTGTTCCATAAGCCGGTTTCCTCCCAACTTTAATGTTCGAAGGGATTATAGGTAATCGGCCCATGCTTACACGGCACTGTTTGCCCAGCTAGATAAACATTTATGCGGCCTTTATGCCAGCCTGACGCAACTGCAATGAATGTGGCAAAGGGATTGCCCCTTTGCCACATCGTCTCATCCGTTACTTGCCGAGCCAGTTTTTGAACCACCACTCCATGGAGCGGCTCATCTCGGCCATAAAGGGACTCGTGTGCTTGCGCGTGTATATGTCCACCACGCGCTCGCCCACCTCACGGGCATGCGGGCGGAACATCGCATCCATCTCGGTCACCTGCGCATCCATGGTCGCGGCATCCGCACGGCAGTAACGCTCCTCGTGCACCAGGTTCACCACGGGATGCGCGATCGCCGGGCGCTCCTTACGGGGCGTGCCGATAATGAGCATCGACAGCGGCATGGTATAGGGCGGCAAATCGAGCAGCGCGGCAACCTCCTCGGCATTCTCGACGATGTCGCCGATGTAGCAGCTTCCCAGCCCCAGGGCCTCGGCGGCGACCACGGCGTTTTGCGCGGCGATCACGGCATCCTGCGCTGCGATGGCAAAGTCGCCCAGGCCCGGTGCGCGGCGGGGCTGCTTGCCCGTACGCTCGACAAACTCGGACTCAAAGCAGCCAACGTGCTCAAACAGATCAATCCACTTGGCGTAGTCGACCACAAATATTAGTGCCCACGGGGCCTTGGCGATCATGGGCTGGTGGTCGCACAGGTCGGCCAGGCGGTCGAGCGTTGCCTGCTCGCGGATGCTCACGATGGAGTACATCATCATGGCGCCTGCCGACGGCGCGCGACTTGCCGCGTGCAGGATCGCCGCGCGTTGTTCGTCGGTCACCGCCACGGGACGGTCGTTGTCATCGCGCGCGAAGGCACGTGTGGAGGAGCGATGCTCCAAAATGTCCAGCACCGCGTTGCCCGTGGACTCGTGCGGATAGCCGCCCGCGTCCACGCCCACGACACCACCGCAGCACTCAACGTCCGCCTTGCAAACCTGCTCGCTCATCGCCCTACCCTCGCCATTTCTTTAAGAAGCCTTTACGTTTCCGTGTAATTCCCGTCCATTATCGCGCAGGTCGCCACTACATTGCGCCACACCGCCACACATGCGCGTTAATATGGCTGGTTGTTGTGCGCAGCCACCAATTGCAGCGCATATCTTGGTAACAATCGGGTAAATCCCCGCTTTCGTAGGTTTTAAGTTTGTGAGGAGTCTCAGCATGTTCGCTGCCGCCATCTCGCTCGTCGGTCTTGCGGCGACCGTCTACCTTGTCTTGCGCGAGGCCAAGGCCATTCGCGCACAGTCGGGCACCGTCGCCAAAGGCGCCATCGCCTGGAGTGTCGCCTTCGGCCTGTTCCAGCTCTTTTTGACCGTCTGGGGCGCTATTGGCCTCGTCGCCCAAAACGAGCCGCTCGCCTTTGTGATGCTCATCCTGACCAACGCCATTCTCACCGGCTGCGCCTGGGCGAGCATCGCCCGCGATCGCATCGCCCCGCGCGTCTTTGCGTTCGCCTCGACCGACGCCCCCGCCCCCACGGGCAAGCTCGCCCGCCTGCGCGGCGCCTTTGTGGGCAAGCCGCTTGTCGCCGCCGTACTGTTCCTGCTGCTCGCCGGCGTCTTTGCGCTGCTGGGCATGGAAGTCTCGTCCAACCACGACTTTACCTGGGTCTACCCCCTGTGCATCCTGCTCGAGTGGGCCATCATCACCGCGCTCATGGCCGGCCTGTTCTTCCTGTTCCAGCGCCACGGCGCAGCTCCGGCCGTCCTGGCCTTCGCCCTCTTTGTCCTGGGCATTGCCGAGTTCTTCGTCATCACGTTTAAATCCATGCCCATCCAGCCGGGCGACCTTTCGGCCATCTCCACCGCCGCCGCAGTCGCCGGCAACGGCTACACCTTCTCGATCTCGCTGTTCTGCGTGCTGTCGATGGGCTTTACCGCCATCGGCATGCTGCTGTGCGAGTACGCCGGCCTGGTGGCGCCGCATCGCCAGAAGGGCGCCGCCAACGCCAAGCGCATCCTGCTCACCAACCTGCTCGTGGCCGCGCTGTGCCTGGGCGGTGTGACCGCACACGTCACGCTCATCGACTACTACAACACCCTCGGCATCACCGTCTACACCTGGCGCCCGCTCGAGAGCTACTGGCGCGAGGGCTACCTGCCCGCCTTTATTAGTGCGGCGCAGTCCATCAAGCCGCCCAAACCCGCCGATTACTCCGTCGACGACGCCAAGGCCACGCTCAAAAAGTATGCCAAGGCCTACGACAAGTCCGATGCCGCCAAGAGCGACGAGCGCGCCGCAGCAAAGGAGCAGTTCGATAGCGAGAAGCCCACGGTCATCGCCATCATGAACGAGACGTTCTCGGATCTTTCGATCTACCAGAACATGCGCGCCGGCTACGAGGGCCCGCAGTACTTTAAGAGCCTGTCCAACTGCCTCAGCCGCGGCAAGCTCTACGTGAGCGCCTATGGTGGCGGCACCGCAAATACCGAGTTTGAGTTTTTGACCGGCAACTCCATGGCCAACTTGGGCTCGGGCGTGTACCCCTACACCATCTACAACATGGAAACGACCGAGAACCTGGCAGAGCAGTTCAAGTCGCTCGGCTACGCCACCACGGCCATGCACCCCAACCATGCGACCAACTGGAACCGCGAGAATGTGTACAAGGACTTTGGCTTTGACCAGTTCCTGTCCATCAACGACTTCCAGGGCGCCGACACCCTGCGCGGCATGGTGACCGACCAGGCGACCTACGACAAGATTCTTGAGCTGCTCGACCAGAACGCCGACCCGCAGTTTATCTTCGATGTGACCATGCAGAACCACTCGGGCTACGACACGGGCCTGGTGCCGCTCGACAAGCAGGTGCACCTGAACATCGACACGACCGATCTGGACGCCAAGACCGTCGAGGACGGCACGCTGTCCGATGTCGACGAGTATGTCTCGTGCATCGAGCAGTCCGATCAGGCGCTGCGCTACTTCCTCAACGCCCTGAGCAAGCTCGACCGCAAGGTGGTCGTGGTGTTCTGGGGCGACCACCAGCCGTTCTTCCCGTCCAAGTTCAACGACAAGTGGTTTACCGACGAGGACGACGCCACGCACCAGGAGCGCCTGTGGCAGACCGACTACATCATCTGGGCTAACTACGACGTCGCCGGCAACGACCAGACGAGCGAGACCGACGACCTGTCCACCAACTACCTATCCACCCAGCTCATGCAGCTGATCGGCGCCCCGCTCACCGACTACCAGAAGGCGCATATGACGCTGCGCGAGTCGCTGCCCGCCATCAACTCCGTGGGCTACGAGGACGCCAGCCTGCGCTGGGCGCTCTCCTCCAACGTCACCGGTGACGACGCCGTCGCCGCCGCTGCCACCAAGGCGCGCGAGGATTACGCCAAGATGCAGTACTACGAGATGTTCCGCGACGGCAAGAACGTCTACACCGAGCACTTCCAGACCGAGGCCAACGAGACCGACCCCAACCTGGCGCCGGGCACGACCAAGATCAAGTAGCTGCTAGCTGCTGAGCCACAACTGAAACGTCTGTCCAGGCGGAGGCATATAAGGTTCCCTGCTCGG
>ERZ870052.961-NODE-961-length-10579-cov-3.636736_pt1 | contig 10579 bp, 6 predicted proteins | sample MGYA00520889_ERZ870052 | MGnify/ENA primary metagenome ERZ870052 (study PRJEB32232, sample SAMN07284988) | human gut metagenome | biome: human-associated habitat; material: feces | host: Homo sapiens | place: Tanzania | collected 2014-08-14 ...
CATTCAGTTTTCCCCTCATCTGGCGCTGCGCGCCACCTTCCCCCGCGGGGGAAGGCTTTCATAAATTTACCAGAAGCACTTATCCCCGCCCAGCAGGCGCAGGAGAGTCTCATAGAAGAAATAATCGCCCCAGATGACGCAGGTTGCGCCGGTGTCGCGGTGGTAGATGGCGTCGGTCAGCACACCCGCGCGGTCTGGGTCATGCAGAAAATAATGGTCGTAGAGGCTGCGCACAATGGTCCGTGCGGCGGCGCGGTCTCGCGCGGCCTCGGCGTTGTCCGCATACTGTGCCAGCTCCAGCAGACCGCAGGTGAAAATCGACGCAGCGGAGCTGTCCCGGATATCGGGGATATGGTCGTTAAAGGTGAAATCCCAGTAGGGGACAAAGTCGGCGGGCAGGTTCTGCAAAAATACCTCGGCGGCTCTGCGGCTCACTTCCAGAAAGCGCGGTTCTTTTGTGTAGGTATAGGCCAGCGCAAACCCGGTCACGACCCATGCCTGCCCGCGCGCCCATGTTGTGTTATCGTGGAAACCCTGATGCGTGCGCCCTTCGACAGCCTTACCTGTGGCGGGATCCATCAGATAGGTGTGGAACGAGGAGTAATCCTCCCGCACGAGATAGTCTGCACAGGTGTGGGCATGGGCGGTGGCAATGTCCGTATAGCGGGCCTCTCCGGTCGTCTCGCCGGCCCAGAACAGCAGCGGCAGGTTCAGCATCGTATCCACGATGATTTTTACATAGGGCGTGCCGACATTGAACTCGCCCCACGCTTGAATGTAGCGGCCTTTCTCGTTATAGCGCTCACACAGCATATCGGCGGCGCGCAGGGCCAGCGTTTTGGCCTCCTCGTCCCCCGTCAGCTTGTACAAAGCGACGGCGGACAAAGTGTACAAAAAGCCCAAATCGTGGCTGATGCCGATGCGGTCATCCAGCCGTGCCTTGAACGACGCGAGATAGTCGTCCTTATACTGCAGGAACGCAGCATCGCCGGTGCGCCTGGCGGCCAGAAACATCATACCGGGGAAGAAAGAGGACGTCCAGATGTTGTTTTTCTCCGGCGTGTAGCGCAGCCCCTCGGCGGGCAGGGTGCTGACATGGGGGTAGCGGCGGGTGTACAGCGGCGCGGCACGGCGCAGCTTTTCCTCGATTTCCGCGCACATCTGCAAATACAGCGCATTATCCTGCGGCGCGGTGAAACGTTCGGACATAGTTTTCCTCCTTTACTCCTTGACAGCGCCGACCATGACGCCGGCGGCAAAGTATTTCTGCAGGAACGGATAGATGCAGAGGATCGGCACCGTCGCGACCATGATGGTGGCATACTTGACAGTGGCGGCCACAGATTCCACATCGCCGACGCCGGTGTCGCCGGTCATGTTGGAGGTGCTGTTCTGCAGCAAGATCTCGCGCAGGACGAGCTGCAGGGGGTACATCTCGCGGTCACGCAGGATAGCAGACGCCCAGAACCAGCCGTTCCACACACCGACGCCATAATACAGCACCATGACAGCCAGAATTGCCTTGGACAACGGCAGCACGATGGAGAACAGCACCTTCAGATGGCTTGCACCGTCGATGCGGGCGGCCTCGATCAGGGATTCCGGAATAGAACCAAACGAGGTTTTCAGGATAATCATGTTATACACACTGATCATGAACGGCAGGATCAAGCCCCACAGGCTGCCCGTCAGGTGCAGGCTCTTCATGTTCAAGTAGGTGGGGATCATGCCGCCGGAGAAGAACATCGTAAAGGTGATGAGCAGCATGATGGGCTTTTGGAACATGACATTGCGGCGGGAGAGGAAGTACGCGCCCAGCGAGGTCAGCGTGATCTGCAAAAGTAAGCTCATGACAAGCACGAACATTGTATTCAGGTAGCCGCGCGCAATCATCGGGTTTTTGAGCACCATCTCATAGGCACTTGTGCTGAAGCCCTTCGGCCAGAGCAGAATACCGGTATGGCGCATAAGCTGATTGCTGTTGGAGAAAGACGCAAACAGCACATACAGCATCGGGTACAGGCAGGCAGCGGCCACCAGTGCCAGGAAAATATAGTTGATGACTGAGAAGATCTTTTCGCCGGTGGACATTTTGATCTTCGTGGTTTTTGTATTCTGCATGGTGGATCCCCCTTACCAAAGGCTCGTGTCGGCCAGCTTTTTGCTGAGCTTGTTCGCCAGCACCAGTAAAATCAAGTTGATGACACTGTTGAACAGGCCGATGGCCGTAGAGTAGCTCCAGCCCTGCTCCAGCAGACCGACGCGGTAAACATAGGACGAGATAATATCCGCAGTGTCGTAAGTGGAGGGGTTGTAGAGCAGGATGGTCTTTTCGTAGCCGACGCTCATCAAGCTGCCGATACGCAGGATCAGCATCGTGATGATGGTGGGCATGATGCCGGGCAGTGTGACATGCAAAAGCTTCTGGAAGCGGCCCGCGCCGTCGATGGACGCGGCATCATACAGCTGGGCATCCACGCCGGAGAGAGCCGACAGATAAATGATGGAGCCCCAGCCAACCTGCTTCCAGATGTCGGACAGCACATAGATCGTGCGGTAGAGTGCCGGATTCTGCAAAAGCGGGCTGCGCTCACCGCCAAAAAAGACGATGATATCATTGAACAGGCCGCTGGTCATCGAGAAATCGGTGATCATACCGACCACGACGATCAGCGAGATGAAGTGGGGCAGATAGGTCAGCGTCTGAACACTCTTTTTAAAGCCCTTATGATGGACTTCGTTGATGAGCAGCGCCAGAATGATGGGCGCCGGGAAGCCGAACAGCAGCAGCTCAAAGCTGAGCAGCAGCGTGTTGCGGACAAGACGTCCAAAGAACGGGCTTGTGAAAAAGCGGGTGAAGTTGTCCAGGCCGACCCACGGGCTGCCGGAAAAGCCCAGTGCGGGTTTGTAGTTTTTGAACGCGATCAGTGCGCCGTACATCGGCTTATACTGGAACAGAATAAAATAAATCAGCACGGGGATGATAATGATGTATAGCTCCCAGTTGCGCTGCCAGTCCCGGCGGGCGCGGAACGCAAAGCTGTTGCGGTTGACCGGTTTGGCCGTTTTTTCCGTCTTTTGGGCGGTAGGTGTTTTCATAAGAATTTCTCCCTTTGAGAAAAAAGTGGGACGGGCCAGCGGCCCGTCCCATGTTATGGCTGCCGTAGCAGTGTGTTATCAGCGCTCGTTGTAGCGTTCCAGAGCGGCGTCCTCGATCTCGATGGCGCGCTGCAGACCCAGGCTGTTCAGCGTTTCGACATACTGGTCGAAGTTGTCCAGACTCTCGGTACCCAGGATGAACTTGTTGGTCATCTCATCGCGGTAGGTCTCGACCTCGTTCATGATGGTGGAGTACTCCTCGCTCTCCTCCGCCGTGGGGGTGACGTTGGGCATGGCGTACTTGGCAGCGGTCTTGACCGTCCAGGTCTCATAGGACTTCTTCTGGCCGTCCAGCGTGTAGTACTGTTTCAGGTAGTTCAGATCCTGCACAAAGGGGCCGTTGTAGTTACCGCGGATGTAATGGGCCATAACGGTACCGGGGGCCAGACCTTCGGGGTTGTTCATAATCAAGTCAGTGTAGGTGGGGACACCGTCCACCATCTCATAGGTGACACCCTCGGTGCCGAAGTTGTAGTAGATATGACCTTCGTCGCTGTAACCCCAGTCCAGCAAGCGGGCAGCGGCCTCGACATCTTTGCAGGAGGTGGTGATGGCGACCATGCCCTGGTTGGGGCAGGCGCTGTCGATCTGGCCCATCTTCACGGTGTGCTCACTGTCGCGGGAAGGATAGGGGCAGGGCTGCAGGTTGAAGTCGGGGTCATTCTCAACGCCTGCGTTGCTCCAGACACCCATACGGGAACCGGCCCAGCCGAAGGATGCACCCGCGTTGCCGTTGCTGACCTTGGCGCTGACCGTCTCATAGCTGGAGGTCATCATGTCGGGGTCGAGCAGTCCTTCGGCATACCAGTCGTGCATGGTCTGCAGATACTCTTTGTAGTTTTGCTCGGCCGCACCGTAGTGGGACTTGCCATCCTCGCCCACATAAAAGCCGCGCTTGGTATCATAGGCGTAGGCGAAGGGGTTGTTGTCGGTCAGAGAGCCCGTCGTCCACTCATAGCAGAACGGAGCAGTCGCGCCCTCTTTCTCCTTAAAGGCAGTCAGCACGGTGTGCCACTCGTCAATGGTGGTGGGAATTTCCAGTCCCAGCTCATCCAGCCAGTCCTGGCGGATGAGCAGACCCTCGGTCACACGCAGAGCTTCATCACCGCGGATGAACGGGAACGCATAGTAGTTGCCATCATCGGTGCGGCACTGGCGGGCAATTTCGGGGTTGGCGTCGAGGTAGGCTTTCAGGTTCGGGCAGTACTGGTCGATGATGTCATTCAACGAGACGATAACACCGTCGGAGATCGCCTTTTCGGGGCCGCCGGGGTAGTTCTGCCAGTGGTATTCCATAACATCGGGCAGGTCACCGTCGGCCACCAGCAGGTTGAACTGCTCGTTCTGGCCGCCTGTTGGCGGATGCAGGAAGGTGATGTCCACGCCGGTGTTTTCCATCAGACCCTTGCCAAAGGGGCTTTCACCCATGTCCTTATAATAGGAGCCGATGCTCTCTTTCAGGTTGCACCAGTAGGTGATGCTGTGACCTGCGGCCATCGGGTAGGTGAACTCACCTGCGTTGCTGTTCTCCGCAGTGGTAGAGGCACTGCTGACGGTCTCAGTCACTGTGGATGCCGTGCTTGCGGTGCTGCCGCCGCAGCCTGCCAGCATCGTGGCGGACAGGACTGCCGCAGCGGCCAGCGCGGTGGCCTGCTTGATTTTTTTCATGTTGGGGTTCCTCCTTCTTTGAAGTGGTTTTCTCTCTTATGAACAAGGCCCGGCCACTGAGGTTTTGTGGCACTGAACGGATTTGGTTTTTGGCGGCCGGTGTTCGTTCCGTGCTTAGAGCCTACCACACTGCCGGCAGCAAAACCAGAATAAAAAGCCCCAAAAAATAGGCAAAACCTAAAATCGAAGATGGGCATTTTCCAAAATTCATAGGCAATTTCTAAAATGGCAAAAATGTTGCACAAAGCGCACCCACTTGTTTTTGTGCATCTTGTATAAGCGTAGTTCGCAAAAGCAAAAGCCGGACTGCGGCAGTCCGGCTCCTGTTTTTGGGGGTCACTCCTCGCTGTGTGCAGCCTTGTACTGCCCGGGCGTCATGCCGGTAACCTTTTTGAACACGCGGATCAGCGAGCCGCTGTCCCGGTAGCCGGTCTGCTCGGCAATTTTTGCCACCGAAAGACCCTGCGTCAACAGCTGTTTGGCGGCCTCAACGCGGACATTACTGATGAAGGCCAGCAGCGCCACGCCTGTTTCCTTTTTGAATCGGGCGGACAGATAGGTGGGTGTCATGTCGAAGTGCTGGCCCACCTGGGAGATATTCAGGTCCGGGTCGGCGTAGTTTTCCCTGATGTACTGCTCCACCCGGTCACAGAGAGCGCGGGTCGTACTGGTGCTGCCCTTCAGCAGCCGCACGCGGCCACAGAGCGTAGCGGAAATTTTAATCAAATGTGCCTGCAATTCCTCGGGGCTGCCCGCATCCCCGGGCGAGAAACAGATGTCCTTCTGGTCGTCCAGTCCGGCCATAGCTGCGCCCTTGATGAGCGCCGCCGTAATGTCATAGGCAAGGCAGCGGGCCACATTGGGGTCCCGCACCGCGCCATCCAGCGGGAACGCCTGCCGGATCAGGGCGGCGGTGTTTTCCTCGCTGCCCAGGGAAATCAAGTCCATAAGCTTGCGCTCGGTCTCCAGGGGGAATGTGTAGGCCGTGCGGGCATCGTGGATACCGCGGTAGGCCACAGGCTCGCCGTCATCCCGCAGATAGCTCAGCGCTTCCAGCGCCTCCTGGTAGGCCGCGCGGATGTCCGCCGCCCCGGCGTGTGTCTCGCCCACAGCCGCGCCCGGGTCCGCATGGAAGTGGGCACGGATCTGCTGCTGTGTCTCACGGATGTCCGCCAGCAGTTGCTCGTCCTGCGCGGGGGTGTTTTCCTGCATGCCCACAATGGCCACGCAGGTCTCCCCCAGGGCGGTCAGTTCCAGCGCAAAGTGCGGCTCGGCTATTTCCTGGAAAATGTTCATAATCGCGATCTGCAGCACCGCAAAGTGAGAACCGTCCCCCATCGGTGCTCCGTCCGCCATCGGATTTTTAAAGACGACCACCGTGTAAAACGGCGCGTCAAGCCGAATGCCGCTGCGCTCGGCAGTCTCCCGGCTGAGACCCAGCGGGCTTTCCAGCAGGGATTTCAAATAGTAGCGCCGCAGGGTCTGCTGGCTTTTCCACAGCTCATGCTGTTGGTCGCTGCGCTCGCGGCGGCTCTTTTGGGAGTAGTATTCCAGACGCTCAAACTCGTTTTTCTCGACCAGGTCGGGAGCTTCGTCAGCGCCGTCATAGGGGCTGACCAATGCGCCCAGCGGCTGATAATTTTTCTTTGTCAGCCCGGCAGACAGTCCCAATCCTAACATCATGCAGAGTACCATGCCGCCCCAGGTGAACAGCTGGGTCATGCGGGTGTTTTTCATCAGCAGCTTGTTGGAAATGTTCAGCACATACTGCCAATCCGTCACGCTGCTGGCACGGGTCAGGTAGGCTTGCTGACCGCCCGGCCCAAAGGCAAACGAACCGTCTGCCGCCGCCTGCACAATGTCCATGGCGGGCGGGTCACCCGCAGCCGTTTTGCAAATGGCTGTGCCGTCCGGGGCTAAGACATAGAAATCCAGCTCCGGGTCCCAGCAGAACTGCTGCAACCGCTTGACAAACAGCTCTTTGTTCACCGTCACCACAACGGTAGCGTCGGCGTAGGACAGCCCGCTCGTCAGTGCAGAGCGGATAAACAGAAAGTCTGTGCCGCTCTCGTTCTCCAACTGGACCATCTCCCACCGGAGGTGGCTTTCGTGCAGCAGCTCATGCCAGGCATCTTCACTCATGCTGCTGTTTTTGAACCGGGACAGATAAAACAGATGCTGGTCGAGGTAGCCCCGGCTGGAAATCACGCTGTCCAGATTGTTCAGGCTGACCCACACATTGGTAACATTCGGGTGTCCGGTCTCAATCGTCAAAAGTGCGCTCTGGGTGTTGACCAATGCCAGCTGATCATAGCCGTCCAGCGGTTTCCTGGTCGTGACCATCCGCTGCACGGTCTGGTCCTGCATTGCGCGGGAAAGTGTCTGCTCGATCTCGGTCAGGTAGCTGTCCAGGTCGATGCGGGCCTGATCCAGCGCCGAACCATAGATCCTCTTGGACTCCGCCGTAATAATACCGGTGGAGTAATTATATAAAAGCAAGCAGAGCAGCAGCGGTACGATCAGTACAAGGATGTAGGATAAAAACCAACCGCCGCGCACACTTTTCTGCCTTGGAAGTTTTATGCTGTCAAGTTTCATTAGGCCGCAGCCTCCCTCCCGTTTCGACTTGCAGTTCTCATTTTTTCAGTATAACAGCGCCCAGTTCCATGCCGCTCTGGCCAAAATAAAACCGCAGGAAGAACTCGTCCCCTGTGTTCAACGCGGGCAAGCTGGCGGTAAAATCGCACCAGTCTGTCTGAGCGCCGGTGATGGTCATGGTTTTCAGGAATACACGACCCGCGAACACCGATACCGGGATCTGCGCCAGCGGGCTGTTGCCCGGCATGGCGCGGCAGCGCAGATGCAGGGTGTAGCTGCCGCCCTCGGCTGCCGTTACGCGGAACGCCGTCGTGCGGCGGTAGCCGTTGTCGATGGCTGTAATGTCGATGGCTGTGCCGTCGCGCAGCGTCAAGGGCTGACCGCTCTGGGCTGCCTGCTGCATATCCTGCTCGGCCATTGCCTCCAGCTGGTCATCCAGTGCGCTCGTGTGGCCGATACCGCGGCGGAAAGCGGGTGTTTGCAGCAAAAAGCGGCAGATGTTCGCCGCGCTGCGCTGCAATTCGCCCCGCGTCAGGCGGCCCTCCGCCAATGCGGCGGTCAAATCATCCCCGCCGGAGTTATGCTCCGGGTCGGCCACGACCATAAAAACATCATTCTGGGCGCGTACCATAGCGGCCACATGCTTGGTGCTGCCAGCGCCGCCGCGGTCATTGCCCTCGGCCCACCAGTCACTCATCACAAGGCCGGTGTAGCCCCACTGGCCACGAAGAATCGTCGTGACAAGATCATAATTGCTCGCCGTCCAGTAGCCGTTCAGCGGGTTGTAGGATGTCATGATCGAGCGGGCATGCCCCTCCCTGACAGCGATTTCAAAACCGCGCAGGTAGATTTCCCGCAAAGCGCGTTCCGACACGACCGACTCCACAAAGTGGCGGCGATGCTCCTGGTTGTTGGCGGCAAAGTGCTTGATGGTTCCGGTCACGCCCCAGCGGTGCAGCCCGCGCAGCTGGGCGCAGGCCATCCTTCCGGTCAAAAGCGGATCCTCGGAGAAATACTCGAAATTGCGCCCGTTCAGCGGGTGGCGATGGATGTTGATACCGGGGCCCAGCAGCGTGTCCACATGGTTTTTGCGCAGTTCCAGCCCTTCCATTGAGTAGAGTTCCTCACTCAAATCCTCGTTGAACGTCGCAGCCAGGCAGGTGCCATTGGGCATGGCGAAAGCAACCGTGCCGCAGTCCATACGGATACCGCTGGGGCCGTCGGAACAGCAGGCCGCAGGCAGACCATAGTGCTGCAAAGCATCGCTGACACCGCCGATGGCCCCAGCTGTCCCCGGCGTGACGCGCGGGGAGTTCATCCCCTCGCCCCGGACAATCGTGCAAAGCTCATCGTCGCTGAGCTGCGCGACAAAATCAGCCATGTCCGCCGTGCCGTCAGCCACATCCTGCAGGCGGATGTCCTTGTCCCCGGTCTGGGGGTGCTCTTTCGGCAGTCGGGCCGCGCGGCGAATCTCGGGCAGTTCGGCCTCAGTGGGGACAGGCTCCCACGCGGGGGAACCGTCCGCACCGGGGCGCAGCCGTTCAAAAGCCGCAGCGGGTGCAGCGGCGGATTCCAGCTGCTCCACCACCATCAGCGGCAGCGTGACCGTAAAGGCCGCCACAGAATGGCGCACATCGGTACCGAGACTGAAAACGTAGTCACCGGCTTCCAGCACAAAGGCCGACTTGTGCCCGGCAGTGCCGCTGTCATCATAGCTGGCAAAATTGCGCCACGGCGCTGTCAGCGTCAAGGTCCGGCTCTCGCCGGGGGCCAGTGTTTTGGTCTTGGCAAAGGCGCACAGCACCTTAGCGGGCTTGCCCAAAAGCCCCTGCGGCGCGCTGCAATACAGCTGTACGACCTCTTTGCCGGGGCGGGCGCCGATATTTTTGACCGTGGCAATGGCTGTGATACCTTCGGCGTTTTCGTCCGCGCTCAACAGCTTTACCTCAAATTTTGTGTAAGAAAGACCAAAACCAAAAGGATACCGCACTTTTTCCGGCGAAAATGTTTCAAAGTAGCGGTAGCCGATGTAAATATCCTCGGCATAGAAATTGCGGTTGTCCGCACCGTAGTGGTCAGCGGCAGGGTAATCCGCCGGGGTGCTGGCGATTGTGTCGGGCAGTTTGCCGCTGGGGCTGACCGTGCCGTTCAGCACATCCAGCACGCCGCGGCAGCCCTCCTGCCCGCCCTGCCAGATGTAGGCTACCGCACCGGGGTTGTACCGCGCGACCCACTGCATATCAATGATGTTGCCAACATTGAGCAACACAACAGATTTATTGAAATAGCGGCATACCAGCGCCAGCATATTTTCTTCGTCCTCGGTCAGCAGAAAGCTGCCGGGGGTATTCGTGTTGTCTTGGTCCTCGCCCGCTGTGCGGCCAATGACGATAAACGCCGTGTCGGCGCGCCGGGCGGCAGCGCGGACAAATTCTTCGTCCAGCGGCATTTCCGGCTGAAACCACGGTTCCTGTGCCCAGCCGGTGCCCATCTCGTAGGGGTGGTCCGCCAGCCATGCGGCATAGCGGGCCTGCACCTCGGCATCCAACCGATAGCCGCCGTCGCCGCCCAGTATCTCCGGCAGATTCGGCACATGGGTCACATTGACCAGTCCGCCGGACCCGGTGCCGCTTTTATAGTAGTGAAATTGCGCATACCCAAACAAGGCCGCCCTGCCGCCGGGAGCCAGCGGTAAGACAGCCTCATTTTTCAGCAGGACAACACCCTCCGCCACAGCCTGACGAGCCAGCGCCGCATAGCGGGACATTTCCAACATTGTATTTTTCATAATACTGAAACTCCGATCCCAATGGATTGCAAATTTCAGCGCCACACTTATTATAATACAGGATTTTCAGAATTTGGCAAGGGGGTAACGCGGAATGTTTTGCGGGAAATTTTCAAATCAGGTTGATGCCTTTCGATGTAGATTTCTTCCTGTTGTTCAAATTGTGTCGCTTCTGAAAGAGTGAATCAGAAGTGATTCACTTTTTCGAGTCAAGATTTTTGGATGAATCCAAACTGATTCACTCTGAAATTTATATGGCTGTCCGGTTTGATTACTACCGTTTTGGTGGTAGACGTGTTTTGCTAGCATAGCGTTTGGATATCCACAAACGCATTTCTGGGGTGTACCCCAGACCCCCGCGCTGCA
>ERZ870052.964-NODE-964-length-10569-cov-7.241613_pt1 | contig 10569 bp, 9 predicted proteins | sample MGYA00520889_ERZ870052 | MGnify/ENA primary metagenome ERZ870052 (study PRJEB32232, sample SAMN07284988) | human gut metagenome | biome: human-associated habitat; material: feces | host: Homo sapiens | place: Tanzania | collected 2014-08-14 ...
CGTGAAAAAACAGCTCAGGAAAGCCCGCAGGCTTTTCTGAGCTGCAAATATAAAAATAATGTTTCCTCCAATATTGCCAGAGCGCACGCGGCGGCAATTATAATCGTTCACTCATCCAGATAATCCCGCAGACGCTTCGCCCTGCTGGGGTGCCGCAGCTTGCGCAGGGCCTTGGCTTCGATCTGCCGCACGCGCTCCCGCGTCACATTGAACTCTTTGCCCAGTTCCTCCAGCGTGCGTGCCCGGCCATCCTCCAGCCCGAACCGCAGTGCGATCACCCGCTCTTCCCGGGGCGTCAGGCTCTTGAGCACGCTGAACAGCTCCCGGCGCAGCAGCTGCCGCCCGGCTTCATCCACCGGGACGCCCGCTTCCTCGTCCTGAATAAAATCTTCAAGGTGGGCGTCCTCTTCTTCACCCACCGGTGTTTCCAGACTGATGGGGTCCTGTGCCAGCTGCAAAAGCTCCCGCACCCGGGCAGGCTCCATATCCAGCCGCACGGCGATCTCCTCCACCGTAGGCTCCCGGCCATTTTTGCGCAGCAGGTCGCCAGCCGTCTTTTTGACCCGGTTGATGCTCTCCACCAGATGCACCGGGATGCGGATCGTTCTTCCCTGATCTGCAATGGCCCGTGTGATGGACTGCCGGATCCACCATGTGGCATAGGTAGAAAACTTGAAGCCCCGTTCCGGCTCAAATTTTTCTGCCGCCTTCATCAGACCCAGATTGCCCTCCTGGATCAGATCAAGAAACGGCAGTCCCCGCCCGGCGTAGCGTTTTGCCACCGACACCACCAGCCGCAGGTTTGCTTCGCTCAGACGGCGGCGGGCATCCTCGTCTCCGGCCTGCGCCGCACGGGCAAGCTCCGTTTCCTGTTCTGCCGTCAGCAGCGGCACCTGTCCGATCTCCTTCAGATAGGTCTTTACCGGGTCATCCAGTGCCACGCCTTCGGCCGAAAGCTCATGCTCCAGCCTGCCGATCTGCGTTTCGTCCAGTGCAGGCAGCTCGGTCTCTTCTTCGGCCAGATGTACGCCGCGGGTCTCCAATGCGGCATACAGCTCATCCAGCTGTGCCACATCGTAATCCTTCTCGTCCATAGCACGGCTGATCTGTTCCGGCGTCACGGTGTGACGGCGGGCGTGGGAGGCCAGCTCCCGGGCCAATTCCTCCGTTTGCGACAATTTCTGCATGATTCCTGCTCCTTTCCGCTCCTGCTCCAGCCGGAGGGAAAAGCAGCGGTCTCATTCTTCTACAGGAACGCTTCCCTGCTTTTTTTCGCGCATCGACTGGAGGTAATCACTCAGTTCCTCATTGGACATATGCGCCGCCTTGCCTGCCACGGGCATCCCCCGGGCAATGCGGTCCAGATACAGCCGGATATCGTCCGGCGTACAATTCACTTCGCTGTATTGTGCCGCAAAACGGCTCAGCTCATTCAGCGCTTCTTCACTGACAAAGGCCCGCAGCGTGGTCAGGTTGATCTCAATGCCTTCCCTGCTGCAGCGAAGCATGGCTTCGTACAGCTCCTTTTGCTGGGGCTGGATGAACTGCTCCGGCAACAGCTCCTTCTCTGCCAGCTTCAGATACTGCGGCTCCCGCAGGATCGCTGCCAGCAGCCGCTGCTGTGCACTTGCGATCCCCAGCGCCTGACTGCCGCCCGCGCTGTAGGGCACCTTGATCTGGTTCATTTCGCCGGACTTGAGCACCTGCTGCCGTTTCTCCCAGCGGCGCCTGTTTCCGGCCTTTTTCACCGCCGTTTCCAGCTGGGTCATAATGGCTGTTTTGGAGATGTTGGTCTCCTCTGCCAGACGGCCCGCATACACCTCCTGCTCGGTAGGGTTGGAGCGCTCTGCCAGCATATTCACAGCTTCCTTGACGTATTCCAGCCGCTGCGCATCCTGTGCCAGATCGTACTGGCTGCGCAGGCGGCCCAGCCGGAAATCCAGTGCATTGCCCACACCGTCCAGCAGCGCCTTGAACCGTTCTGCACCGTACTTTTTGATGTACTCGTCCGGGTCTTTCGCCCCGGGGATCTGCAAAACGCCCACTTTCACCGGGCTGTTGCGGAACAGTTCCAGCGAACGCAGAGTCGCCTTCTGGCCGGCCTCGTCGGAATCGTAGCTCAGAATGACCTCATCTGCATATTCGCTGATGAGCCGCACCTGCTCCGGCGTCAGGGCCGTGCCGCAGGCGCACACCGCAGTATCGATCCCCGCCTGATGCATACTGATCACGTCCATGTAGCCCTCGCACAGCACGAACCGGCGCACTGCACTGCGCTTTGCGATCTGCAATGCAAATACCGTCTCCGATTTGTGGTACACCAGCGTTTCCGGGCTGTTGACATACTTTGGTTTGGAATCGTCCAGCACCCGCCCGCCGAACGCGATGATATTGCCCCGCAGGTCAAAGATGGGGGTCATCACCCGCTTCCAGAACAGGCAGTAGATGCGGCCGGACTGGCTGCGCTTGAACAGGCCGCTGGCATCCAGCTCCTGCTGGTTGTAGCCTTTATCCCGCAGGTACAGGTACAGGGCCTGTCCGTCATCGGGTGCATAGCCCAGCCCGAACCGTGCAATGGTCTTATCGTCCAGTCCGCGCCGCCGCCAGTAGGCCCGCGCCTGCCGGGCTTCCTCCACAGTGGAGTTCAGACAGGCATGGAAAAAGCGCGCAGCCTCCTTGTTCATGGAAAGGATGCGGCTGCGCATCCGGCCTGTCTTGTCGTCCTCCTGCGGTTCGGGCATTCCGGCCCGCGCCGCCAGCAGCTTGACGGCCTCCGGGTAATCGATGCTGTTGATCTTTCTGACAAAGCTGATGGCATCGCCTGCCGCCTGACAGCCAAAGCAGTAGAAGCTCTGGGTGTCCGGGTAGACATAGAAGGAGGGCGTTTTCTCGCTGTGGAAGGGACACAAGCCGCCGTACAGCCGCCCTTTGCGCTTGAGCTGCACATAGCTGCCCACCAGCTCCACAATATCGGTGCGGCGGGTCAGTTCTTCAATGTATTCGTGTGGGATCATGGATCTTTCAAACAACCTTTCAAAGTTTACAGCACATGCCATTTCTGCGGCACAAAAATTTCCTCAAAGGTCCGGATGGCAAATTCATCGCTCATGCCGCTGATATAGTCGGTGACGGCACGCTCTCTGCCCTCCTGATAGGCCAGCTGGACATAAAAGTTGGACATCTGATCGATATGGTTCAGGTAGTACTCATACAGCTCCTCGATCACCTTGCCCACCTTCTGCTCTTCCCGCTTGGCGCTCCGGTCCACATACACCGTAGCGTACATGAAGTCGCGCAATGCGAGGAAGGCCTCATTTTCCTCCGCGCCCACCTTCACATCGCCTTCGCTGTTGGCCAGAATGCTGTTGATCATTGTGGTGATGCGGGCAGATTTGGTCTTGCCCAGCACAGCAGTGCACTCTTTGGGCAGAATGTCCGGGTCCAGCACCCCGGCACGAACGGCATCCTCGATATCATGGTTCACAAAGGCGATCTGGTCGGCCATGCGCACGATGCGTCCCTCCGGCGTTGCCGCCCATGTTCCCTTGGTGTGGGTCACGATGCCGTTGCGCACCTCCCATGTCAGGTTCAGGCCCTTTCCGTCCTTTTCCAGCCTGTCCACCACACGCAGGCTCTGCATATAGTGCTTGAAGCCATCCGGGCAGAGCTCGTTCAGTGCCTGCTCACCTGCATGGCCAAAGGGGGTATGCCCCAGATCATGGGCCAGACTGATCGCCTCGGTCAGATCCTCGTTGAGCCGCAGGGCCCGGGCAATGGTACGGGCGATCTGCGAAACCTCCAGCGTATGGGTCAGCCGGGTCCGGTACAGATCTCCTTCCGGCGAGAGAAACACCTGCGTTTTCTGCTTGAGGCGGCGGAAGGCCTTGCAGTGCAGCACCCGGTCACGGTCTCGCTGGAACACCGGCCTGATCGGGTCCTGTTCCTCCTGCACCATCCTCCCCCTGCTCTGGTCGCTGAAGGTCGCCCACGGCGCAAAGGCCATATGTTCGATCTCTTCCGTGCGCTGTCGTACATTCATACAGGATCCCCTCCTTTTTTCAGCATTCCCCCTCTCTGCTTCGGCACAGCCGATCCCAATTGCTGCGCCCGCGGCAATTGTAGCACACCCGGTTTGTCGAAGGGGAAAATACCCTGTCGGTTCACAAAATTTTGCCTGATTTTTCAAAAGTCCTCTTATGGACGCAGTTTTTATCAAAAGGGTGCGTAGAAAGGTTCCGAGACATGGACCTGTGCCCCGCCCCGGGTCAGCTCCCGCAGCTGCTCCAGCAGCGGGCCTTCCGTGTGCTCCGGCATCTGCCAGCACAGAGTCACACGGTCCGTGAACTGCGGTGCGGCCTGTTTTGCCCCCGCCGCATCGATGAGCAGCGAGGCCCGCTCATACAGCGAGTAATCCACCGTCACGCTCAGTTCCACCACGCTGCGCACCGTGACCACCTCGGCGTTCTCCAATGCCCGGGCTGTGGCCGTCGTATAGGCACGCACAAGGCCGCCGGTGCCCAGCAGCACACCGCCAAAATAGCGGGTCACCACCACGATCAGATCGGTCAGACCGCTGTGCTGCAGCACTTCCAGCGCCGGGGTCCCTGCCGTTTTTGCCGGTTCGCCATCGTCCGAGTAGCGTTCCCGGTTGCCTTCCCGCAGGCGGTAGGCATACACATTGTGCCGCGCGGTCCGGTTGGCCGCACGCACCTGTTCCAGAAATGCAACGGCGGCTTCCTCACTGTCCGCAAAGGACAGGGATGCAATGAAACGGCTCTTTTTCTCTTCGTATTCTCCTGTGGCTGTGCCACGAATCGTGCGGTAATCCTCCACGGTGGTTCCTCCTGCTTTTTATTCAGAATAAGTATAACATAAATCGGCCGTTGTGCAACCACTGCAGAACACGTTATCTGTTTCATTTCTTTCTGGCCGGAGCTTCAGCTCCCCCTCGGCTCTTAAAAAAGACAGCAAAAAATCGGCTGAGCCCTGCGGCCCAGCCGATTTTTCTGAAGAAAGCATATGATTACGATGATCACTTGGTAAAGAGCTGGATCCACTGATGGCCCCAGGTGCTGGAACTGTTGTAGTAGTAGCCAACACCCATTGCACGGGCTTCCGGGTCCAGAATATTTGCACGGTGGCCTTCAGAGTTCATCCATGCCGTTACGACCTCTTCGGGAGAAACGCTGCCCCACGCGGCATTCTCACCGGCAGCAGCATCGGTCACACCGTATTCACCGAGCACGGTGTACCATTTGGAACCATTGGGGCGCACATGAGAGTTCACCGTCGCGATCTCCTCGGCACGCTGCTGTGCAGCTGCAGTGAGCTTTGCGTCCCCCATGACCAGAGGCTGCAGGCCGTAGTTTGCGCGCTCTGCATTGACCAGATCCAGAACTCTCTGACGATAGTCGCTGGTGTAAGAGTTTTCGGGATAAGAGAAGATCAGCACCCAGTAGTTGTTGTAAACGCCGCCTTCATAGTGGCCCACGCTCATGGTGGTCGCATCTGCGTTCAGGATGCGTTCACGGGTGAAATCAATGTTCATCCACTGATCCACCGCTGCATCGGGGGTGGAAACGCCCGCCATGTAGTCCTCGCCAATCGACACATCATCGATGCCATTCTCTGCGAAGATGGTAAAATCGCGCTGGCCATTGGGACGAACGTAGGAATAAGAAGAAGCCAGTTCCTTCGCGCGCTCCTGAGCAGCATTGTTATGGCTGCTATCACCCAGCTGAACGGGCTTCAGGCCAGCCTTTGCGCGCTCGCTGTTCACACGGCGCAGGAACTCGTTCTGGTAAGCTTCATCCTGATGGCTCAGGAAGGAGTTTTCTTCTTCCATCACGGAAGCAGTCTCAGGCCCGGCCTGTGCAGCACTTGCGGCAACAGGCTTGAGGGATGCGGCACCAAAAACCACAGCCAGAGCCATCGCAGCGGCTGCGACCTTCTTTACGATCCTCATCTCAAGTTCCATAAGACATCCTCCGCAAGTTTTTGCAACTTGTTCGCAACACTACCGTTTCACAAGTGCAACTGTTGTGCAACAATAGTATCACAAAAGCGTCTCATGGTCAAGGGATTCAGTCGTATTTTGATGAATAGTATAAAATTTTAGAACTTTTTTCTCCTAAAAAGCCCTTTATAAGCACCTCAGGCACGTCTTAAATGTTGTTTTATGGTTATGTAAATGTTGCATTTTATCTTTTCGGGAGGCTGTTCACGGCACTTTTTGTACGGAAATCTACTTTTGCAACACATTTTTGTGACGCTTTAATTGTGTATTTCCGTCTCTTTCTTAACTCAAAGCCGTTTTCCATGTTTCGCTGCACTTTGTGTGCACTTTCAGACGCTGCTTTTTCTTCCTCTGGCTATCCCTGCACTGCACCCGCTCTTTTGCAGCACCATCCGCAACAAAAAACAGCGCAGACGGTTCTTCCGAACCCATCCGCGCTGTTCCTCTGTACGGTTTAGAATCCTATTTCTTTGTCTGACCGAACCGGATATTACGCAAAGTGCAACAAACCCCGCCAAAAAAGGACATGGCTCAAAGGATCGCTGAACAGAGCAAAGAGGCAGGACCTCTGGCGAAGCCCTGCCTCTTGCTGTTTTGTCCTCCGTCTTTTATGCGTCACCTCAACATTTGACAAACAAAAAAGAAGAGCGGCTCCGAAGAGCCGCCCTTCCACAATTCAGGCTATGCTATTGAAAAAATCTTGCTTCAGGCGATCACTGAGCAGCCTTTGCTGCCTCGATCTGCTTGATCAGCTCGGGCACGACCTTGAACAGGTCGCCCACGATGCCGTAGTCAGCAACACCGAAGATGGGAGCACCCTCGTTCTTGTTGACAGCGATGATGCACTCAGAATCCTGCATACCGGCGGTGTGCTGGATGGCACCGGAAATGCCCAGAGCCACATAGATCTTGGGGTGCACGGTCTTGCCGGTCTGACCGACCTGATGGTCAGCGGTCATCCAGCCTGCATCGGTGACGGCACGGGAAGCACCCACAACGCCGCCGCCCAGAGCAGCTGCCAGCTGCTCTGCCAGCTCAATGCCCTTCTGGACATCCTTGCTGATGCCGCGGCCGACAGAGACGATCACGTCTGCGCCGATCAGATCGACCAGCTTCTCAGCGGCCTTCTCAACGCTCAGGACCTCGGTCTTGATGTCCTCAGCAGCCAGAGCGAATGCGGGCTTCACGATCTGGCAGGCATCAGCCTTGGCCTGATCGAAGGGAGCCTTCTTCATAACGCCGGGACGCACGGTGGACATCTGAGGACGGAAGCGGGGGCAGATGATGGTAGCCATCAGATGGCCGCCGAATGCGGGACGGGTCATCTTCAGGTTGCGGTCTTCCATATCGAACTTCTGCTTGGACAGGTCGATAGTGGAACTCTCCTTCAGGAAGTCGATGTACTTTGCAGTGTCGATATCCAGATGGGTAGCGTCGGCGGTCAGGCCGGTGTGCAGACGGGCTGCGCAGCGGGGGCCGAGGTCACGGCCGATGTTGGTAGCGCCGATCAGCAGCACCTCAGGCTTGTACTCGTTGACCATATCGCACACGACCTTTGCGTATGCGTCGGTGGTGTAATCCTTCAGCAGGGGGCTCTCGCACACCAGAACCTTGTCGGCACCGTAGCCGCCCAGTTCCTTAGCAATGCCCTCCACGTTGTCGCCCAGCAGCAGGCCGGTGACTTCGCAGCCCAGTTCGTCGGCCAGCTTACGGGCCTCGCTAACCAGCTCGAAGTCAGTGGACATCAGTGCGCCCTGGCGCTGCTCGCAAAAGACCCATACGCCCTTGTATTCGTTAAAATCAGCCATTGTAATCCTATGCTCCTTTCATCAGATCAGGTGCTTCTTGGCCAGGATGCCAGCCAGCTGGGCAGCAACATCGTCGCCCTGCAGCATGGTGCCTGCGCCCTTCTGCGGAGGAGTGAAGGACTTAAAGACGTTCGTCGGAGAACCCTTCAGGCCAATGGTGTCCACCTCGATCAGCGGATCGTCCTTCAGTGCGTTGTAGTCGAACACTTCCATGGGCTTGTCGTAGCAGGTAAAGATGCCGTTCACGCTCATGTAGCGGGGGTCGTTCAGCTCCTTGATGCAGGTCAGCAGGCAGGGAGTCTGCACCTTGACCATCATGTAGCCGTCCTCCAGCATACGCTTCACGGTCAGGGTGTTGCCGTCCTTCTGGATGTCGGCAACATAGGTAACCTGCGGCAGATGCAGCTTTTCAGCGATCTGGGGGCCGACCTGTGCGGTATCGCCATCAATTGCCTGACGGCCGCAGAACACAACGTCCTCGGGGCCGACGCCGATCTTGTTGACGGCAGCAGCCAGGATCTGGCTGGTTGCAAAGGTATCGGAACCGCCGAACTCACGGCCGGAGACCAGAACAGCCTTATCCGCGCCGCGGGCCAGCAGCTCACGCAGCATACCCTCTGCCGGCGGGGGGCCCATGGTGACAACAACGACCTCACAGCCGGTGGCGTCCTTCAGCTTCAGGGCGGCCTCCAGAGCGTTCAGGTCATCGGGGTTGGTGATGGTTGCCATGGATGCACGATCCAGAGTGCCATCGGGCTTGACGGACACCTTGCCGGAGGTATCAGGAACCTGCTTTACACAAACAATTGCTTTCATTGTAACTCTTGCCTCCCTTACTTCAGCAGCGCGCCGGAAATGACCATCATCTGCACTTCGCTGGTGCCCTCGTAGATCTCGGTGATCTTGGCATCACGCATCATGCGCTCGATGGGGTAGTCACGGGTGTAGCCGTAACCACCGAACAGCTGCAGGCAGCGGCGGGTCACATCGCTTGCGGTGCGGGCTGCGATCAGCTTAGCCTGTGCAGCCTCCACGCTGTAACGGACCTTTGCGCCATCCATAGCCTGCTGCTTCTTCAGAGCGGCAGCATAAACCAGATACTTAGCAGCCTCAACACGAGCCTTCATCTCAGCCAGCTCGAACTGGGTGTTCTGGAAAGCAGCGATGGCACGGCCGAACTGCTTGCGCTCCTTGACGTAAGCAATGGTCTCTTCCAGAGCGCCCTCGGCGATGCCCAGAGCCTGAGAAGCGATGCCGATACGGCCGCCGTCCAGCGTAGCCATAGCCAGCTGGAAGCCCTTGCCGCGCACGCCCAGCATACGATCCTTCGGGATACGGCAATCCTCAAAGATCAGCTCGCAAGTAGAAGAACCGCGGATACCCATCTTGTCCTCTGCCTTACCAACAGAGAAGCCCGGATCGGTGCGCTCCACGATGAAGGCGGAGCACAGCTTGGTGGGACGGCCGCGCTTATCCAGCACGGTATCGGTGACGGCGATGACGATGAACACGTCGGCAAAGCCGGCGTTGGTGATGAAGATCTTGGAGCCGTTCAGCACCCAGCAGTCATCCTCTTCCTTGGCAATGGTCTGCTGACCCTGCGCATCGGTACCTGCGCCCGGCTCGGTCAGGCCGAAAGCACCCAGCCACTCGCCGCTGCACAGCTTGGGCAGGTACTTAGCCTTCTGCTCGGGGGTGCCGTTCTCGTAAATGGGAGCAGCGCACAGGCTGGTGTGAGCAGAGACGATGACACCGGTGGTGCCGCAGACCTTGCTCAGTTCCTCCACGGCCATGACGTAGGACAGCACATCGCCGCCTGCACCGCCGACCTCAGTCGGGAAATAGATGCCCATCATGCCCAGCTTGCCCATCTTTTCGACGGTCTCCTTGGGGAAGTATTCCTCTGCGTCAACCTTCTTTGCCAGAGGCTTGACTTCGTTCTCAGCAAACTCGCGGTACATTTTCTGCACCATCTGCTGCTGCTTGGACAGAGTAAAATCCATCGCTATATCCTCCTAACAGGTCTTTTTTCATTTACCGGAACAGTCCGGTGCAAACAAATTCCTCCCGGCCGCTTTCCCCGCAGCCGGGAGAAATGTTTATCAGAACTTACAGCTGGTCAACAGGGGTCTTGGTGCGGTCTGCGTTGTAAACGTAGAAGCCCTTACCGGTCTTGCAGCCCAGATTGCCGCCGCGCACCATCTTGCGGATCAGCGGGCAGGCACGGTACTTGCTGTCGCCGGTCTCGTTGTACAGCACGTCCATGATGGCCAGGCAGATGTCCAGACCGATGAAGTCGCCCAGTTCCAGGGGTCCCATGGGGTGGTTAGCACCCAGCTTCATAGCGGTGTCGATGCCGGCGATATCGGAAACGCCCTCCATCTTGATGAAGGCAGCCTCGTTGATCATGGGGATCAGGATGCGGTTGACCACAAAGCCGGCAGCCTCGTTGACCTGAACGGGGCTCTTGCCGATGGCAACGGAGATCTCCTTGATCTTCTCAACGGTCTCGGCGGGGGTGTTGCAGCCGGCGATGACCTCGATCAGCTTCATGCGGTCTGCGGGGTTGAAGAAGTGCATACCGATCAGGGGACGGGACAGACCCTTGCCGATCTCGGTGATGGACAGAGAAGAAGTGTTGGAAGCGAAGACGCACTCGGGCTTGCAAATCTTATCCAGCTCGCCGAAGGTGGTCTGCTTGACCTTCATATCCTCGAAAGCAGCCTCAACGACCAGATCGCAGTC
>ERZ870052.965-NODE-965-length-10548-cov-3.362143_pt1 | contig 10548 bp, 4 predicted proteins | sample MGYA00520889_ERZ870052 | MGnify/ENA primary metagenome ERZ870052 (study PRJEB32232, sample SAMN07284988) | human gut metagenome | biome: human-associated habitat; material: feces | host: Homo sapiens | place: Tanzania | collected 2014-08-14 ...
AAAAAGTATTATGTAAGAGTTCGCACCTATAAGACAGTTAAGATTAACGGCAAATCCATAAGGATTTATTCAGGCTGGTCAAAAGCTAAGACTGTTACAACAAAGAAATAAAAACTATACCGTAACCTTTGATTCTGCCGGTGGCTCTGCAGTAACGACTCAGACTATCGAAGAAGGTCAGAAGGCAACCAAACCTGCCGCTCCTACCAAGTCTGACGATACCACCAAGCCTTCGGATGATGTTCAGAATCCGCAGACCGGCGACAACAGTATGAGTGGCTGTGGATCGCTCTGCTGTTCGTCAGCGGCTTCGGAGTTGTGACAACTACTGTTTATACTAAAAAAGAAAATCTGTGAAATAACAGATAGCTAACCATTTAAGGATGGCGGTAGCGGAGCTTCCGCTGCCGCCTTTTCCTTACGAAAAGGATTTCTTCGGAAGTCCCTTTCCGAAAGGCGGCAACCACGGCGTTGCCGCTGTCGGAGGAAGAAAATAGCGGATAGAATTATTTTGGAGGAATGAAAATGAAAAAGAAACTTCTAAGCCTTCTGCTTGCGTTGTGCCTTGTGATGGCACTTGTTCCGATGACAGCGTTTGCTGAAGGAACTTCAGTAGATAATTGGGACGGTACGGCAGATAAAAGCTGGTACACCGACCATAAGACGGATACTGAATACCATTTCACCACTGCCGAACAGTTGGCCGGTTTAGCGCAGTTAGTCAATGACAAAACTGCATCTGTATCATTTGAAGGAAAAACGATTTACTTAGATAATGACCTCGACTTATCCGGCTCCCAGTGGACTCCCATTGGAGATGGCAGTAACCATGCAAGATTTTTTGCCGGTACTTTTAATGGACAGCATCATAAAATCATGAATCTGTACCATCACTATACTGGGGACGAACTTGTTCGAAATGGACTTTTCGGAGTTGTTTCTGACGGTGGTACATTAAAGAATTTACTTGTTATAGACGCTGATATTGCCTCAAATGATGATTCATTAATTGCCGGCATTTTGGCGGATTGGGTCAATGGCGGCACCGTTGAAAACTGCTACACAAGCGGAAAAATAGAAAACAATGTTGGCAACAAGTTCGTTGGTGGGCTGATTGGTCAATGTACTTGGAGTACACAGGTAAAAGGCTGTGGCTCAGACGCCACGGTTATCAGTACAGAATCCGATGAAGATCATGTTGATACCGTTGGCGGGCTGATTGGTCAGTGGGAAAACTCTGCGGACAGCTCGTCGATTACTGATTGCTGGTTTGGTGGTTCTGTTTCCTGCAATAATATCTATTCGGCTGTAGGTGGTATTCTCGGTGCAAACTTTGAAAACTTCTCTGGGAACAAGCCTGGCGTAATAATCAAAAATTGCATAGTTGCAACAAAAAACATCACTGGCGCTGAGCCTGGCAATATCACTTGGATTACAGCTGTTGTAAATACCCATGTTACCGACTGCATTTGGCCGGATACCCCTCCTGATGGTGTAACGCTTGATGAAGAAACATATCCTGATAATAAAGGCAATTACTTTGCCGTTACTAAGCTGGTGGTTGATTGGGATGCAGGTACTGCGGGTGCCGACCCGACCTTTGACCAGTCATCGTGCGGCACTGCTGTCTCCAACTTCACCTCCGCAGATGTCCTTGCTGGCTTGCAAACCAATGCCGGTTCGGGCATTGAATGGGTTGCCGGAATCGGTCATCCAACTTTTGTGTGGGATGACAATAACATCCCCGCTGATTACACAGCTGTCGATGCAGCCATTGCCAAAGCAAATGCACTGAACAAGGACGAGTACAAGGACTTCACTGCCGTGGAAGCTGCCATCAATGCTGTTGTCCGTGACAAGAATATCACTGAACAGAGCGAAGTTGACGCAATGGCGAAGGCTATTGAAGATGCCATTGCTGCCCTGCAATATAAGGACGCTGATTATACTAAGGTAGATGTAGCCATTGCCAAAGCAAATGCTCTGAACAAGGATAACTACAAGGACTTCTCCGGTGTGGAAGCTGCTGTCAATGCTGTTGTCCGTGGTAAAAATATTACGAAGCAATCTGAAGTAGACAAGATGGCAAAGGCTATCGAGGATGCGATTGCTGCTCTTGAGAAAAAAACTGCCAGTACCAAACCGGGAACATCCGATAAGAGTCCACAGACCGGCGATACAAGCAACCTTGCTTTGTGGATTGCCCTGTTGTTCGTCAGCGGCGGTGCAGCCATCGGTACAACGGCTGACAGAAGATAGAAAAAGTACAGCGTAAAGTAAAATCATATATTTAACCCAAGGTCGGCTGTCGGAAACGGCAGCCGACGAAAGAGATTGCGACTGCGCCGTTCCAGTGCAGTGTCTGCCTGCGGAACGGAAAAAAGCAGACATTGAATCTTTCTGAATTTCAAAGCCGGTACATAGTTTCATCAAAGATAAAGCGAGAAATTTTCTTCCGTTGATTTGATGTGCAGTGTACCGGCTCTTTTGTAGTTTGCTTTAATTCCGTTTTTTTTCGGGACGGCGGAAAATATAACTATTCCAAAGCCGAGCGAAAGCGAATGATGGAAATCTCCGACCGGCTGTGCTGGGAAAATGGATTTTAGTTGATACTGAAGAAGAGATGGTGGCTATTTTTTTACAACAGAGGATATATTTTATGCAACAACAGAAATTATTAAGCCTTATAAGACAGGCAATAGAAGATTACAACATGATAGAGGAAGGAGATAAGATTGCCGTTGGAGTATCAGGTGGCAAGGATTCGCTTGCATTGCTGTATGCAATGAAGATACTTAACAGATTTTATCCGAAGAAGTTTGAACTATATGCAATTACCTGTAATGTTGGATTTGAGGGAATGGATTTTACAGGAGTGAGGAAGTTCTGTGAGAGTATAAATGTGCCATATGAACAGGTTGATACAGAGATTGCAAAGATTGTATTTGAGGATAATAAGGATGAAAGACCATGTTCACTTTGTGCGAAGCTTAGAAAAGGCGCAATGTATAAGAGGCTTGGAGAGCTTGGAATCAATAAAATTGCATATGCACATAATAAGGACGATTTTATAGAAACAGCATTAATGTCTCTTATATATGAAGGGCGGTTTTACGCATTTCCACCAGTTACATATCTGCCGGAGGCTGGGGTTACTGTCATACGGCCAATGATGTATGTGCCGGAAAAGGGTGTGGCTAATTTTGTGGTTAATCAGGAAATCAGGGTTGTTAAGAATACCTGTCCGGTTGATGGTTCGACTAAGAGAGAATATGCCAAGCAGCTTATGGAGCAGATTAATAGGGATAATCCGGGAGCAAAGGACAGGATTATGCATGCAATTGTGAACGGAAGATTTGAGGACTGGCCAGAAGCGTATAGAAATTAAAAATAACTGTTGATACAACATCAATGAGATAATAGAATAATATTAAATCTATTTATAAGGAGATTCTAACATGAGAAGATTTTATGAAGGCAATGATAACAAGGGATATCAGGAAGTTGTAGATAAAGAAGCTGGCTTGGAATTAATAGGTTTTGATTTGATAAGACTTGAGCCGGGTGAAAATGCGGTTTATGAATCAGGGGAATATGAAATAGGACTTGTTATTTTACAGGGAACATGCAGTGTTAAGGTTGATGATGTCACATTTGACAAGCTTGGTTCAAGAAGAAGTGTGTTTGACGGCAAGCCAACAACTGTTTATGTTCCAAGAGATTCTAAGTACGAGGTTACAGCAACCGGAAGCATGATGCTTGAAATCGGTGTGTGCAAGGTTAAAGCAAGAAAGAAATATGAAGCATTTGTAATAGATGCAAATGATGTTACAACTGAACACAGAGGCAAGCTTAACTGGCAGAGAGATGTTAATGACATTATTACTTCAAAATATGAGGGAAAGGTTGACAGAATCGTGCTTGGTGAGACTTACAGCATGCCGGGACAGTGGTCAAGCTACCCATCACATAAGCATGACACAGACAATCTTCCATATGAGGTAAATATGGAGGAAATCTATCATTTCAAGGTGAATCCGGGTCAGGGCTTTGGTATTCAGGTAATGTATAGTGACGATATGTCATTAAGAGAGAGTTACATAATAAAGAATGGTGACAGCGTTGCGATTAAGAATGGCTATCATCCGGTAGCAGCAGCACCGGGATATCAGGTATATTACCTCTGGGTAATGGCAGGTGCTGATACAAGACAGCTTACACCTTGTGATGACCCTAACCACGCATGGGTAAAGGCTGTTGAGAAGATGGTGTAATGTATTTGGCACAAAATACATTATATGTAGATTTAAGTATTAAATATTAAGAAAGCTATTGAAACTTTTTCAGATAATGATATATTTAATATATAAAATTTTAAAAGATTCGAGGTAAAATAATAATGATTTACGCATCACTTAATGCAAAAAAAGGTAACTACCAGTACCCAGCAGCTATTAACACTGCACTTGAATTTCTTGCAAAGCCAGAGACAGCTGAGCTTCCAGTAGGAAGATATGAACTTGATGGAGATAACATTTTTGTTCTTATTCAGGATCAGACAACTGCACCAGTTGAGAATAAGCGTGCAGAAAGTCACAGAAATTATATTGATATCCAGTATCTTTTCACAGGAAAAGAAGTTCAGGGATATGCACCACTTCTTCCAGGCGTTACAGGTGAGGAGCCAGCTGGTAAAGACAATATCTTTTATGAGACAGTAGAGAATGAACAGTTCGTTACATTACATCCTGGTGAATTTACAGTATATTTTACTAATGATATCCACCGCCCTAATTGTACTATGGATGAACCTGTTAACATTCATAAGGCAGTTGTTAAGATTAAGGAAAGTCTCATCAAATAATGAGAACAGTATATTTATTGTTTCAATATAATATTTAGATGAACGGCACCAGAAGAAACGAAATGCAACGTATTCTTTTGGTGCTGTTTTTTTAATGTACGCCTTTTGGAGCATGTTTCTAATGGGAGAAAGTCCTAATCCGTCATAGTAGTGGGAAAAACAGTATAATACCAAGGGTGTCAATTGTGAGATGTAATCTTTGAAAAGCTTTGGTATAGAAATAATATTGTAATATACATTGAATCATTAAAGTGTTATAATTAATTTATACGACTGATGTGAAAATTAATTGTAACAAAGGAGAGAACATGTATGGATTATAATGATGCACATGTTATAGATGATAATGAAAGTATAACAAAAATGTCAAAAGATAATATTCAAATATTAGTTGAAACAAATGATGTTATTAATTATGCAATTCAACAAAATGGTGGTAAGGTTATAAGAAACATTTGTATAAAAAATTTATCTGAAAATGAATATGATAATTTAATAGTAAAAATATCATCAGATAATGACTTTATTAATATATCATATGTTGGAGTGCAAAATCTCAAAGCAAAAGAAGAATTAAATTTGAAGGATATTAATATCAATATAAACGGAGACTACTTGGCTTCTCTTACAGAGAGAGTTACATGTAGTCTTCGTTTCGCTGTTTATATGGGGGATGAAGAAGTTACATCTGTTACAAGTTATGTTGTTGCTCTAGCTTATGATCAATGGCCGGGGTTAAAATATACACCTGAAATATTAACAGCTTTTTCGATGCCTAATCATCCAGTTATTATTAATCTTATTCAATTAGCGTCACAGTATCTTGAGAAATGGACAGGCAATCCCTCTCTAGCTGGATATCAAATTGGGGGTTCCGATAGAATTAAGCAGATGGCAGCAGCAGCATTTGCAGCAATTCAAAAGAATAATATTACATATGCTAATCCACCTTCAAGTTTTGAAGAATTTGGACAAAGAATTAGACTGGCAGATGCAGTGTTAGATCAACATCTTGGAACTTGTATGGATTTGACTTTAATTTATGTTGCATGTCTTGAGGCAATGGGACTAAACCCTATTATGGTTCTTATGCGAGGTCATATATTTGCTGGTGTGTGGCTTATCGAAGACTCTTTTCCTGATACAGTTATGGATGATCCATCTCAATTGGAAAAAAGAATGGCAAATGGAATTAATGAAATACTTGTTGTTGAATGTACATCTATGTGTGCAGGAAAAGTGTGCGAATTTGATGAGGCAGTAAAAATTGCACAGGATAATGTTTCTAATTATGCAGAATTTGAATTTGCTATTGATGTAACAAGAGCCAGAAGTTTTGGTGTAAGACCTCTTCCAGTGAGAGTTAAAACGGATACAGGTTTTGTAATAGAACACAAAGATAGAATAGATACTGAGATTACAAATAAACCAAATCAAGTTGGAGAGACGTTTGATTTAAGTAATCTTCAAACAGAGTCAAACGTTACAAAACAGTTACAATGGGAAAGAAAGCTGTTGGATCTTAGTTTAAGAAATATGCTTATTAATCTTAGATTTACAAAAGCAGTTGTACCATTGTTATGTAGTAGTGTAAGTATGCTTGAGGATTCGCTATCAGATGGAGAAGAATTTAAAGTATTATGCAGACCTGATAATATGTCAGTTTCTGGTGATGGTGGAATACCGATAGAGGCTATAACTAATTTGGGAGAATTTGAAGAGTTTATTGAGTTAGAAGGAAAACATAAAAGGTTACATTCTTTTTACACAGAAAAAGAGCTTAATTCATGTTTAACTAAAATATATCGTTCTGCTAAATCGTCTATGGAAGAAAATGGAGCCAGCACCCTTTATCTTGCATTAGGTCTGCTTAGATGGATGGAGAGTGCAAAATCAACGGTAGTACGATATGCTCCTATAATACTACTTCCTATTGATATAACAAGAAAGACTGCTAATAAAGGCTATGTAATGCGAATGAGAGATGAAGATGCTCAGATTAATATAACATTACTGGAATTTTTGAAGCAGAATTATGATGTGAAGATTGACGGATTGGATCCATTACCAACAGATGACCATGGATTAGATTTGCCAAAGATATTTGCAATTATAAGACATGGCGTTATGAGTATGCCTATGTGGGATGTTGTAGAGGGTGGACTTATAGGTAATTTTTCTTTTTCACAATTTGTTATGTGGAATGATATACATAATAATTGTAATATGCTTGAAAAAAATGATATTGTAAGAAGCTTAATTAAGGGTGCTGTTGATTGGAAATGTGATATACCAGCAGAAGTTGAGACAGACGAGGCATACCTTCCTGTTACGGCTGATGCATCACAGCTTAGAGCTATTAATATGGCTGCTAATAATGTAAGCTTTGTGCTTCATGGACCTCCAGGAACGGGAAAGTCGCAGACAATTACTGCGATGATTGCAAATGCATTGACAAAGGGTAAAACTGTATTGTTTGTAGCAGAGAAGATGGCTGCATTGGAAGTTGTACAGAAAAGACTTGATGCTCTTGGAATAGGAGACTTCTGTCTTGAATTGCATTCAAATAAAGCAACAAAGAAGGCAGTATTGGATCAGTTACGCAAAAATCTTGAAATAAGTGTATATGGAATGAAGACAGAATATGATGAAAAAATCCAGAATATACACAATATGAAGAGTGAACTTGATTCATATGTTAAAAAGTTATATGAAAGAAGAACATTTGGTAAATCAGTAAAGGAACTTATTGATATATATGAGACAATTCCTGATAATGGTATAGAAGTTAAGTTCTCTATAGATTATGCCGGAAAGATAACACAGGCTGAGCTGGATAATCAGAGACGGTCGTTGGAACAATTAATTGCAGCAGGCAAAGAAATAGGAAATCTTAACAATCATCCGTTAGCGGCAATCAAACAGACTATATATACACAAAGTTTGAGGATGGATTTGGAGGAAGCGGTTTCGGATTATAAAAATGTGTTAATGATTATAAGAAAAGATGTTGATTTATTAATCAGTATAATTAAATTAGAAAAGCCGGTATCAGAGTCGGAATGGAGAAATATTGAGAGCATAGCTAAAAGTATAATAGATGCAGATACTATTCCGGAATTTCTTTTTAATGCAGATAATATTGATAAAGAATTTGATCCGATTTTGGAATATATTAATGATAATTATGTATTAATGACAAGAAAATCAAATTTGTGCAATATATGGAATGAATCGTTTCTTTGTATGGATATGGATAAATATCGCATTAGATTAGGCGAAGCAAATAAGAAATTTTTTGGTAAATCGAAAGCTATTAATTTAATTGTTTCTGAGATACAATCGTTCGCAAAATGTACTATTAATGAAACACAGCTACCACTTATTTTTGCTGATATAGAAATGTATCAGAAACAAGTGGTGGAAGTTGAAAAAAAGAAGTCATCATTAGCATTTGAATGGAAGCAGATTATTGAAAAATACAATACTCCAGATGAATTAAAATCATATAAAGAACAATTGAGAATACAGCGCTCATTGGTTGATAAATACAGAAATCTTATAAATAGTATTAGAAATTCTGGAGATTACGAAACAGCATTGGAATGTTCAAGACATGTAGTTAATGATTTTGAAGAATTAACTAAGAGTGAAACAAAATTAGGAAAGATTTTAAATATTGATTTTGGTAATAGCGATGGTAATTGGATAGATTGCAGAGAAAATTTGTGTCATATGCTGGTTGATAATGCGTCAGATATTAAAGATTGGATTATTTTTAGACAATCTGAAGATGCATGCAAAAAACAAGGCCTTGGGGACATATGTGAAGTGTATGAGAATGGATTACCAAATGATCAGGTTATGAACGTATATCTAAGGTCTATTTATAAGGCTATTATTATATCAGTAATTGAAAACGAACCAGTATTAAATGGATTTACAGGTAATGGATTCAATGAGAAGATTCTACAGTTTAAAAAACTTGATGATGAATTCATGCAGCTCACTAAGGATGAGATGATATATAAGCTTACTCATAATTTGCCTTCACCATATGAAAGTGTGGAGATGAGTAAGGAATTAAATATACTTAGAAGAGCAATTAGCAGCAATGGACGCGGAATTACAATTCGTAGTTTATTTGAACAGATACCTAATATTTTGAAGAAACTGACTCCATGTATGCTTATGAGTCCTATTTCTGTAGCTCAGTATCTATCTTTCAATGTTGAGCCTTATGATATTGTTATATTTGATGAAGCATCGCAGTTACCAACATGTAAAGCTGTTGGAGTACTTGCAAGAGGGAAAAATGCAGTTATAGTCGGAGATCCTAACCAAATGCCACCAACAAGTTTTTTTGCTGGAAATACAGTGGATGAAGATAATCTTGATATAGAAGATTTGGATAGTATATTAGATGATTGTCTTGCACTTGGTATGCCATCAACACATTTGCAATGGCACTATAGAAGCCGTCATGAAAGTCTGATAGCTTTTAGTAATACTGAATTCTATGAAAATTCAATGCTTACATTTCCATCTGTAAATGATAGAGAAAAATGCGTTAGTCTAATTAAAGTTGATAGCTTTTTTGATAGAAAGAATGGAAGAATAAATGCGGGCGAAGCCAAGGCAATTGTTGAAGAAATTAAAAGAAGATATAAAGATCCTGAATTGACTAATATGAGTATAGGTGTTGTTACATTTAATATTAGTCAGCAAACTCTGATTCAAGATATGCTGCAGGAAGAATTTAGCAAAGATTTTGCTTTTGATAAGTGGGCATCTGAAGGAGAAGAAAGCTTATTTGTTAAAAATCTTGAGAATGTTCAAGGTGATGAACGAGATGTTATTTTGTTTTCTGTTTCTTTTGGTCCAGATGAAGATGGAAAATTGTTGCTTAACTTTGGACCACTTAATAAACAGGGAGGCTGGAAGAGACTTAATGTTGCTGTTTCAAGGGCGAGGTATGAAATGATCGTATTTTCAACAATGACATCAGATATGATTGATTTAAAGAGAACAAAGTCTAAAGGTGTAGAGTCTTTAAAGAATTTTCTTGAATATGCAGAAAAAGGCAAGCTGCATATACCAGATATAAGTTCATTTGAAAAAGAAAGACATGGAATTCTTGATTGTATATGTTCAGAACTTGAAAAAGCAGGATATAAATATCAGATTGATGTTGGACACTCTAAATTTAAGGTTGATATTGCAGTTCTTAATCCATTTAATGAAGATGAATATTTATTGGGAATATTGCTTGATGGAGATACATATAGACAATCAGTTAATACTAAGGATCGAGAGATATCCCAGATAAATGTATTAACTGGATTGGGATGGAAGCTTCATAGAATCTGGACTATGGATTGGTGGGATAATAGCAAGAAAGAAATTGAGAAGTTGCTGGATAAACTAAATGATTTAGTTTATGATGAACACCATGAAAATTCTGAAGAGGAAAAACAAGACTTTCAGCTAACAAATGAGGAAATTGTTAATGAACCCGAACCCTCTACAATTAAGAAAATGTCTCCATTTGGAAGAATAGACAATACAGATAATATGAATATTGATACAGAAAAAATTAAGAATATTGTCGTTTCATCGGAGACAGATACAAAAGAAAAAATTATATATTCAGTGATTGATTATGAATCTGCTGATATAGGGTC
>ERZ870052.968-NODE-968-length-10533-cov-6.851090_pt1 | contig 10533 bp, 9 predicted proteins | sample MGYA00520889_ERZ870052 | MGnify/ENA primary metagenome ERZ870052 (study PRJEB32232, sample SAMN07284988) | human gut metagenome | biome: human-associated habitat; material: feces | host: Homo sapiens | place: Tanzania | collected 2014-08-14 ...
GTGCACCAACGTAGCTTTACTGGTGTACTTCTTGCTCTGTTGGTGCACTTGAGACAAGTGCACCCCCTGAAGGCACCCCCTGGAAGCCCCCTAATGATTCTTTCTGCAAAGTTACTGCAAACTGCTGACTCTACAAAACAAATGCAACAAAAAAGGCGCTGCCCGCTGAGGGCAACGCCTTATTATTCATTCATGTAGCAGCAAATAGGTTGCTGTACATCTGTTTCCGTTTTACTTAACGAGCACCTTGCGTGTTGTGCCGTCAGACATCTTAACGATGTTGATGCCCTTCACCGGAGCTGCAATCTGAACGCCGTTCACGTTGTAGCGAGCCACAACGGTAGCCTCAGAGCTGTTGTTTACGTTCTCGATGCCGGTTGTGCCGAAGTCAGCCACCTTAGCCTTGCGAGCGTTAACGATGGCGCCGGTCTTCTTGTCGAGTACCACAGCGACAACGTAAACCTCGTTTCCGCAGCTTCTGATGGTCTTCTTAAGCTCATTCTTTGTAGGCATTGTAAGAGTGTAGTAGCTGTTTACTGTGCCGTTAGCAACGAGCGACGGCAGAGTAGCCTTGTTCTTCTTGCTTACGTAAGAGCTTGCGATGAGCACGTCGTTGTATGTAGCTGCGTATGTTGAACCTGCATTCCAAAGGAACTGGAGGTCTTCAGGCATGCTGCTCTGTGAATTGTATACGCCAGCGCCCTTGCAGAAGTAGTTAGACTGCTTCCACTTGCTTGTTGTGCCAGAGAGGTTGTCGGCAATAAGCATGTAAGCGATGTCGTAGTCGCCCCAAACCAGCGACTCTACAGAAGCCTTTGCGTATACATATGCGGTATCCTCGCTGAATGCGCCCTCTACCGTTACGTCTACAAGAGGCATCTCTTCCAAGGAAGCCTTGAATGCCTTAGGTAAGTCGTTGTACGGGTCTAAATCGCCTGATGAGCGGTTAACCATGCAGCTCGGAGCGCCCTGGAAACTTAAAGTGTAAGAGTTATAGTACATCGGGTCGCCAGAGTTGTACTGGTGCATAGCGATGCCGATGAACTGGTCGCCATAAAGGTCGCGCATGTTGTGCATGCCGACATGACCTCTCGGGCAGTAGCCGCAACCGGTGCCGGTGAACTCCTCTACTACCGATCTCTTCACGAACTCTCTGTTTACTGTGTAGAGTGTGCCTGCAGTAGTGATATTAGCGCTTGCGTTCTTCTCGCCGTTCACCTTTGTAACGATGAGGTGTACGAACTCTCTTCCGACCTTAGAAGCAGCAGCGAACGGAATCTCTACAGTATGTGTACCGCCTACGCCGTAGTCCTTGCCGAAGTCGAGGTGCTGCTCAGCGCTCTTCTGACCTTCGAGCTCGAGGATGTAGTCGATGTTTGTGAGCTTAGAGCCGAAGTTCTTGAGTTTTACCGCTATGTTCTTTGTCTTGCCCTTTTCAATCATTATGTTGCCGAATTCGAGAGGCTGTACTGAGTTAGGTGCGAAGTCGCCCTCTACGATGAGCTGGACAGCGAGACCCATGCCGCCGCTATCAAACTGGTACCAGGTTTCGCCGCTGCCGCCCTTTGAAGCAGGGATGTTAGCGTATATGTACAACGGACCGTCTGCGTTAGAGTTAACGCCGATAGGGTAGTTGCTTGATGTCTGCTTGTAGTTGTAGCCTACGAACAATCCCTGGAAAGAAGAGTTCAGTTCTACCTTGTTGTCGAACATCACCTCATGCCATTCGCCAGAGTTTGTAGCGCCTGCTGCTGATGTAACGCTCTCGTTAGAAGTAGCGACGTCTGCCATATCAACAATCTGATCGTTTTCGAGTGTCAGGCTCTGTACGAATACGCCGTTAGCTGTTTCGCCCTGACCCAGGTTGAAGCGTACGCCGGCAATCTTCTTGCCGTAGTAGGGAGCGAGGTCGTCTGCTGTAAGCTCGATGGCTACCTTATTGTTGCCGGTGAAGTTAACAACACCTACGTAATTGTCGCAATCGTCGGTGTCGAAGTAGCCTACGAGACGCTGGTTGGCAGCGAGGTTAGCCTTCGCAGGAGCCTTGAATGCGCCGAAAGCCGGTGTCTGAACGCCGAGTGGGTTCGGCGACTTCTCTACTGTGAAGTTCTGCGCGCCGGCTGTGAGAGCCAACAGCATCGCAAAAGCAGAAAGCAGGAATTTTTTCATGATTTTGATCCTTTCTGAATTGTTAAAACTTATTCTTTTATTTAATGTATTTCATGGTCTTGCCATTAGAGAGCTTCACGATGTTCAAGCCCTTCTGTGGAGCTGAGAGGCGTGTACCGTCTGCTGCGTAGCGTGCCACTACTGTAGCGTCTGCGTTGCTGATGCCGTTGATGCCGGTAGCACCGTAAACGAAGTTAACGGTTACGCTTGTGCTCTCGCCGATCTCTTCGTAGTCGTACTGGGGCTGACCTGTAATCGGGTCGTTGCCGGCAGCTACCTGCTTGCACGCAATCAGTGTGAGCTTTGCTACGGCTTTGCCTTCCATTGAGTTGTCGTCGTCATCGAGACCCATAATCCATTCTGTCTTAAGGTCGTTGTTGTAGCTTGCGTCAATAACAGCGCCGTTGGTTGTTACCACTCCCTTTTCGCTTGTGTTAAAGCAGTTCTTAGGGAAGCAGTACTGGATGTCGCCGTGCGGCAACTCTGTAATGTTAAGGCGCAGCTTTACGCCTACCTTTGTTCCGTCCATCTCTGTCTTTGTCTGTTTAACGAAGAGGCCGGTAGAAATCTGAAGATCGCCTGAAGGACCCTCTTCTGTCTCGGTTCTTGTTAATACAGAGCCGCTCGGTACGACGTTGCCGTCCTTATCAGTGAACTCGAAAATGCCCTTTGCGTCCTGAGCGAACATTGCCACTGCAGAGAAGAGAGCGATACAAAGTGTAAAGATTTTCTTCATATTATTCTGTTTTAAAATTAGCGTTTAGTATTAATAGCGTATTTGAAGCGTGTATGAGACTGTGTGTGCGACCTACGCATGCACACAGTCTCAAAAAATGTTATTCGGCAGCGGTTTCTGCGAAGACAGCCTTCTTCGTAACCTGCTTTACCTCGTTGTCGTCGTAAACGAAAGCCACTACCGATACCTTCTCGGCGTTCCAGTTCTCGGGCAGCGTATATTCGTACTGCTTCTCTGTGGTGGCGCCCTCGTTCACGGTTACGTCCTCGCCCCATGTGGTGTTGACAGCTGCGCGGAACACGTGGTTGTGTACATACTCCATGTTGGCAGTTCCGTCTGGCATTGTCTGCATAGCCACGATGCCGTCCTCAATGAGCCACACCTGCAGCTTGCCTGTCGTATTGCCGTCTGTGCCGAAAGCCTTTACGTCGATGGTGAGCTTGCGCGAAGCGGCGTCGTATATGTTGTTGACGCTGAGCGAGAGCGCAGCCTTCTTAGATATGAGCGCACCTACGTAGCTTGCCCATGTGTTATAGTCCTGATTAGGAGCTGTAGCGCGGTTGAAGAGTGCCCACGGCTGTCCGAGCTTGCTCTGGCTGTCCCAGTGCTTGTAGTACTCGTTGCCGGTATCTGTCATCAGACCCACTCTCTTCTTGCTGCTCTTCATGCCGAGCGGACCGCTGTGAATGCCCACCGCGATGACGTTATTCTCGCCGTAAGTCTCTACGATGTTGCTGATTGCGTTTGTGCCGTTAGGGCAGTTCGGACACTTCTGTCCGGTGAAGTCCTCAATGAGCACTGCACGTCCCACCTCAGCCGGTTTAACGTAGATGAGTCGGTCGTTGGGATCTACTTCCTGACATGCCACTGTTGCGAAAATGGCGATGGCGCTTGCTGCGCCTAACAATATATTCTTCAGTTTCATAATAGTGGCTTTAGAAGTTATAGTTGTATGATACAGTCACACCCTTGCTTGCCGGCACGTAGCGGCATACGCCACCCGAGCAGTTGTAGCCAGCGCGTGTCTTGCCGTAGCCCACCTGCAGACGGTGTGCGCCGTGAGTAAAGGTAACTGAGCCGTTGATGTAGTGCTCGGCGTGTGTGCCCTTTGTCTCGTCGATGGAGCCGTTCGGTGTGTAGTAGTGCTCCGCACCGTTATACTGGTCGCTGATGGTGAACATGAAGTTAGGCAGCACAGAAAGTTCGAGCAAGCCGAACCACCAGTCGCCCTGGTCGTCCTTTGTGCTCAGATACTGAGCCTCGCCGCGCAGCGTAATCTTCTTGTTGAAGCGGTACTTACCCTCAGCCACGAAGATGTCAGAATGAATCATGCCGCCCTCGCCCTCAACGACGGTCTTGTTATAGTACTGGTTCATGTACATGAGGTTGAGCTTGAAGTCCTTGGTGAGCTTCTTCTCAATCTGCACGTTGATGTCCTGGTAGTATTTCTCGCCGCTCTTCCAGAAAGGCGAACCGTAGCCGTCTGTGCCCGGTGTGCCGCCGTTGTGTACGTTCTTCTCGATGGCGCGGATGTGCGAGAAGTTGAGCTTCACGCTTGTGCCGTACTTGCCGCCGAGGAATGTCTTGCGGTTGAACTTGTAGCCGAGCTCTGCCTGGTAAGCCCACTCGCCGTTAGGCTGTGTGGCGTAAGGATAGAGCGAAGCTAAGGCGTATGTCTGCTGCATGGCGAACGCCGGCAGGTGGTTGATGAAGCCTGCCGTACCGCTCTCTGTGCGGCGTGAGCGGAAGTTCATGTTGTCCGAACGCTTTGCCTGCAAGAGGATACTCATGCCGCGCTGCGAGTAGGATGTAGAGAGCATCGTCACGTAGCCCTTGCGGTAGATATACGGGAAGTTCTTGTCGAACGTCGGGTCTTCGGTCTTCTGTGCGTATTCGCCGAGTATGCTGAATCCGCCCTTCTGCAGGTTGGCACGCACGTCGAAGGCGTTGGTGTTCTCTACGAAGCGCAGCTTGTGTGTGGCGTCGGCGTAGATGTCCTCCTTCTGGTGCTGGTGGTTTACGACCCACGATGCACCGAGCGTGAGGTTAGTGCCCGACTGCTGCATCTTCTGCGACCATTCAGACACGCTGAGTTCGAGGTCGGCACCTGCTATGAGCGACTGTGTGTCCCAATAGCGGCGCTGTGTGCCCACTACAGCCTTTGCCTGCACGCCCTTGAACGGACGCACCATGACACGACCGCCGAGCAGCGAGTTGTCGATGCCCAGCGAGCGCTCCTCGTATGTGCGGAGGATGAAGCCCGAGCCGAACTGCTCGTAGAAGTTACCGAGTGTGAGCTCGGCGTTCTTCATCTTTCCCTTGATGTAATAAAACGGCACACCCCAGCCTTTGAAGTCCTTGTCAAAGCCTGGGAGCGGATGGTCGAGATACTCAAGACGCACGCCGGCGTCTACGTACTTCGAGAGGGCGTGAACCTCGGCGTAGGTGTTGTTCAGCACCTTGTCGTCGTAGGTTCCCGTACCGATCTTGTTGTCTTCCTGCGGAACGAGGAAGTCGGTCTGCAAACTACCCGTAATCTGTACGTCGTAGTCTTTTGCTACCTTTATGGTCTGTGCGCTCGCTGTGGCTGCCGACAGACTGAGGGCAGCGAGAGCGAGCGTAAGCTTCTTGTTCATATTAATGTTGTTAGGGTTGTTGGTGAGAGTGATAACTGCTAACTCGTCAACATGTCAACATGTCAACTCGTTTACTTGTTCACAAGCTTGCGTACTTCCTCAATGAGCTCTTCCTCAGCACCCTCGGTGTATCCGTTGTGCTTAGACACGATCTTGCCGTTGCCGTCGCAAACGATAACGTAAGGGATGGTCTGTATGCCGAGCGCGCGCTTGAAGTCGCTGTTCGGGTCGAGCAGAACCTCATACTGCCAGCCGTGGTTGTCTACGAGCGGCTTCACCTTGTTGCTGTTCTGTGCCTGGTCGATAGACACGGCGATAACCTTCACGCCAGTCTCTTCCTGCCACTCATCGTACACCTCGCTGATGGCGGTGAGCTCGCGGTTGCAGGGCTTGCACCATGTTGCAAAGAAGTCGATGATGAACGGTTTGCCGTTGTTTGAAAGTGTGTCTGTAGACACTGACTTGCCGTCGATGCTCTTAAGCATCACCTTCGGCAGCTGTGCGCTTGCGGTAGTTACGATACCGAGCAAAAGCAATGTTGCAAGTAATAATTTCTTCATAGTCGTAAGTATTTTGTTGCAAAATTAAATAAAAACCTTGTTGCGTGTGCATTACAAGGGTTAATTTTGTATAAAAAGGTAGATTTGGGTAAAAGATGTTGAGATGGTGTAATGTTGTGATGTTGAGATATGTAGTAGATGTTGAGATGTTGAGGTGTTGAGGTGGTGATAGATGTTGAGGTGGTGTTGTGGTGTGATGTTGAGATATGTTGTTATCCGTAGCGGAGGTGAAAGCCTCCGCTACGGATAATAACGTTTTATTCTTCTCCGAAGGCTGCGGCTTCTGCAGCAGCGATTATCTCCTCGCGGCTCTGTTCTCTTGCCGAGATATGGCTGAGGTCGAAGTCTTCGTCAGAGAGGTCGAGGTCGGCGGGGGTGAGGCCCGAAGAAACGGGCGCTGCTTCTGTCTTTGCAGGCGCTGCTGTCTTAGCAGAAGCGGTGTCGAGAGCTTCGGCTGCTGCCTCGTCCTTGCGGTACATCGGCGAGCGGCGGTTGCGCTTAGCCTTGGAGTCTCTGGGAGAGCTAGGCTTGCTAGAAGAACTAGGCTTACTAGAAGAGCTAGGTTCTCTGGGAGAGCTAGGCTTGCTGGGAGAGCTAGGCTTACTAGGAGAGCTAGGCTTACTAGAACCGCTAGTCTCTCTAGAAGAGCTAGAACCGCCAGCCTCGCCATCCTCATTACAAAAACCTTCTCCCTCCATTCCCGAGCTCACCACGATGAAGTCGTCGGGCTGTTCTGTTGAGGGCACGTTCTCCACCGGTTCCTCTTCCATCTTCGTGCGGTCGGTCTTGGCGGCGAACACCTGGTCGATGAATTGCGGTTCGCGGCGCAGCTTCTCCAGCGTCAGCTTCGACGCCAGCTGCTGGCTTTCCTTCTTGCTGTAGCCCTTTCCTTCGCATCCCTCCACGCCTTCGAGCGTCACACGGTAGACGAACACGGGCGAGCCGGTCTTGTCCTTCTCTTCGAGAATCGACTTGAAGTCGATGCGCACACGGTTCTTCTGGCTCCATTCGATGAGCTTGCTCTTGAAGTTCACCTCCTTATAAGCAACCTTGTCGATGTTTATCATTTGTGCCAGTATTCGTTTGCGCATGAACTCCATGCAGGCGTCGTATCCTCTGTCGAGGTAGATGGCTCCGACGAGCGCTTCGAAGGCGTTGCCTCCCATGTATGAGTTGTGCGACTGCGACCGTCCGCTTGAGAGAATGAGCTGGTTGATGCCCATCTCCTGCGCCAGTCTGTTCAGCGTGTCGCGCTGCACGAGCTTCGATCGTGTGTTGGTGAGGAAGCCCTCGCGTTTTCCGGGGAAGTGGCGGTATACGATGTCGCCCACGGTGGCGTCGAGCACGGCGTCGCCGAGGAACTCCAGTCGTTCGTTGTTCACGGGTTTACCCTTTGCGTTGCGCTTGTACATGCTCTTGTGCATCAGTGCGAGCTTGTAGTAGCTTATGTCGTGCGGGTAGAATCCGATGATTTTGCGTAAAGACAAATAAAGCTCCTTGTCCTTGCGGAAAGGGAGCTTCATTCTGTCGATGAGATTACTCAGCATATTTCTTGAATATTACACATGCGTTGTGACCACCGAAACCGAACGTGTTGCTCAGTGCCGCACGTACCTCGCGCTTCTGTGCCTTGTTGAAGGTGTAGTTGAGCGTGTAGTCGATTTCCGGATCCTCGTCACCCTCGACGTGGTTGATAGTCGGCGGTATGATGTCGTTCTTCACTGCGAGCACTGATGCGAGTGCCTCTACAGCTCCGGCAGCACCGAGGAGGTGACCAGTCATTGATTTTGTTGAGCTGATATTGAGCTTGTATGCAGCTTCGCCGAACACCTGCTTGATGGCCTTAGCCTCAGAGATGTCGCCCACCGGTGTCGATGTGCCGTGTACGTTGATGTAGTCGATGTCCTCCGGCTTCATGCCAGCGTCCTCGAGTGCGTTCTGCATTACGAGGCAGGCGCCGAGACCTTCCGGGTGTGATGCTGTGATGTGATAAGCGTCGGCAGACATGCCTTCGCCCACCATCTCTGCGTATATCTTCGCTCCGCGTGCCTTGGCGTGCTCCAGCTCCTCGAGTATGAGGCAGCCGGCGCCTTCGCCCATGATGAATCCGTCGCGCGATGCGCTGAACGGGCGTGAAGCGTGCTCTGGGTCGTCGTTGCGTGTAGAGAGGGCGTGCATAGCGTTGAATCCGCCTACGCCAGCCGGTGTGATGGCTGCCTCTGCACCGCCGCTTACAATCACGTTAGCCTTGCCCAAGCGGATGAGGTTGAACGCGTCGGCGAGAGCGTTTGTCGAAGAAGCGCAAGCCGATGTAGTGGCGAAGTTGGGGCCGTGGAAGCCGTACATAATAGATATGTGTCCGGCTGCTATGTCGGCAATCATCTTCGGAATGAAGAAGGGGTTGAATTTCGGGCCGTTCTCCTGGTGTGTTGCCCAGTAGCCCACCTCTTCCTCGAAGGTCTTGATGCCACCGATGCCCACGCCGTAGATGACGCCGATGCGGTTCTTATCCTCCTCGTCGAGGTTCATGCCGCTGTCCTGCACCGCCTGCTTTGCTGCGATGATAGCGAGCTGTGCGTAGCGGTCCATCTTGCGTGCTTCCTTGCGGTCGATGTAGTCGTTGACCTTAAGGTCCTTCACTTCGCAAGCGAATTGTGTCTTGAACGAAGAAGCGTCAAACAATGTAATAGGTGCTGCGCCACTTACGCCGTTCAGGAGGTTCTTCCATGTTTCTTCTACGTTGTTACCCAACGGAGTCACCGCGCCAAGACCTGTTACTACTACTCTTTTTAATTCCATGTAACTGAAAAATGTCAAAAAAAAATGGTTTATGGTTTATGGTGCACAATGGAATTATAACAATGAGTGATTGCTATGGGGTTGTGCACACCATAAACTATAAACCATAAGGTTTATTTATTTTGCGTTCTCGATGTAAGCGATAGCGTCGCCAACAGTAGAGATCTTCTCTGCCTGATCGTCAGGGATGTTTACGCCAAACTCCTTCTCGAACTCCATGATGAGCTCTACTGTGTCGAGAGAGTCTGCACCGAGGTCGTTTGTGAAGCTTGCTTCTGGCTTAACGTCTGCTTCGTCTACACCGAGCTTGTCAACGATGATAGCCTTTACTTTTGATTCGATTTCTGACATAATTTTAATGTTTTAAATTGTTTATAATATTGATTTCTAATTTAATGCGGATGCAAAGGAACAAATTTTTTGTCAAATAGACAAATATTTTCTAATAAAAAGGCTTTTTCGCTGCACAAACACCCCGTATCTGTGCATTTTTTAGATGCTTTTTGGCTGTTTGGGGCGTGTTGTTAAGGCTTCCTAAGCCTTGCTTCCTGTTTTTCTAAGCCTTCCTAAGCCTTCCTAAGCCTCTCTAAGCCTGTGTTGACTCAAAACTCAAAACTCCTAATTGTTCACAACGAGCACTCCCAGCGGTCCTGTGGCGCTGCCGCGATAGCGCAGCAGCTTCTTGCCGTTGGCAGTCACGCCACGGTTGTTCAGGTCGTATTCTCGTTTGCATGTGGGGCATACCGCCATACCTCGGTCGTTCATCCTCAGACGGTTGCCCATGGTCTGCGTCTCTGCGTAGCAGTTGGGGCATTGGCTGTCGTAGACGTAGAACGTCGGGGGCGTCCCGAGGTTGCCGTATCCCACGATGATGCCGCTCTTGTTGTACAGGCCGAGCGTATATGTACGTCGTGCGTCGTCGCCAGCCGGCTCCTTCTTGCTGCTGAGTCCCTGGTTGCTCACGAAGTAGATGAAGCGTCTGCCGTTCTCCGTGCCCTCGTAGACATTGCAGAACACGCCGGGCGAGAGTGGGTTGAGAGCGCTCTGCAGCGTCACGTCCTGATACACCTGGTTGTTGAAGAAGAAGGAGCAGCGCTCCGACGCATACTCGTAGTCGGTGTCGGTGCACGCCGCTGTCAGCAGTGCGCACAGCGCAATGGCTATTGTCCTGATTGTCCTATACATATTTATATATTGTTACTTGGTTGGCTCCCGCGGAATCCACGGCTCTCACGGATTACATTATTCGTAGTAAACTTAATTATTGCGAAAATCGCTGCCACTTTTTTTAACAACGGATTTATCGGATTTATCGGATTCGTTGGATGCGTAAATAATCGGATTAACCGGATTTATCGCTGTTATTTTTTAACAACGGATTTAACGGATACTATCTCCAGGGGGTGCACTTGTCTCCGCTCGGCTTTGCCGCTTGCCAGAGCAAGAAGTGCACCAACCGAGCAAGAAGACGGATTAACCGAATTTATCGCTGCTACTTTTTTTAACAACGGATTTAACGGATTAATCGGATTCGATGGGTGCGTTAGTGGCTGCGTTGAATTAACAACGGATTTAACGGATTAATCGGATTTTTTAGGGCTGCGTTATGTTAACAACGGATTTAACGGATTCG
>ERZ870052.969-NODE-969-length-10523-cov-5.152977_pt1 | contig 10523 bp, 7 predicted proteins | sample MGYA00520889_ERZ870052 | MGnify/ENA primary metagenome ERZ870052 (study PRJEB32232, sample SAMN07284988) | human gut metagenome | biome: human-associated habitat; material: feces | host: Homo sapiens | place: Tanzania | collected 2014-08-14 ...
GAAGGCTCCACCGTTGATGGTGATGGTGCTGTTGCCATAGAATGGGTTGTTGATATATACACTACCCGTATGTCAACGTCCCATACTACCGCCATAAAGTTCGGTAACAACCACGCGGACATTCTTTTTTTCTATCGTATTGTTTTCTGAATGTTCTGGGTCGAGGGTGATATTGGCTCTACCCATATAGGTATTGCAAGGCACCTTGTATGTTTGGTTGTTGTAGGTGAGTTCAAACTCTGTCTGTGCTCCCAAGGTTCCGTTTACGATACGAGCCACCTTACCACTCTTGATGATGATATCCACATCGGCATACATGGCACCCTCGTGGTTTCCGGCAAGGATGATACCGGCATCGTAATCGTTGGATCTGGTCTCTTTGGTCTTATCAGACATGAGGACCTCTCTCGGCGTATTATTCTGGTTGTTCCATGCTCTGTCGATATCCATCGTAATGGTACATTTGATAGGCTGGTTAGGCGTTCCCATCACACCATTCAGCTGATTACCATTGGTGTCTTGGGCGATAGTCTGACGACCACCCACGCAGATGGCAGAATAGAATCCCGATTTGATGGTGATGCTGAATCCCTCTTTGCCATGAGGCATGGATTCTTCGAAGGCTTTGATATTCGTTGGGTTGTTCAGCGGATAGAAGCGACCATCGTTGCTGAAACCGCCGAATATCTGCATAGGTGTGGTTACGGCACCATCAATGGTACCATAATTGATAGCATTATCTTTGAAACCTTCCATCTTGATACCTTTACCCATCTCCAGGTTATTGTATTGGCAGAAGATGTTCTTATAGGAGTTTGTTCCGCTGGCTGTATTCTTAAAGGTGATATTCTCAAAGCGGGTATCTCCCCAAAGAGGGAGACCCTTATCGAGACTAGTAATCTCGATGGAACCGCCATCTTTATAATCACTATATTCGCCGGTGATGGTCACGTTACGGAAAAGTGGAGAATCCTTTTTGGCATTGTCCCATTTTTCTTTGGTAAGAATATTACCTCCGATATTATTGTCTGTAATATTGAAACCGGTAGCCTTGTCATTGGTAACATCCTTGTTGCTTTCACCCATCAATACGATGATGTTCTCATCCCATGAACCAGCTTTCGAAAGCTTGCTGTAGGCTCCCCTCCAGGTAAGCATAGGTTTCTCTGCCGAATAACCATATTCATCATTCGTGATATTTCCTTCTTCCGTCTTTTTAACGTCATCTGTTATTGCTGTGGCTGGTTTCAGATAAACCACCGTTGTGACACTTACACGGGTATTGAGAAAAGTCTTTCCGCCCGAAGTAACGAGAATATGACAGCTGAATTTATCGTTATAGGATGCAGTAGATGGACGCTTAAAGCTGTAGGAAGTTTCTGATAATTTGGTATCGCCCTTATACCACTGGTATTTGATATCCAATCCCAAAGCTTCATTGCTATATTTCTCCTCTGTATCGTTGGTAACTGTTACGGTATAGGTATTGCCGCTGGTAGCCAGAGATGCATTTACGTGAATTGCCTTTACCTGCATGGCATTGGTGCGTGCACCGCCACCGATGGCATATACTTTCTGGTCGTAATCCTGACGAGGCAAGGTAAATGAATTGCTGGCAGCTGTTTCCACTTTCTTCCATTCTCCTTTCTCATCAGTAACATACCAGTCGTATTGCTCTCCTGATTCTTCTCCTGTATCAGTCAATACTTTCAGCACGTCTGTTGTTGCACGATTGAAAGTCAGATGTACGGAACTGAAAGAAAACGTTTTGGAAGTAGAAGAATACGTCCAGGTTTTCTTTTCCAGTTGATTGGCATTGATGAAATTATTGTTGATATCCGTAAATTCCTTGCCAAATTCGGCTATTTCCTTGATGTTACCATCTGAGTAGGTGTTTGTTCCTACTTCTTGAGTGTAGAACCAGGTATTGATGGTAGCACCATGGTTGGTCACGTATGTTCCCCGATAGCCTGAATCATAAAAGGCTACAATGTTACCTGCGCTGCCTGCCTTATTGGTAATCATTTTCTTGCCATGAACATAGATGTTGGTAGGTGGAATGTTCTTTGTGCCTTTACCCCACTTGGTTGCACAACCGATGACACCGCCAACAGTTACACTTTTCGCTTTATTAAGCGTGGCATTCTTGTGTATATTGATTTCCGTATCAGAGGAAAGATTGAAGATTCTAAAAATAGCTTTATTGTTATTATTGTTCAGATAACCGATGATACCGCCAATTCGGCAGACATTGGCTGCTGTGTATTTCTCTTCGAGGTCGGTAATTTTTGATTTTCGGATGATGATGTTGCTCACTTCTGCATAATCAACCAGATCGCTGGCAACGATACCGATTTTTACCGTACCCGTTCCGGTGGGAAGTTTATCCTTCTGGGTTTCGAGACTTGCATTCTCGATAATCAGGTTCGTGACGGTGGCATAGTGGCTCTCGTCTGTTCCCCTCAATCTTGAGAAAAGACCCCACGATGCCTCTTTTGTACCATTGGTTGTCCAGTATATCTTCATGTTGCTGATGGTCTTTCCATCACCATCAAATATTCCTCCAAAGAAACCGGCATTGGTGTCGTTCAAGGTTCCGATAGGCATCCAGATACCTTTGCTCAGGTCGATATTATCTGATAACTGGAAGTATCTGCCGGAATACATGGTTTGGGATTTTCCGTTGGTCACATCTAGTGCCAGCTTCGCCAGTTCCAGGTCAGAGCTGATTTTCCATGGGTTATCTTTCGTACCATCTCCGCCAGCATAGTCTTTGGCATAGAATTTTTCGCCGTTGTATTCCTTGCCGTAAACCTTCGGCTCTACATCGTCGAGACTTACTGTTTGCTGATTATTATCAGCGTCGGTATACGATACTTCTATCTTAAGGGTTTCCTGACTCAGGTTCAGGGTCAATATCCTGCCGTCTGCTGATACCTTTTTACCATCAGCATCAGTCACTTCCTTCTCATTTTCCTTTTCATCTGCCTTAACCTTAACCGTCCAGGTACACGTTTTGCCCTCCGGAATCTTACCCTCAGGGATGGTAAACGAGATGGTTCCTTCCTTGAAATTGCAAGTTTCCTGAATATCTTTCTTGCTGAGGCTTTGAGCCCATACTGCCTGGATGCTCATCAGCCAGAAGGCGAGGAGCATCATCAGGTTTCTGCGTATGATATTTGTAGAATGTATGATCATTTTTCTCTAAAATTCAGTTAGTCAGTTATTTACTTTATCAGTTAATCTATCAGCAGATATCCCGTGTAGGCATCCTGGTCGCTCATCACGTAGAGATAACGGGGTTGGATAAGGATGCGGATGGAATTGATGGTGGCGGTAGAGCCGGTATTGATATTGCTGAAATTATCCTTGTTCAGAAGAATGGAGGATGTCACATCCTTTCGGGTGATAAGGGTTTTGCCATCCTGCGTCGTCATCTTCACATCGTAAGTTACGTTGATGGATGGCTGGAAGGAGGCAAGGGGGATGGTGTAGAAGATGTCGCCCCATGGCTGATATTCCGTAGTTGGGATTTCCAGAGACGGAGATGATTGATTTTCTGAAGATGATTGGTTTTCAGAAGATGATGTATTTTGATAAGGGATGCTGACGGGAGCATCCTTCGTATAGGTTCTTGTGGCGATGTCCTTCCATATTATCTTGCCGGCTGTCCATTTCTTCGTGTTGGTACTGTAGGTGAACGCTCGGGTGATGGTGCCGCTGGTAGGAATCTCGCCCGTGATATTCACGCTTTTGATATAAAACTGGCGGATGGCTCCCATCGTAGGGTCGAGTTTGAAGAGAAGTCTGTAGCCAATCAGCGTCTGGTCAAACTTGAACTTCACGGTATGTTCAAACGAGAGCTTTTCATCCTGATCTGATTTCACCGTTCTATGCTCAGGAAGGGCACAGATGATAGGTGCATTTTGAGCATCGAAGAGGAAAGGGGAATTGGATGAAGAGGTTGATGATGAAGAAGAAGTTGATGATGATGTTGATGAAGAAGACGAAGAGCCTGATGGGGCGTAAGGAACGGAGAGGGTATAGGTGTCGGTATGGCTATCGGCATCGGTGCTGATAGCAATGCTGCTTCCTGTTCCCTCCTGATAAGGCATGTAGGCGAAGAAATCGAAATGGCGGGCTTCCGTGAACTCTTCCCATTTCTTCGGATTGGCATATCCCCAGGCATTCTTACTGCTGTCGTAGCTTACCAGCTGGTTGTTGAAGATAGAAGTTCCAGCATTTCCCAGCTGTTTTACGGCATAGTAATATCCCCATACGCCCATCTGTACGGGGTGTCGGACAGGGTCGTATTTCTCGTACTCGTTGGCACGGGTTTCTGCATTCTGGCTTTTTGCCTTCTGGTTTTCTACTTTCTGGGTTTCTACGGTGAAGGTGATTTCGTCGTAATGGTCAGAATGCTGTACGGGCATATCGCTGCTGTCGCAGGCGCTGAGGCTTGCGAGGATGGCAAACTGGCTGAGGATATATTTCAGTTTCTTCATATATTTCTATTTCTTCGTTTTGTTGAGGAATTGGGTTTTACCAGTCGCTGGTACCAGTGCCGTTGTTGTCGAGATTGGAATTTTTGTTCCATTGCTCCACCTCTACTTCGGCGAAGGTGATGCTGGAAGTGGTTTCCGAAACCTTAAAGATGTAGGTATATTGAAAGCCTGCCTTCCACTGCATGTATTCGCTGCCGACGGTGGCGGTGACTTGGTTTCCTTCTATATTGGCGGAGAGGATATAATTGCCTTGTTTGTAATGGGCGATATCCATGGGTGGCATGAAATACCATTTCTGGCGAATCTCGGTTTGATGGTTCTCGTCGGCATCTTCTTCGTAAGGGATGGTGAGTTCGAGAATGCCTCGTTTGGTTGTTTCTGTTTCCCAGGTTTTGGAAACATCCGTGCTGGTTCCCGAAAGGGGATAAGTGACAATGATTTTTCCTGCAACAGGGGTTTTATCTACTGCTGATTCTCCTGACCATTGGAAATTGCCATTGCCAGTTGAAATCCATCGTTCATCCCGGAAGGAGATTTCTGTGATGGAAGCAATCTGTTTATCGTTGTATTTGAATTTGAATCTTACCTTGGCGATAAGGGGAACGAAGGTAAGTTTTACCTGTTCTCCGATTTTCGGGGTACAGAGATTCGAGATATAAGGGGTGGAGGTAAGGGTGGCGTTGGAGTTGAATTCGTAAGGGATGGTGATAGAATGCGAATTGGTATTCGTGTTCTCGCTGGCGGTTACGCCGGGGGCATCAGCAGGAGCATAAGCCCAGAAGTGATAATGAAGGGCGGAATAATCCCAGTATTTGATGGTTTGGTGGAGATTGAGGGAAGCGTTATATGTCCCGATATACTCCCAGTCATTGGATGAAGAATTCCAATCAACCAGATACCCATACATTACTTTTTGGATAGAAGAGTTTAAGCTTCCGTCGTTGTTTGAGCCTCCATTTTCATTTGTGCTTCCATCGTCATTTTGGGTCTTGTATCCCCAAACTTTAAAGGAAGAAAAGAGCTTTTCCAATCCCGTTTCACCATCTCCTGCACGAGAACTGGCATCCTGCCATGAACCGCTATTTCCGCCAAAAGAAATCCCCACTTGCTGAGGCTCTGGTATAAACGGGTCGTCCTGCCCCGAAGAGGAGCAGGACAACAGGCATAAAGCCATAAAGAATATGAATATAATGTGTTTAAACATTCATTGAATTTGGATGGGGATTATTTTGAACTGTTAAACTCAATATCCTGATTATTGTTACCAGTTCCTTCTTCTGCAATAACAGAATCAAATTCGATAGGGTAGAGACCTGCAGCAGTACCAGTGCCACCTGTAGAGCCATTTGTCTTGTCTGAAATCTTAAAGATATAGGTAAATGACTTATTGGCTGTCCAATTAGTGTAATCAGATGCAATTTTTGCTGTAGCCCCCTTGACATTGATAGTCTCAGCTGAACCATCTGTAGATATCAATGTATAATCTACTTTGAGAGTAAGCTCGCCAACCTTGCCACAAGGAAGAATAGCTTTAGAATTTGCTGGCTTAGAAATGGTAGTTGTCTTATCGCGTCCAATATATTCTGATGAACCACCCTCTAAACCTTCAGCTGCTACTTTCGACAAATTATCAAATGTGATGGTGGTAGCCTTATTGGTTACTGTGGCTTCATCTGTTCTAGTTGCTAATTGGCGTGCTGAACCTGTAGTTGAAGCTGCATTCCACTCTGTCTTTACTTTTTTATTTTCGTCAAAAGAGACAGTAATAGTTTCCTTTTCTGAACCTGTCGGAATTGTTGGTGTGTTTGCAAAAAGTGTTGGTGTCTCACTAGGATTTGCGTCATTGGCGCTGCTATAGAATTTTACTTCTTTTACAGAATAACCTGGTATATCCTCATAAAGACCAATATTCACTTTGGTTCCTAATGGATGGAAAGTAAAGCTAACTTTCTGCTTTCCAGATGCGTAGTCACTAGGTGTAGCCTCTACTTGATCTGCAATATAGCAGTTGACAAGTTCTGTGATTTTTCCAGTGAGGGTATAAGTATATCCATTGGTATTGGTTACTTTGCTAGCCTTAACTTGATTATCATTATCGCCTTGAGTTGCTGAACCAAAAGAAAAAGCTACAAAATTGTACTTATCTGCAGAGAGATCCCAATATTTGAGAGATTGTTTAGTTTCTGTATTCTCTGAACTTTTTGCATTCAATGAATTAAAAACCAAATTTTGATAATCCCAAGCAGAATTCTTGTATTCAACATTGTAATGGTCATAAACTGTAGTAGTTGTTTGGCCCTTTGTTTTAGTTCCAAATACAACGAACTTATTGCTAAGTGCTTTTGCTGCAGCTTCGCCAGTAGTCTCACCAGCACGACTCATTTTTCCTGCCTCACCACTGAAGCTAATCTCTTTACCATTTACGGCACTAGGGTTATTTCCTGGAACTTCGCCAAGGAAATCATCATTTGCGCAGCTGGCCAATGCCAAGGCTGCAATCGCTGAAACAAAATAATATTTCTTCATATTCATGTAATTTTTTTAATTTTATATTCTCGTATAATTTATATTCTCGTATTATATCCTGAAAAGCTTGTTACGCTTCATGACTATATATCAAACTCATTCCTACATATCAAACTCCCATTGCTTCTCCTCGAAATCCTTTACCACGGCATCGAAGCCGGAACCGCCAGGGCGGCTAGGTACTGGAATCGTGTCCATATCGAGGTCGATGGTGATGACTCCGCCACGGAACAGCTTTCTTACCTGGTCGGTTACGTCGAAGACAAACGTTGAATCCTTGCCGTTGTTGAACTGCATCGACAGGTCGAAATAATGACGGTTGTTCAAGTCGGCTGTGCCCACCTCCTTGAGCGACTCCTTGTATGCTCGGGTGTCGAGGCGACTCGGATTGACTTTCGGGATGCCGAAGGTGAGAACCTTGCCTCCTATGATATCAACCTTAGTACCATCCTGGAGAGCTATGTCCTTCTTCATTCGCATACTGAAGTTCACCGTGATGGCATCGGAACCCGTTATGCCCGTGTTGAGCGTTACCGAACGAGCCATACCGCTGAGGTTGGCGTTGCCGTCGATGGAGGTGATGATTCGACCATTGCGGTTGTTGTTTCGCAATATCACCTGCACCAGGTAGATGTATGCCATGGGTTGCAGCTTCATGTCGAGCTTCTTCACCCACACGTTGCGGTCGGCATCAAAGTCAAATCCGTCGAGGTTCTTGTTGATCTCGATGGCACTCTCGTATCCTGCAAACAGCTCCTCCGGCTGATAGAAGGAGTGAGAGAAGCGCGTGCTGTAATGGGGTGCAGCCATCATCGTCTCGCCAGTGTTGGCAGTCACCTCGTCGTAGGAGGAGGATTCGTCGATGCGAATGCTCTGAATGCCGTCGGGTGGGTCGATGTAGTTCCATGCCAGGATGTCCCAGTAGCCATAGTCGTAGTTGGCCGTGAGGTCTCTGCCTGTGATGGTATGCTTGTAGGGAGCGTCGTGTGGGCCGTTGGGCGTGAAGCCCGTGTAGTAGCGGCGAATCTCAAAGGCATCAGGCTCGGTATAGCCCAACTTGCCGAAGAGTTCCACGTCGGTGGCATCCCAGTTGTATTTCCATTCCGCCTTCCAGTCGTACGTTACGTCGTACTCTAGCTTGTAGTTCCAGATGGCCTGCAGCTCCACGTCGATGTTGGGCAGGTCCATGGTGGCGTCCTTGCCGTCCTCGTGCAGATAGAGCATCGGGTCGCGCTGGCAGCTGATCATTGCCACACAGCAGAGTACAAAGAACAATTGTAAGTGTCGCATCGTCTTATTTCCTTTCCTTGTGTCGGTAAATCAGGTCGTAGCTCAGCGTGATTTCCACCCTGGTAGGACCTATCCACGAATAGCTATGCTGGCGTTTCTTGAAATCCTTGGCATTGCCATACCACTTGTAGTAGTAGCGGTTGGCGTCGGTGTCGGGATCCACGGGGCATCGCCACTGGTAGGGGTCGTAGAGCGTATTCAGGTAGCCAAGCTGAAGGCCGAATTCCAGTCGCCAGTGCTCTTTCCTGTCTATCGGCATCACATATCCTACTCCCATTCCGGCTCCCCATCCTTCTCCTTCCCATCCCCTCTTTTCAGAGAAGCATATATTATATAGGTACGCGTGCGCGTAGGCACTGAAGAAGAATCCCTTGAAAGCCGCCCCTTTTCCCGGTTTCCGCTCTTCTATGTCGCCCCGGCGCAGATAGTAGCGGGTGTGAACCTGGTAGTTGCGCAGCTGGAAGTACTTGTGCTTGCTGTAGTGTTTCCACCAGGGAGTGTCGAAACTGGCTCCGTAGGTGAAATGACCACGAAGCGGATAGAACTCTATCGCCACGTTGGGGATGGGACAGAAGCGGTTGTATCCCGGCATGTAAGCCAGGTCGAAGAGCAGATTGGTCTTCACGCTCATCAGTTCGCGGCGTTCATCGCCTTCCGTCTCTTCTTTTTCTATCTTTTCTATCTCTTCAATCTTTTCAATCTTTTCAATCTTTTCTATCTCAATCTTTTCTCTTTCATTCTCCTTTCTTTCAATCTCTTCTCTTTTATCCTCTTCCTTTTCCGCCCTTTTGATAGCCATGATTCTCACCGATCGCAGGCTTGGAAAATAGTTGTGATAGAGGTGCTGCCACAGCTTTCCCCTGTCTTGCCTTATCATCGCCTCCTTGAGCAGCACCACGTCGGCAGCATATTGGTTCATCAGCGAATCCACCACCGGGAGGTAATCATCCTTCCTGAGTTTCATCAGTGCCCTCATCAGCGGGAAATCCATCGGCGCCACATCGTAGCGGATGAGATTCGTGTTGATGCCGTAGCTGCTGAGCAAAGCATTCATGGAAGCCTTGCGTGCGTTGGCGAGTTGAGTGTTGATTTGTAGGGAACCTTCTGGAGATGCAGAGGCGCGACCGATGATGATGCCGCTGTCGCCCAATGCCTTCAATTTAGGAATGAGATAGTTGGTAATCCATTTTCTGTCCTGCTGCTCAATGTCTTTCTTGCCGACAACAAACGGGATGATAGGGCGCGAGTCGTGAATGAATGCAGAATCGGTGGTAGACACCTGTGCCGCTGCATTCATGCTGAAGCCGAATATCATGGAAAGTAATGTTCTCGTATATCGCATATCGCACGTTAGACAATTTAAATCAATGAATGTAACCACTGAATTTGAATCAATACCAATCTTTATTCGATGAATTCCAGGAAGGCGCTAGGTAGATAAGCGGTGGCGATGGTAGCGATGTCGTCGATGATGACGGCCACTCGCTGCTGCCCGTGATATCGTGCCACTCTTCCTTCCACACCCTTGAACTTACCGTCTATCACCCTTACCCGTTGTCCGCTCTTGAACTTCTGCTCGTTTTCCGGCACCAGCAATACATCGTTTGCCTCTGATTCACAGATGATTCTGAGACTTTCTATCTGATAGTCGGGCACGATGAGCGGTGTCTTCTGGATTCTGGAACCCTGATGGAAGTGGCGGTAGTAGAAGCGGAGAAAGGGAAGATTCACGTTGTCGTAGACAAACAGTTTCAGTTCCTCCTCCGTGCCGTGGGCGAAGAAGATATTGGGCAGTCGTGATTCCACGACCACTCTGCGTTCGCCTTTCACTTCCTTGGTTACGTGAAGGGTAGGGCAGAAAGCCTTTACGCCCTTGCTCACCAGATAGTCGTATGCCTTTTTTTCTCTTCCGTAGGTGGTTCTGAGAGCATACCAATGAGCTTCTGGATGGTTGATTTTCGGTTTTTGGTTAGTTTCCGAAAGGGCATATTTGGTGGACACCCCTACTTGGTGTTTTTCCTCTTTTTGAGGATTCGCCGTTTCGGGGAGGGCGCTGGAGGTAAGTCCAGTGCTAGGAGATTTTTCCTGATCTCCTGAGGAATGTGCATCAGATGATGTACATATTTCTACTTTCATATTCTATTTTAACTTATTCTAGTCAGAACCCAGTTAATTGAATTTGATTCTGCTCTTTTCTTTTCT
>ERZ870052.974-NODE-974-length-10510-cov-7.349851_pt1 | contig 10510 bp, 10 predicted proteins | sample MGYA00520889_ERZ870052 | MGnify/ENA primary metagenome ERZ870052 (study PRJEB32232, sample SAMN07284988) | human gut metagenome | biome: human-associated habitat; material: feces | host: Homo sapiens | place: Tanzania | collected 2014-08-14 ...
CTGTGTGATTCTTTTTTATGAGGTGTTGAAAACCTGTTTGTCAAGGTTCGACTGCTACTTTATTTTCGTAGCAAGGTTCAAGGGGGCTTGCAGAAAGCATATCACAATGAAGCAGAAATTTTTAGGAAGCATTCCTTCCGGTTTTCAGTGTATTTTAGGAGGAACCCAAGGAAAAACCGGAAGGGATGCTTCCGCTTCTTGGAAAATGTTCTGGATAGAGCATACCATAAAGTCACTCGAAATTTTAGGACCTATTAGTTCCGCTTTTCACCTTCAAAACCGGAAGTAATAGGTCCGGTTTTGTGCGATATTGAATGAATCAACGCTGATTTTCATGAAACGAATTTTTCTCCAAGAAAATTTGCTCATTCAGCGTCAGCAAAGATGCACAGTTGGTACGGTTTATGTGCTACATATCGGGTTTGGGCGAAGCCCAACAAGTATTTTTGAAGTCGGATTTGAAAAATCTGATTCAAAAATTGCGTGTTGGTACCAACTCGCCCTGCTTGCTACGATTGCAAGCTCGAAAACATCCTGAGCAAAAAATAACCGCCCGCTTCAAGTTGAACTTGAAAACGGACGGTCTGATTTGCAAAATGATTTTCGAATTTAGGAAGTACGTTGAGAGGCTTCATTGCTTACGCAAACCTGCCAATGCCGGTTCCGCCTATGCCCATTACCGATTCAGCTTGCTTTGTGACACGAATGTACGGCAACATTTTTATCTGCCGATAACTCAACCTGCGTCAATCGAACGCTGCAATGGAGATGGCGGAGAACAGTTTGCGCGTACGAGCGTTCAGCTCAAGCAATGCTTCGTTCTCTCAACACATCTTCATTGTAGCTTAGGTTTGGGCATCTGTATAGCTCACTGGCTGTGAACTTCTCAGAACCAACACCATTGTAGCAAGCAATGCAGACGTATATACATCTGCCATTTTTGCTCTGCAAAATGCTTGTTGGGAAAGCCCAAACCCTTGAACTGCATCCGGGGGATGCAGACTACGCGATTGCATCGCTCCTGAAAAATAAAAGCCCCTTCTTCGATAACCATATAGGAAACCGAAGAAGGGGCAAAAGGAAAGGAAATGTCAAAATGGCTTAGAGCGAACCGCCTTTTTTGAGAAACAGACCCGTAAAGTTCTCTCTATGTTTCTGTTCATCATAGATACCGCTTTTCATCAAATCCATTTCTCGCTGTTCACCAGATAGATTCTGGCGAGCTGCTTCCAGCAATTCTGGTGCATCACGCCGAGGAATCACGACCAGCCCGTCAGCATCACCTACCAAAATGTCGCCGGGCATTACAACTTGTCCGCCGCACACAACAGGAACATTGATTTCACCCGGTCCTTCACGATAGGGACCAAGCGGCGTTGCGGATTTCGCAAAAACGGGCAACTTGCTGGAACGAATATCTTCAAGGTCGCGGACTGCACCATTCACAACAAATCCACCAAGTCCACGCATTTCTGCATAAGCCAGCATCATACCACCGACCAACGCGCGGTCTGGGTATCCGGCACCGTCGATCACAATAATGTCACCGGGTTTAGCATAATCCAAAGCAGCTTGTGCGGCTAAATTGTCGCCAGATGGAACTTTGACCGTGAAAGCTGTACCCAGTAAACCATTTTCATTGAAAGGGTGGATTCCGTCAAACATACAGTACATTTTTCGGACGCAATCGCCAATATTGCTGCTGGGTATCCCACGAAATGATTCAACCAGTTCGTTTGAAGGCCGTTCAAAATCCAGAAAAGCTCGAAATCCGATGGGCATATCAGTCCTCCGAGAACTCAAAAGGCTTGACTTCGCGGACGACGTCCATGATGGTGCCGTCGCGGGCTTCGATGATGCCCACCACACGGTCGCCGAACTGGACCTTCTCCGGCTCGCCGACGATGGAGTAAGCGATATCACGCAGCTCCTCGATGGTCTTGAGGGGCACACAGTCGGCCTTCTGGAGAGCTTCCAGCAGGTCAGGACGTGCGGGGTTGACGGCGACACCGTAATCGGTGACGACGATATCCACGCTCTCGCCCGGAGTGGTGACCGTGGTGACATCGGTGCAGATGGCCGGGATGCGGCCCTGCAGCAGCGGAGCGATGACGATGGTGCACTTTGCACCCTGTGCGGTATCGGGATGGCCGCCCTGTGCGCCGGTGATGACACCGTCGGAACCAACGACAACGTTGCAGTTGAAGTGGGTATCGACTTCCAGAGCTGCCAGAATGACGTAATCCAGTTTATTGACGAACGCGCCCTTGTTCATGGGGTTGGCGTAAGCGCCTGCCGAGATGCGGTGATGGTTGGGGTTCTTGACGTTGTTGACCGCGTCCAGATCGAAGTCCTGCGTATCCAGCAGGATGCGGACCATGCCATCGTCCAGCAGGTCGCACATGGGCTTGGTCAGACCGCCGACGCCGAAGCCCATCTTGATGTTGCGCTCCTTCATGATCTCGGTCAGAGAGATGGTGGAGGCGATGGATGCGCCGCCGACACCGGTCTGATAGGAGAAGCCGTCCTTGAAGTACGGGGTGTTGGCCACGACCTGGGTGCAGTACTCGGCCATCATCAGCTTGCGCTGGTCGGTGGTGGGCTTGGCTGCACCGGTGGCGATCTTCTCTGGGATGCCGATCTGGTCCACGACGCAGACGTAATCGACCTTGGTCATGGAGATGTGGGCGGGATAGTTGGGGAAGGGCACCAGGCAGTCGGTGACGGCGACCACGTAGTCGGCCTGATTGCCGTCCACGTAGGAGTAGCTCAGAACGCCGCAGTTGGTCTTGCCGCCGATGCCGCGGCAGTTGCCGTACTCATCGCAGGTGGGTGCGCCGATGAAGGCGATATCCACATGGGTCTCGCCGGTGACGAGGGCGCGGACACGGCCGCCGTGGCTGCGCATGGTGGCCAGACCCTTCAGTTTGCCGTGGGAGATGGCCTCGCCGATCTTGCCGCGGACGCCGGAAGACTCGATGTTGGTGATGGTGCCGTCCTCGATCATGGGGACCAGGTCATCGTGGGCCTTGCCCAGAGAGCTGGCGCTGATGGTGATGTTCTTCAGGCCCATCTTCTGGATCTCTTTCATGACCATGCAGACCACGAGGTCGCCGTCACGGAAGTGGTGGTGGAACGAAACGGTCATGCCGTCGTGGGCGTGGCACTTGACCAGAGCCTCGTGGATGTCCTTGACCATCTTATCGTGGTCGTGGTTCATGACGGGCGTGACCATGGGGCCAGCCTTCTTGAAGGGCTTGCCGTCTTTATAGTAATTGCCCTGAAAGACCTCTTTGCCGGTCTGCTTCAGGATCTCTTCAGGAATATCTCTGCCGACTGCGTTGATCATGATTAAAGATCCCCCTTATACACACCAGATGCCTTTGCCAGATCGATGGTGCGCTTTGCGCCATCGTAGAAGGCGATGTCGATCATCTTGCCGTCAACGGTGAACACGCCGATGCCCAGAGCCTTCTTGGAGTCGATTTCCTTGACGACCTTCTCTGCGAAGATGACATCCTTCTGAGACGGGGTGAAGATCTCGTGCACGATGGGGATCTGGCGCGGGTTGATGATGGACTTGCCGTCGAAGCCCATCAGGTGGATGGTCTCGACGTCCTGACGGAAGCCTTCCATGTTCTTCAGGTCGGTATAAACGGTATCGAAGCACTGGACACCGGCTGCACGGGCAGCGATGATCATGTTCTGACGTGCGCCCATCAGCTCAACGCCGGTTCCGGTGATGTGGGTCTGCAGGTCCTTGGTGTAGTCGCCGCCGGACAGTGCAATGCCGAACAGACGCTCGGAAGCTTCGCAGATGTCCAGTGCGCGCATGATGCCGCGGGCAGACTCCAGAGCCGCGATGATCAGGACTTCGCCCTCAGCGCGGCCATAGGTCTTTTCGTCCTCAGCGATGGCATCCGCCACCAGCAGAACGTCCTTGGGGCTTTCGGTCTTGGGGATACGGATGGCATCGCAGCCGCCGGCGACAGCCGCGCGGATGTCCTCACGCCAGTAGGGGGTATCCAGACCGTTGATGCGGACGACGCGCTCGCAGCCACGGTAGTCGATGGTGCGCAGAGCGTGATACAGGCTGAAACGAGCCACGTCCTTCTGGTTCTCGGCGACAGCGTCCTCGAGGTCCAGCATGATGGAGTCGGGCTTGTAGATGTACGGGTCCTTGATCAGGCCGGGTTTCTGCGCATTCAGGAACATCATCGTGCGGCGCAGACGCTTCTTATTCGGATTGTTCATCGAATAGCACCTCCCCAAGGCAGATTCTCAAACTGTTCCACAGAGCGATAGACAGCACCCTCGATGCGGGCCTTCAGGGTGCAGTCCAGTGCGCCCTTGTCCACGATGGTGATGCGGACATTGTCGATGTCCAGATTCTTCAGCGTCTCCAGAGCCACCTTGCGGATCTGGTTGCCATACTGATTGATGACCGAGCTCTCCAGAGAGAAATCGACCTTGCCCTCGCCGGGCTCGACGGTCACCATGCAGTCGCTGGATTCCAGAGTTCCAGCCGTGGCTGCTTTCTTGATCTCCATGCTTTTTCCTCCTTAGCTGCCATTTACACTTCTTGTTTATACCGTTCAGCGGCCCATCGGATCGCGGCCGCTCTTGATGCTTCTATGATAGCCCCGGAACCTTACAGAAATCATAGCTTCAGCCTTAATATTCATTAAGAATCTGAAAAATTCTCGCTTGTACACAAGTTATATTCTGGTTCGGTTCCCGGCTCCGCGCTGCCCTCCTCTCCGTGTTCGTTGTTCTGCTTCCAGTTTACTTCAAACCGAAGCATTTGTGAAATCGCACGTTTCGATGTTTTTCCATCAAAAAACGGAATGGGACGAAAAAAGGCTGCCGCACAGCCGTCTGACCTCTCTTGCCGGAGGTCCGCTGTGCAGCAGCCTTTCAAATTTTTTGTTACGCGTGGTTGAAACCCTTGCCGAACACTTCGGTCGTACTCAGCATAGACATAAAGGCGTTCAGGTGTTCCTTATGGATGAAGTCCTGCAGCTGATCCGCTTCGTGGCGGGTCAGGGTCGTGTAGATGATGTAGTGCGGCTTATCGGTGTAGGCGCCGAAGCAGGGGGTGTAGGTCGCGCCGCGCACCAGCTCCCGCATGACGAAGCCGCAGATGGGGTCTTTGTCGTCGCAGACGATGAGGATGGCCTTGCACATTTTGATCTTTTCCAACACGGCGTCGATGACCAGCGATTTGACCGTCAGACCGACAAACGAATATAGTGCCGTGTACAGGTCGAACACGAAACAGGCCGCAACGACCATGAACAGGTCGGTCAGGAACAGGGCCACCGCGATGCTGTGGACGTGGGTGTATTTTTCCACGATAAGGGCGATGACGTCCGTGCCTCCCGAGGATGCGCCTACATTAAAGAGCAGCGCCGACGCGATGGCGGGCAGCGCGATGGCGAAGATCAGGTCCAGTATGGGCTGGTCCGACAGCGGCCCGTTAAGGGGGCAGACCTTTTCCAGCACCATCAGCTCGATGGACATGACGAACGACGCATAGCCGGTGGTCATCGCGAACTGCTTGCCCAGAAAGATCAGGCCCACAACCAGCAGCAGGATGTTCGCCGCCGATGAAAAGGCCGAGGCCGACATGGGCGTCAACTTTGCCACCAATGCGGCCGTACCGGTCACGCCGCCAAAGACGAAGTTGTTGGGGAATTTGAAGAAGTACACGCCCACCGACATGATGGAGATACTCAGCGTGATCATCCCATACTGCTTGACGTACTTGATGACTTTTTCCCGCATCGTTGTTTCCGCAACTGTTTCCATAACACTTTTTTCCTTTCACCGCCGCGCGGCAAGAACTTTTTTCTTCCGCGGCCCAGACGCCGCGCCAAAAGTATTTTAACACGGAACCTTCGCCGGTCAAGAGTCAAATCCGCGTCCGTGGCCGCCCGGGCAGGATTCCGGCACTTCCCACAAAATTTCGCGGTGATTTTTAGCCAAACAGCTTTTTGGTATTGTGGATATAGACCGACAGGACCAATCCGACGCAGATATACAGCATCATGACCGAACTGCCGCCCGCCGAATAGAACGGCAGCGTGACGCCGATGACCGGCAGCACCCGCAGGTTCATGCCCACATTGACCGCGATCTGGGCCATCAGTGCGCCGCCGATGCCGGCACAGATGAAGGTCCCCAACAGGTCCTCGCTCCGCGCACCGGTCACGAAGGTCTTGACCACCAGCGCGAACAGCACCCCCAGCACCACACAGCAGCCCACAAAACCCGCCGCGTTGCCGATCCAGCTGAAAATAAAGTCGTTGTGCGCGTTCGGGACGCTGTAGTAGCTCCCGCCGAACAGGCCGTTGCCAAAAATTCCGCCAGAGCCAAGCGCGATCTCGCCGCGCTGCTGCTGATAGATGATGTTCTTCCAGACGGCCTCGCTCGGCGCCCAGCCGGTCTTGTTTTCCGGGTCCACGACCGCCAGGATGCGATACCACTGGTAGCCCTTGCCGATCTTATCGCTGAAGAACGCGAACGCCACCGCCATGGCCGCCGCTGCCGCCGAGATCGCCCCGATGATGTATTTCCAGCTCAGGCCCGCTGCAAACATCATGCAGCACGCAATGATGCCGTAGATGATGGCCGTGCCGTCGTCACCCTGCACATGGATGATGGCGATGGGCACGAGCATGTGCAGCAGAAGCTTGCCCAATTCTTTCGGCTCGTTGATCTTCCCCCGCACGTTGTTCAGGTGCATCGCAAAGGTCAGGATGAAGCTGATCTTCGCCAGCTCGGTGGGCTGCAGGGTAAAGCCGCCCAGCTTATACCACGAATAGTTATCGGTATCGCCCGCGTTATAGCCGATGGTCAGCGGGCCGATGGTCACGTTCCGGATCACCAGCGTCGGCAGGACCAAGCCCCACGTCAGCGCCACATGCACCGGCCAGACTTTGACCAGACTGCGGTAATCGATGTTCGACAACAAAATGGCGATGGTCAGGCCGATCAGCGCCGAAATGCCCTGCACCAAGGCGCGGCGGTAGTCGCCGATGCCGGTGATGGCTCCGGTCACTTCGTCCACCGCAAAGCCGTTTCCCTGCTTTGCCGCCCACGACGACAGCGCCACGACTGCCATGACGCTGCTGAAGATGCACAGAAATAAATAGACCTTATCGGTCCGCTTGAAATATCGTTGAATGCTTTCCAAAAAAGCACCACCCTTCTCTTGTCCAAAACGGGGTCCGCAGGGGCTTTCCGCCCCTCTGACATGCTTTTTTTCCACTAAGACCCCATTTTAAGGTATTATACAGCATTCAGCGATTTTGCGCAAGACAGCGGGAATTTTTCACACTTTTTTCGTCGGCCTGTGAGAGCTTTGCAAAATCCATTCCGCCAGCCTTGACAAAGCGGACCCGACCCTCTAAAATGGACGTAGAAAACCCACTCTTTCAGAGGTTTTCTGGAGGGCTTTTTGCATGAAAGTACCATATCATCGATTTCTCGCTGCGCTCTGCGCGCTGAGTTTTCTATTTGTGACCCTGTTTTCCACCGCGGCACTGGCCGCAGAAACGGAAAACCAGACCGCTGACACCCTGACTTCGGAGGACGCCGCACAGATGCAGCTGGCCGACGATGCCGTGACCGCTCTGACCGAGAGCGACGAATTTGCCGAGCTGGACCGCTCCGAACGTCTCCGCGCCGCGCTCGATCAGGTGAACGAGCTGGCAGACAGCGGGCTGATCCTTCCCCGCTCCATTTTCGTGGACGAAGAAAACGGCATGGTCAGCTTCGAGTACACCTGCGGCGTGCTGGGCGGCATTCTGGTGGACGAGCCGGAAGAGGAGAGCGCCGCCGCCATGCCGGACGTGAACCTGCAGGAGATGTCCAACGCCGCCAAAGGCGACCACGGCACAGCCATGATCTACTACGCCTTTGACAACACCGTGAACAGTTCCCGCTACCCCTACTATTCTTATATGAAGGGGTTCTGGACCGCCATGGGCCTAACGACCCGCATCGATACCAAGGTGACCGTCTCGAACCTGCGCTGGATGAACCGCTATGATCTGTGCATCCTGAGCGCCCACGGTGCATACTACACCTACACCCGGGGCTGGCTCTGGAAGCACACCCGCACCGAACCGATCATCCTGCTGACCGAGGAGACGAGCTTTGCGCAGGACCTCGCCTATGGGCTGGACCTGCTGACTCACCGCGTCATCAAGATCAACGGGCGCTACTGCGTCACACCGTCGTTCTTCAAAAATGCGTACCGGTTCGGCCAGCTGAAGGATACCATCATTTTCTCGGAGACCTGCGAGTTCCTTGGCGTGGACAACAGCATCGACACTTCGATGGCGGATGCCTTGATCGCGGGCGGCGCAAAGGGCGTGATCGGCTATGTCAACAACGTCTACACCGTTTACTCCCGCAGCATGCTCTGGGACACCGTGAACCATCTAATCTTGGGTCAGACGCTGGAAGCTTCCCTGCAGCACGCTTCCGATACCTACGGGGCCAATGACCTCATCTGGTACACCTCGCAGGGCGGCAAGCGGCCCCATGCAGCGGCAGCTTATCCGCTGCTGTTCGGCGATTTCGGCGCGACGCTGAACGTCACACCCAGCGAATCGACCGAGCAACAGGCCGCCTAAGCGTTGCACTTTTCCGCATTTTATACTATACTAGGGGATGGCAGAGTTCTGCCATCCTCTATTTTTTCGGGATCATTTCCTTCGCCCCTTCTGCGGGCGGAGCTTCCAGATAAGGGGCGTTGTTACTATGTCTGAATTCATCACCCACTCCCGCGAAGAGACCGTCGTGCTGGGCAAGCGGATGGCTGCTGCCCTGCCCGATGGGTCGCTCATCGCATTCACCGGCGGGCTTGGCGCGGGCAAGACCGCGTTCTGCGAGGGCCTTGCCGAAGGGCTTGGCTGTACCGACCCGGTCAGCAGCCCCACCTTTGCCATCGTCAATTACTACCGGGGTCCCCGGCCGCTGGCCCACTTCGACCTCTACCGCATCTCGACCGAGAACGACCTGTGCGCCGCCGGATTCTACGATTATCTGGATCAGGGAGCCATCGTCGCCGCCGAGTGGAGCGAGAACTTTGCCGACCTGCTGGCCCCGGAAAACCCGATCCATGTCAACATCGAGCGGCTGGACGACACCACCCGCCGCATCACCATCGAGGGGGTCTGCGTATGAATATCTTAGCTGTCGATACCGCCGGAAAGACCGTGGGCGTCGCCCTGATGCAGAACGACCGTCTGCTGTACGAATGCTATCTGGACGCCGGAATGACCCACAGCGAAACGCTGATGCCGCTCATTGACGGTTGCCTCAAGCTCTGCGGGATGAAATGCGCCGACATCGACTTGTTCGGCGTGAATGCCGGTCCGGGAAGCTTTACCGGCTTGCGCATCGGACTGGCCGCTGTCAAGGGGCTGGCCTTCCCGCGTGAGACGCTCTGTGCGCCGGTCTCCACGCTGGAAGCGCTGGCCGCAGCCCACACCGGCGAAGGGACGGTCCTCTGCGCGCTGGATGCCCGCCGTGCACAGGTGTACAGCGCCGCATTCGACCTTTCCACCCACGAGCGGCTGATGGACGACGACGCCCGCGCTGTGGCAGACCTTGCCCAATTTGTAGAAAATTGCAAAAAGCCCCTGTTTTTTGTTGGTGATGGCGCATCTCTGTGCTATAATAAATACGGCAATGTTCCGGGGGTCCTCTGCGTTCCGCCGTCCCTGCGGGGAGGCCGCGCCGCCGCCGTTGCGCTGGTGGCCAAGCAGATGGCTGAGCGGGGCGAAGCCGTCCTGCCCGAGGCGCTTCTGCCGGATTACCACCGGCTCAGTCAGGCAGAGCGCGAGCGTGCCGAGCGCCTTGCCGCCGAAGCTGCCGCAAAACATCACGATGAAACGGAAAACGGAAAGGATTGACATTCCATGGCAAAACCGATCGCACTTGCCGCCGACCACGGCGGATTCGAATTGAAGGAAGCCGTCAAGGCTCATCTGGACGAGCTGGGCTTGGAGTACATCGACTTCGGGACCCACAGCACCGCCAGCGTGGATTATCCGGACATGGCCCTGCCCGCCTGTGACGCCGTTGTGAGCGGCCAGTGCGACAAAGCACTGTTGTTCTGCGGCACGGGCGTCGGCATCAGCATGGCCGCAAACAAGGTCAAGGGCATCCGCGCCTGCTGCTGCTCGGACAGCTTCAGCTGTGAATACACCCGCCGCCACAACGACGCCAACGCCCTGTGCATGGGCGGCCGCGTCGTCGGGCCGGGACTGGCATGTCAGCTGGTGGACCTGTTCCTGAACACCCCGTTCGAGGGCGGCCGCCACGAAAAGCGCATCGCCAAGCTGATGGCCATTGAAAATCGTTAAAACACCATCAGCCTGTCAAACCGGCGGGGAGCTTTCCCACGCAAGTGAGGTCGGGTTGCGGCTCCCAGCAGCCGCTTCGCTCTGCTTGCGTCTCGCTGGCCGCGGCCCCAACAACAGCTCCCTGTTTC
>ERZ870052.975-NODE-975-length-10508-cov-8.510593_pt1 | contig 10508 bp, 8 predicted proteins | sample MGYA00520889_ERZ870052 | MGnify/ENA primary metagenome ERZ870052 (study PRJEB32232, sample SAMN07284988) | human gut metagenome | biome: human-associated habitat; material: feces | host: Homo sapiens | place: Tanzania | collected 2014-08-14 ...
CGGAACAGACGGCAGGACCAGCATATTCGACTGGTGGGCACCTTCTTCATTGACAAGACTTTACAGATATATACACGGAGAAACTGGCGCATTGAGCCATGACGAACAGGAAACATTGGACTTCTACCGGAAAGCGCTCCGGTTCGCATCGGAAGACGATGCTGTCAGCAGAGGCACCGTCTATGACCTGTGTTACTGCAACTCCTCTTCTGACGGGTTCAATCAGGACAGACATTTCGCATTTCTGCGTGACTACGAGGACGAAACTCTACTGATCGTATGCAATTTCTCCAAAGTGGATGCAGACATGAAGATTTCCATTCCGGAACACGCCTTCAACTGGATGAAAATGCCTGAAACAGGCGAATTGAACCACAATTCACCAATCAGTGTTCATGTCAATGCTATGAACGGAGCGATTATAAAACTTTGTTAGTCAATGCTTTAATGTTGCAAATCGGCGTTTTTGCGGATCCCGGCTAAAGCCCGGTTCGTATTACGTTCAATATATGCCGTTATGGGTTCCTCTGTATGGAGCACGACGGCATATTTCATTGCCTGCTCGCTGTCCAGTTCTCCTAACGCATCGAAATCCACGTTCCCGTCGCCAGCAACGGTGTCAATCGAAAGATATCCGACGCCCAACGAGGTGATGTTCTGGAAAAAGTGAGTTCCCTGACTCGGGTCTACTCTATAATTCTTCAGCGCAACTTCTACTATAACTCTTGCAGCCGATATATGTGGCCATTTGACCGGAATACCAAGCCACGGGTCGCTCGACCCCCAGCGTCCTGGTCCAACAAGTACATAGTTCTTGCCTTTGTCCAGATATTCGCGGTTTATCTTCTCTATCTCTCGTGCAATTGCAGGATTGTTGGATGCCGTAAAGTTGTCGTCCGTCTTTACGTATACCACGTCGGTTACGTCTTCCGTAACTCCATGTCCCAGCGAGTTATGCGAGCGTACCACGCATTCATCATCAGGCACAGCAGCCACATCTTCGTCCAGCATCTGCTTTGAGTCCACTATTGGCCTAATCTGCAATAGATACAAATTGCCCGTGCGGTCGTTGTTTATGTTGCATGCAAATTCAATCTCCACCGGTCGTCTCATCGATTCGGCACCATATTTCATCGACATCTGTAGCAGTTCGGGCAATGGAAACACACCATGTTGCAATACGCTTGCAAAGGTTATCACCTTTCGTCCGCCGTCGTATATGCCGTCACGTATTACCTGGTCGTATGGGTCATAGGTCGATGCAATATAGTTTAGCGAGTTGTCGCGCTCGGCCTCCTTCACCTTAAGATTCAGGATGTTGAATCCGTCATCTACCTTAAAATCGCTGCCCACATGCTTTGTGTCCAGTGCATAAAATCTGGTTTGAGTCTCCCTTAACGCCGTTTCAAGCTCGCTTGTTTGCAGCACCTGATGCGGATGATATGGTGATACTCTCAGCGTCTGACCGCCATCCACGATATACTTGCCCAATCCCAAAGCCAGCGAAGCAATACCGTCTTCGGCACGTTCATCGCCAATAGGGTAGTAGTTGAGCGACCTGAGTACGCCCGATATATTGGGATAGTATCGTCCGTCATATTGTTTGCCCACCACTTCTTGCAGAATCACAGCCATCTTTTCCTGGTCTATCACGTTGCTCGTGGCAGTCATATACGCTTTCGAATCCTTATAGTAAACCGATGCGTATACGCCCTTGATGGCGCAAGCCAGCATCTCGAGCATGGCATACTTATCGTCTAGATATGGAATCATATATGTAGAATATATTCCGGCAAATGGTTGATAGTGTGCATCTTCCAACAGCGAGCTCGAACGTATAGCTATCGGACTCTTCGTTGCCTCGAAAAAGGTGAAGAAGTCGGCTATAAGCGAGTCGGGCAATTGTGCTCTCATAAAGTGTTGCAATATATCCTCGTCCGACGCATCGCTTAGTGCTATCTGGTACAGATTGTTCTGTTCCATAAACTGGTCGAATACATCCGTACATAGCACCACCGTCTTAGGTATCTGTACTGTTGCCCCTTCAAACGAGTTGAATTCTGGGTGCATCTTAATTATATTATCCAAGAAAGCCAAACCTCTACCCTTACCGCCAAGCGAGCCTTCGCCTATGCGTGCAAAGTGAGAGTAAGAGTCAAACTTCATGCGGTCGAATACAGCCACAACTCCAATATTCTTCATGTGTCGATATTGCACAATAGCGTCGAATATAATCTCTCGGTGCGCCGTAATGTCCTTTAGTCTTTCCCACGTAATCTTTTTAAGATACTCCGACACCGGAAATATGGCTCGAGCCGACAGCCACCGGCTCATGTGGTTGCGCGATATGTGATACAGCATCGAATCGTCAGGTATCTTGAATATGTTGTCTTGCAATTCCTTCAGGCTATGTATGCGCATTATCTCGGCCTTTGTTTTCGGATCGCGGAAGATAAAATCGCCAAATCCCATGTGCTCTTCCATCATCTTTCTAAGGTCGAGCGACATCTTCTTCGAGTTCTTATCCACAAATCTGAAACCCTCAGCTTCTGCCTTCTCCCTATTTTCGGCTTCTGCACTCTCCATTATCAATGGTACATATGGGTTACGGCTATGTATGTTGCGCAGCAGTTTCAGTCCGGCTTCGCTATCCTTTACGCCTCCTACGGGGAATCTTACATCGCTAATAACGCCCAGCACATTATCGGCAAACTTGTCGTACAAAGCCATAGCTTCCTCGTAGTTGCGTGCCAATACCACCTTAGGACGACCACGCATACGCAGCGTGGCAGCATGTCGGTTTAGTGCCTCGGTAGAGAATCGCTTGCTTTGTGCCAATATATAATTGTATAGATTTGGCAGAATAGAGCTGTAGAACCTTATGCTGTCCTCAACCACCAAAATCATCTGCACCCCACCTTCTTCAATATCGTGCTCAAGATTCATCTTGTCCTCAATCAGCTTTATTATTGACAGTATAAGGTTGGTGTTGCCCAACCAACAGAACACGTAGTCGAATATAGACAGGTCCTCGTTCTCCATACGCTTCGTAATGCCATGCGAGAAAGGTGTAAGTACAATGCAATGTATGTCTGGAAAACCTGCCTTTATGTCGTGTGCTACAGAGAATGCGTCGTTGTCGGCATTGCCAGGCATACATATCACAAGATCAATGTTCATTGTGCGCAGTACCTGATAAGCCTCCTCCGTAGTACTAACCTGTGTAAAAGTAGGTGGATAGCGCAGACCCAATTCCATATACTCGTTGTATATCTTCTCTTCCACACGTCCGTCGTCCTCAAGCATAAAGGCGTCGTAGGGATTAGCCACGATAAGCACGTTATAGATGCGTCGCATCATCAGGTTGACGAAGGTCACATCCTTAAGATAAAATTTCTGGTATTCTTGTGGTATCATAGATTTAGCCTTTTAGGTTTATATATTATGTTTAATTGGTTGTATCTATCTAAGCGTATGTTATCGGCGACTGCGGAAGAAATCGGTCATCAGCGTTCTGCATTCCTCCTCCAGCACGCCCTGCGTAACTGTACATTTAGGGTGTAATGCCTTGGGAGCAAACCGCATAAAGCCACGTTTCTCGTCGGCTGCGCCAAACACCACACGCCTAATCTGCGACCAGCCTATTGCGCCTGCGCACATAATACACGGCTCAACTGTTACGTACAACGTACAGTCGGTTAGGTATTTGCCGCCAAGCTGGTTGGCAGCAGATGTTATGGCTTGCATCTCAGCATGTGCTGTTACGTCGCCAAGGGTTTCTGTCAGGTTGTGCGCACGTGCGATAATACGGTCGGCAGCCACAATTACAGCTCCTACCGGAATCTCTCCCGCCTCGCGTGCAGCCAAGGCTTCGTCCAAGGCACGCCGCATAAACTGCTCGTCTCTCTTCTGTTGTTCGCTATTATCCATAAGTAAACTTTTTGTTTGCAAATTTACAATAATAATGCCATATATCTCGCATTTTAACGATACCTTTGTACATTAAAAATAATCAATTATGGCTCAACACAACCAACTCGGCAAGTGGGGTGAGGAATATGCAGTCAACTTTCTGCTCAACAAAGGTTACGACATCTTGGAGCGAGATTGGCGCATAGGCCACCGCGATATCGACATAATAGCACGCGCGCCCGAAGGCAACATTATTGTATTTGTAGAGGTAAAGACACGTACAAGCGATGTGGTTACCGACCCGCGCGATGCCGTCGACCTACGCAAGATACGCAACATAGGCTTTGCTGCAAATGCCTATGTCAAGCAACATAACGTTGTCGACCTTCTTCGATTCGACATAATATCTATTGTTGGTAACAACGATACCAACGCCGATATTACGCACATTGAGGATGCCTTCAATCCTTGCTGCGCCTTCAGATAATAAACCCAGATAAAATGCTAAAAGAGATAATACACCTTTCAGACATCCCTTCGACCAACGACTATCTCATGTCTCTTCCCACCCCAGCGCCCGATGCAATGACCATTGCTGTTGCAACACATCAAACTGCAGGTCGTGGTCAGGGCAGCAACAAGTGGGAGAGTGAGGATGGCAAGAACCTTCTATTCTCCATACTTACCTCGCCTGTAAGCGTTCCCATAGCCAAACAGTTTGTTCTCTCTATGGCTGGAGCACTTGCTCTCAAACACGTGCTCGACCGCTATACTAAGGACATAACGCTAAAGTGGCCTAACGATATCTATTGGCGCGACCGCAAGATTAGCGGTACGCTCATCGAGACATCTGTTGTAGGCAAGACCCTCAAGCGCTGTATATACGGCATAGGTCTTAATGTCAATCAAAATAGGTTCTTCAGCGATGCCCCCAATCCCGTGTCGCTGCTCAACATTACCAGACATGAGACTCCGCTCAACCTTCTACTCGACGACATCTTGCAAAGCTTTGAGCACTATTACACCCTTGCCATAAATGGCAATCACGATGCTATCGTAAGCCAATACAATGCCGCTCTCTATCGCAGCTCGGGCTTTCACGCCTATAAGGATGTTGCTACCGGCGAGGAGTTCGATGCCAGCATACATCATGTAGGCACCGATGGACTGCTGCATCTCGTAGACAATAAAGGCAACAACCGCATCTACTCGTTGAAACAAGTAAAGTTTATTATTTAAGTAATATAATATAAATCTCCATTCCGTGACACGGAACGGCCATTCGGTGTCACGGAACGCACATTCGGTGTCACGGAACGCACATTCGGTGTCACGGAACGCACATTCGGTGTCACGGAACGGAAACTTTAAACAACTAAACTCTCACTTTATAATAGTATACATTATTTTTCCTGGTTTTTATCCATTAAACAGTATTGTATTGGATAAAAACCGGCTTTTTTATCCAGTACAGCGTGTTTATTGGATAAAAAGTTGTATGTTTGCCATTATCAACGAGTGAACATACAACGAGCTAATATGAATAATATCATACTAAATCAAAAGAAACTTTATAGTACCAAACGTAAATGATACCATAAAGTTCCCATTATGTGCAAGAAATCAATCTTGCGTAGTTTATATCAGAAGATGAATTATTTGCTGCAAATTAGCGATTAACATCCATTAACTCGTCTTTTGCAGTTTCAATGGCTGTAAGTTTCAATTCGTCTTCACCCTCCAAAGCATCCAATACTTTGTCGGCAAGCCAAAGAGTGAGCATTTCCTTTTCGTCTATATGGAAATACTTTGCCAATAGAACAACTTGACTACGCTTTGCTCTGCGGTCGCCACGCTCTATCTTACTGAACATGGGAGTATCAATCTCCAAGTATGCTGCCAATTGACGTTGCAGCACCTCATGTTTGTCTCTTAATTCTTTTATCTTGTTTCCTAATAACATATATCTTTCGCTTTTTGAATTCGATTTAATCGGTCGGTTTCGCTATAAAGCCCGTCGAATTTCGACGGATTTTTATGAATTTCGACGGATTATTCCTTGTCATCCGTCGAATTTCGACGAAATAGATGGATTTCAACGAAATTTATTTCTCAAACCAATTTCGTCCATCTGTCCATATTAAGTCCTCTTTTTTCATAGTTTTCAACAAATCTCCTAAGCTACGTAGTTTCTGCTCTTCCGTTTTATTCTGTGGAAGCACATCTTTCAGATATTCGTACATGCTATCTCGCTTGGCACCTTCTTCACCAGCATTGCTGAGATATTGTAGAACCATTTGACGCAACCTCTCCTTATCCAATCCTTTCGTTTTTGTATAAGAAGACAGTTGGTGAGTGTTCTTTGCAATGCTAAGAGAAATGCTGTAGTGTGGAGTCTTACCTTCTATCAGTCCACGTTTAAGCAAGTCTTGGGCAACGTCTTCATGAATGGTTCTGCCTTTCTGTATAGCGTCAAGCGAGATGCAGTCCCATAGAGAAAGAGTGTTGTTTGTCTTTAGCAAGTCTGTATATCGTTTGTTGATTTCATTGCCGTAGATACGGACGACCACTTTCTTCTTAATTTGGTCAATCTCATAGTCTGGCATAGGAAAATGTCTGCGCCATTGCTCGTTGAACATCTTCTTGATGCCACGACTTACGGTATCAATCATGTTAAAATCTACCATAGCCCTACATAAACACTCATTACGGAAATGCGTTTGCGGCTCTTCGTTCCTCAAAGCGTTCTCCAAAGTGCCAGGAATGAATGTACCTGCGTTGGAGTAATACAAGTAGCCTGAGTTCTCCACAAAGTTGATACGTTGCTGAAGCGTATAGTCCTGATGGGCAATGCAGTTGTGCAGTGCCTCACGAATTGTGTAGTCATCATACTGCTTCATCGTGTCAGGGAAAAGCGTACCTCCTGGCATTTTACGCAATGTCAGATTCTCAATCTTTGATAGAATTTCGTCCACCGTTAATATAAAAGGTACGGTGAAGTGTTCGTAGTCAACCACTTCCTGATTCTTGTCTCTGCGTGTCCATGTAACCTGTGCAACGGCAGGACGTAGTTTGAAAGCGGATTCGTATTTGCCCAACAAAATGATAGCAGCACGAGTAATGCCTCCGTTTCTCGTCAATCCACACTTGCTTAGGAACGTTTGAACATTCCAAGCATTCACTTCTTCAGCAGGTATGCGACTATGAACCTTCTTGAACATCATTCGAGCCTTGGCAATAGCAACCTCATCCAAATCGTCTATTGTAGCATCAGGTACGATTTCTGCAGACCAGTCCTTAGCTGTATAGATTGGTTCTTCAAGAATGACAGCCATTCTTTCTTGGGTCAATTCCACCAACGAATCTTCTATGCGTTGCCATGCCTTCTTGTGGGCAAGGACAGGGCGACGAGGCAAGTGCTTTGGAATATGTATTATCCATACTCGCTTGTTTGTATCATCTGTTAATAATTCTTCGATGCTTAGTCCTTCAGATGAGAGATAAGTACATTGTTCTGTGAGTTTGAACGTTGCAGACTGAGTGTTTGCTGGTTGTCCATTGAAAGTAAGTCTCGAAATATCAGTTCCGACTATTTCCAACGTTTTATCTTTTACACCAATCACAAGATGTCCTCCCTCCATGTTGGCGATAGCCGACACGTAGGATATGACATCATCCTTCTCGTCCCCACAGAACGAGTTCTTCAGATTCTTAAATTCCTTCCATTCGCAGTGAGTATTTTCTTGTGGGTACTCGCGAAGGAGGTATTGTTGTAATTCGAGTTCGAGCATACCAAAATAATATTATATGAATAATTTAGAATTAATTGAGTTTGGATCTGTCATGTGAATAACAGCATTAATTTCTTTTCCAAACTCCACAACCTGGTTGCCAGCATATTTATCTATTATAAATGCTGGTTTATGTTGATAATCAAAATTCTCTTTTATGATTTCATTGATTCCCTTATCTTTACAGCCATATCCTATAATAATCAATTGCTCCGCATCTCTTAGATTTTTATTAAATCGTTTAAACAATTTCTTAAACAATAAAGGTTCATTATAACGCTGAATTTTAGAGGTTGTGCCTGTTAAAAAATCTGCATGATATACAAAAGGAGACTCATCATATCCATTTTTATGTTTTCGACTTTTCATTATATCACCAGCTCCAATTCCCCATTTTATCTTTATATATTTATCTGGTATCATTAAGCCATTGTCAGTTTTTTTATAAAATGGCACATAATCAAGACTACCATGAAGTTTAAATAAACGTATAGAGGTATTGTATCTGCCTGTAAATCTTTCCAAACGGCAATGATAAATTCGATTATCATGCATCAGTTTTCCATAATATTCAGATCCAAATTCATCAAAACCATCAGAAATATTGCTATTTATATATCCAGTATTATTAAAAGATTCAAACAACAAGTCATGGTTTAGTGTATGTACATTTATTATATATTTATGGCTTAATTGCGATAAATAATGTAGGAATCCATTATATCCTTCTACATTGTTAATTTTAAATGGTTCATCATCATAACGATTTTTTCCATTTCGATCTTTAAGCAAATACTCGGTCATCTGGTTATAAATGTGTGGTAAATTGAATAAATATTCTTCAAAACTACCGTATTTATCTAACAAATCATCACATAAAACTTGATAGCGTTTTTCTTTTATTTCATCCGACTTAATAAAATCATAAAATTGTTCATAATCAAAATTATTATCATGAGCAATTGCATATTCTTTTATTAAGCGCTTACAAAACATAAAATATTTCTGGTGGATATTCCATATGTTATTTTTTTGATACTCAGTTTCATATCCATTTGTACAAATAGATAAATTTCCTGATGGTGAAAAAAAAACATTTTTATGATCAAAGTTCAATAAGTTCTCATTCATTTCATTCCCTATAGGATAGCCCTTTGGAGCAGAGAAACCTGCCCCCAAAAGAATCGAAATAGACTTTCTTTCTGATAATGGAGTTTCCATAATATGGTTAAAACCTAAATCTAGATCTTTGTATTTCATATTTATTTTATTATAAACTCATATTTTTTTGAGTAGAATCGCAAGACATTGATAAATAGGAGAAATTATTCATAATTCCTAATAGTATCCCATTCTTTCATTTGATTGACAATATCTAGATAATCTTGTAAATTAGTCTTACTAAAAAAAACATTAATCATATAAGAGATGATGTCTTCATTACAACTATATCCCAATTTTAGAAAAGATTCCAAAAGTGTTATGTCATTAACAATCTTTATAACATCTTCCTCGCTCTCTATATGATGACTCGTAAAAAGCTTTAGCCCATTATACACTTGATTTCTATAATCTTCTTCCAAATACCCACCATCAGACTCACAATAAGTTCCCCCTATAGTAATGTCTATAGATTGAAGATATTTTGCTAATTCATAAGTCAGCGGAACATTTTCATGCATATACAATTCATCCCATTTTGTAATCACCATATAATAGTGGTAATTCGTGTCAGGTGTTCTGCGCATGCCAATAAACTTATTTTTTATTGGGGTTGACCATTTTGTTAAATTTTCTTTTATTTTATCTATTGTGAAAATTTTACTTAATTCATCATAATCAAATTCATGTGCATAACTAACAATATCCCAAAAGTTTTCATCTTTCACATATGGAGCAGCCAACTTCTTTACATTTGGAATTTGCATAAAGATTGCATGTATTTTTTTATGTTGTTTAATGTCATTCCAAAAAGCATTATTAAGTGACAAGTATGCATATAATTTTTGAGCATCCCATATAAAGTATGCATTGTCTAACAAGACTTCTACATCATACAATTCATATTTTTCGTCATGGCTGAGTATATAACTACAAAAGTAAACTATATCATCTTTATCCCAGTTGAATTTACATTTTTCTAAAACTTCTCTCCAATCTAAAACATCCATATGTTTTTGCAAAAAGTTGTTGCTTAAAAAGCCTAAGTGTGAATAGTCTTCTAATTTTTGACTGGAATAATCAGCATAAGCATATTTGGGGCCATTTTCGTTTTTTTTGTATGGTATATACTTTTCATATTTATCGAGCATCTCTTCTTCCCAAATCAGATTTGAATCATCCATAAGACGTTCCCAAACTATCTTATCTTTATATTTTTCAACCAAATCAAAAGTCCACTCTATTTCTTTGTAAATTGGTTTGTATGCAAATATTCCGAATTTTTTAATATTCTCTACTACAACTGGCTGATCATTTGAAAAACCACTTGCTCCAATATACATGCTATAATAAATAGCATAGTCAAATCTATTATCATAGTCAAATCTATAATCTCTCTTTTTCAAATATTCATGTTTGTTCTCCAACCATTTGATATATGCTAAAGTCTCCTTTCCTTTAAACCTCGGAAAATCTTTAGGAAACCAAATGTCTCCAAGAATATCATAATGACTTACAAGCAATTTCCCTAATTGAGATGTTAGGCAATATCGGTCACAACTATTATTTAGTAACAGTTAAAAAATAACTTGGTACAAAAATGCTAAGCAGATTTGCACCTAACGACATAGTTCCACTTAGGCA
>ERZ870052.982-NODE-982-length-10479-cov-16.825707_pt1 | contig 10479 bp, 8 predicted proteins | sample MGYA00520889_ERZ870052 | MGnify/ENA primary metagenome ERZ870052 (study PRJEB32232, sample SAMN07284988) | human gut metagenome | biome: human-associated habitat; material: feces | host: Homo sapiens | place: Tanzania | collected 2014-08-14 ...
AATGATGACATATTGTAACCTTTAAAAATTTATTGCGTGCAAATTTAGCAATAATTTCTCAGATAGAGTTCGCTTTTCACGAAAATCTTACCTTATTAATGCTATTTAACGTGATTAGTTGGCTTGTTCGGACAAAAACTTGATTCTGACGAGTCGAATTTCGTCTTCATTGTAGTCTTCACCCAATTCATCTTGAGCCACATTCAAATCATCTGTATCGCTCTCCATGAAGTAATCGTAGATGTCATCTACATGGTCGTCATCCACAACTTCTTCTATGAAATAATCTATATTCAACTTGGTACCGCTGTATACGATAGCCTCTATTTCGTCAAGCAATTCTGAGAAATCCAGACCTTTTGCCTCTGCCAAATCATCAAGATCAATCTGGCGGTCTATGCTCTGGATGATGCTCACCTTCAAGACAGACTTCTTTGCAACGGTTCTGACACGTAATTCCTCAGGACGCTCTATTAAATTCTCTTCACAATACTTATTGATCAATTTACAGAATTCCTTACCATACCTTCTTGCCTTACCGGCTCCAACGCCCTGGATATTCTGCAATTCCTGCATATCTACAGGATACATCGTGGCCATCTGTTCCAGAGAAATATCCTGGAAGATGACATAAGGTGGCAGTTTATGCTTCTTTGCCACTGTCTTACGCAAGTCTTTCAATATGGCGTAAAGTGTTGAATCCAAAGCCCCTGTATTGTGCTCGTTAAGAGGAGCCCCATCAAAATCATCCGAGAACTCCTTATCGGCAACTATCATGAATGATTCAGGATTCTTGATGAAACGCTTACCTGCAGCTGTCAACTTCAAGAGGCCATAGTTCTCTACATCTTTCTTGAGATAACCAGCTATCAACGCCTGCCGGATAACAGGATTCCAAACTTTGGCATCCATATCTTCTCCAGCCCCGAATTCCTCCAGTTCATCATGCTTGTGAGACACGATATCATCTGTAGCACGTCCCTTTACAAAATCGATGATATATTCCTGACGGAAATTCTCCTTCACTGCAGCAACAGACTCCAAGACAACGAGCAACGCATCCTTCGCCTCAAATTTTTCTGTAGGATGCAGACAATTGTCACAGTTATGGCAGTTCCCCTCATGATATTCTTCACCGAAGTAATGAAGCAACATTTTCCTGCGGCAGACAGACGATTCTGCATAGGCAGCCGTTTCCTGCAACAACTGTCTGCCGATATCCTGTTCAGCAACAGGCTTGTTCTCCATAAACTTCTCCAGTTTTCTGAGGTCTTTACGGGCATAGAAGGCGATACATATACCCTCACCTCCATCACGTCCGGCTCTACCCGTTTCCTGATAATAACCTTCCAGACTCTTTGGAATATCATAATGAATGACAAAACGGACATCAGGTTTATCTATACCCATTCCGAAGGCGATGGTAGCAACAATGACATCAATACGCTCCATCAGGAAATCATCCTGGGTTTGAGAACGGGTAGCCGAATCAAGACCGGCATGATAAGGAGCCGCCTTGATTTCATTGGCTTTCAACACCTCTGCCAATTCCTCTACTTTCTTGCGGGAAAGACAATAGATAATGCCACTCTTGCCTTTGTGCTGACGAATAAACATGATAATCTGACGATCGATATCCTTGTTCTTCTGGCGCACCTCATAATACAAGTTAGGGCGGTTAAAAGAACTCTTGAATTCTTTGGCATCTATGATGCCTAAGTTTTTCTTGATATCGGTACGCACCTTATCAGTTGCGGTAGCTGTAAGCGCTATCACAGGTGCTACACCGATTTCATTAATAATAGGACGAATACGACGATACTCTGGTCTGAAATCATGTCCCCACTCAGAGATACAGTGAGCCTCGTCAATTGCATAGAATGATATCTTTACAGTTTTAAGGAACTCAACATTATCTTCTTTTGTCAGAGATTCAGGTGCAACATACAGAAGCTTGGTCGTACCATTGAGAATATCATTCTTCACCTTCTCAATAGCCGACTTATTCAATGATGAATTGAGATAATGAGCTACGCCATCACTTTCACTCAAACCATTAATAACATCTACCTGGTTTTTCATCAAAGCAATCAGAGGAGAAATCACAATAGCTGTTCCCTCCATAATGAGCGAAGGCAACTGGTAACACAAACTCTTACCGCCACCTGTAGGCATCAATACAAAAGTATCATTGCCACTCATCAAATTTCTGATGATTGCCTCTTGATCACCCTTAAACGAATCGAAGCCGAAATAATGCTTCAACTGTCCTGTAAGATTAACCTGTTCTGTCATATCCACCTATTATTATATTATATATGTCTATATATACGATTAAATAGCAATCAATTGGGCAAAATGCCCAACTGATTTATGCAGTTTCCAACTGTCCGAGATGAGATTTATTCAACTGTTTCTTGGTATAGTCCAGCGTAACAGCAAATGATTTAACCTTCTCTGATGGAATCTCAAACATAGCATCCATCATCACAGCCTCTACAATTGAGCGAAGTCCACGAGCGCCCAGTTTATACTCTACCGCTTTGTCTACGATATAATCGAGAGCATCTTCATCAAACTTCAGTTTAATGCCATCCATCTCAAACAATTTCTGATATTGCTTGACAATAGAATTCTTAGGTTCAACCAAGATTTTGCGCAAAGCCTCCCTATCCAACGGATTGAGATAAGTAAGCACAGGCAAACGGCCGATAATTTCAGGTATCAAGCCAAAAGACTTCAAATCCTGTGGAAGGATATACTGCATCAAATCCTTCTTATCAATCTTAGCCACATTCTGAACCGAATTATAGCCAACGACATGTGTATTCATGCGCTGAGCAATTTTCCGCTCAATGCCATCAAAAGCGCCACCACAGATAAACAGGATATTCTTGGTATCTACATGGATATAATCCTGATCAGGATGCTTGCGGCCACCCTTAGGCGGAACATTCACCATGGTACCTTCCAAGAGTTTCAGTAACCCCTGCTGTACACCCTCTCCACTCACATCACGCGTGATAGAAGGATTATCGCTCTTGCGAGCTATCTTGTCAATCTCATCAATGAACACGATACCTCTCTCTGCTGCAGCCACATCATAATCAGCAACCTGTAACAGACGAGACAAGATGCTCTCAACGTCTTCACCCACATAACCTGCTTCAGTAAACACAGTGGCATCAACAATGGTGAAAGGAACATCCAACATCTTAGCTATCGTACGCGCGAGCAAGGTTTTACCTGTACCCGTACTACCTACCATGATGATATTACTCTTTTCGATTTCTACACCATCTTCATCCTTTGGCTGCTGCAAGCGCTTATAGTGGTTATACACAGCGACAGCCAAATTGCGCTTAGCCTGATCCTGACCGATGATATATTCATCCAGGTATTTTTTGATTTCTACAGGCTTTGGCACCTCTTTGAGAACAAACTTATCCTCTCCAGCCTTAGGAGCCAAGACTCCTGTAGACTGTATGATTTCATAAGCCTGCTTAGCGCAATCTTCGCAAATGAAGCCATTGATACCCGTAATGAGCAATCTGACCTCGTTTTCTGATCTTCCACAGAAGCTACATACTTTCTTTGGCATATTATAATTATTATCTCTTCTTGCGTACCTTATTATATATACGTTTATTTACCTAAAACAATTCGTTATTTACGAACCAACACATTATCTATCATTCCGTATTCCTTGGCTTCTTCAGCTGTCATCCAATAGTTACGGTCGCTATCAGCATAAACCTTATCATAAGGAGTATGAGAATGGTCAGAAATGATGGTATACAATTCCTTCTTCATCTTCAGGATTTCGCGAGCCTCAATCTCAATATCAGAAGCCTGACCCTGAACGCCTCCTAATGGCTGGTGAATCATGACACGGCTATGTGGCAAAGCAGAGCGTTTACCCTCCTGACCAGAAACGAGCAGCACGGCAGCCATAGAAGCAGCCATACCTGTACAGATAGTAGCTACATCGCTAGAGATAAACTGCATGGTATCATAAATACCCAAACCGGCAGTAACGCTACCACCAGGACTATTCAAATAGATAGAAATATCTTTGCCACTATCTACAGAATCCAGATACAGCAATTGCGCCTGCAATGTATTTGCGGTGTAGTCATCAATCTGTGTACCCAGGAAGATGATACGGTCCATCATCAAGCGAGAGAACACATCCATCTGAGTAACGTTCAGCTGACGCTCCTCCAAGATGTAAGGGTTCATATACTGAGCCTGTGCCTTAATAACATCATCAAGCACCATACCATTCATACCAAGATGCTTGGTTGCATATTTTCTAAAATCGTTCATATCTATATAGTATTTTACGTCTTAAACCATACGAAAAAAGAGGTTATCGACCCTTATTTCTCGTTCGGTGGAACAAAGATAATAAAAAAAGTCGATAACCTCGTATTTATTTGAAGTTTTTTTTCAAAAAAATGTTATTCCTGCATCATCTTGTTGAAATCTTCTACAGAAATCTCCTTTTCGTTGAGTTTTACAGCTGTTTTCAGAGCTGCAGCCAACTTACGGTCGATAGAGCGATCTACAAGTGCATCTGTAGCGTCACCCTTCTTGAGAATTTCCTTAGCATAGTTCTCAATGTACTCCTCAGGAATGTTGTTCATACCATACTGAGCGAACTGAGCACGGGCAGCCTCCTTAGCTGTCTCCATAAGGTCATTATCATCAATCTTGATGTCCTGAGCCTTGATGAGCTGCTCCTTGATAAGATGCCATGTCAACTCCTTGATGCTCTCAGCATAGTTCTTCTCTACGAACTCCTCGCCCTTATCCTTGTTGTTAGCCAACATGATACGCTTCAAGAGTGCATCTGGGAACTGCAATTCACCAACCTTCTTCTCGCAGTGCTCGCGAACATCGAGGATGAACTTATAATCTGAGTCGTTAACGAGCTGTGCCTGCAAGCCCTCTGCAATCTTAGCACGGAAAGCAGCCTCGTCCTTCACGTCAGTATCCTCACCGAGAACCTGCTTGAAGAGCTCTTCGTTAACCTCATGCTTCTTGAAACGCTGGATTTCTGTAATCTGGAAGCTGAACTCTGACTCCAAGTCCTTAACAGCTTCACGCTCAATCTTCAGGAGTGAAGAAACCTCTGTATCGTTCTCTGGATAAGCCTTCTTAGGGTTGAATGTGATTACATCACCGAGCTTAGCATCGTTGAAGAGATTCTTCTGCTCGTCAACCTTGATGTAGCTAGGCATCAGAATGGCACCCTCTACAGTGATACCACCTTCCTTGGTATTGCCATTCTCATCAAGTTCACGCAAGTCACCCTTCAAAAGGTCATTCTCCTCGTACTTCTCAGCCTTCTCGTAGCTACCTGCACGCTGAGCGTACATATCAATCTGCTGATCGAGAATCTTATCGTCAACTGTGATGTTATAATAATCAACCTTGTCGCGACCATTGAGAGTTACCTTGAACTCCGGAGCAACAGCGATATCAAACATAAATGTGAAAGAAGTACCTTTCTCCAAGTCAGCTGGCTCCTGCTTCTCTGATGGGAGAGGCTCGCCGAGCATCTGGATATTGTTGTCCTGTACATACTTGTAAATCTCCTGGCCAACGAGCTTGTTGATGGCCTCCATCTTTACAGATGCACCGAACTGGCGCTTAATCATACCCATAGGAGCCTGACCAGGACGGAAACCTGGAACGTTAGCCTTCTTACGGTAATCTTTCAATGTCTTCTCGACTTCGTTCTTATAGTCTGCCTCCTCTACAACGAGAGTCATAAGACCATTAATCTTGTCAGGATTTTCAAATGAAACTTTCATCTTGATTTTTTATTTTTATTAATTAATTATTATCTTGTTCAATCGGTTCAGGCTCTCCCTGACGCTCCAGGATAAGCCTTTTACACAATCGGCTTGCAAAATTACGCATTTTTAGCCGATATACCTAATATATAAGAGAAAAATTTGTTTTTTTAACCTAATTACTCCTTATCTCTTGCTTTTTTCTGCTCATCCAGCAGCTGGAAGTCCTTCTTTCTAAGCACAAAGCTGGTTGTAAGGTACTTCTCCTTCACAGTCTTGTTTTCTGCCAGCTCCTCCGGAGTTCCCTGGAAGAGGATGCGGCCTTCGAAGAGCAGATAGGCTCTGTCGGTGATGGTAAGTGTCTCATCCACATTGTGGTCGGTGATGAGGATTCCGATGTTGCGGTACTTCAGTTTCCAAACGATATGCTGGATTTCCTCTACCTGGATAGGATCGACTCCGGCAAATGGCTCATCGAGCATGATGAACTTAGGATCGTTGGCAAGGCAACGGGCGATTTCCACTCTTCGGCGCTCACCTCCGGAAAGCTGGTCGCCCAGGTTCTTGCGAACCTTCTGCAGGTCGAAGTCCTTGATCAGGCTCTCCAGTTTCTCAAGCTGATAGGCTCTTGGCTTGCCGGTCATCTCCAGCACCGACATGATATTGTCTTCCACACTCATCTTGCGGAATACGCTCGCCTCCTGTGGCAGATAGCCGATTCCGGCACGGGCACGCTTATACACAGGAAACTTGGTAATTTCCTGATCACCCAGATATACATGTCCCTCATTAGGTACCACCAGTCCGGTGGTCATATAGAATGACGTAGTCTTACCCGCACCATTCGGTCCGAGCAAGCCCACAATCTCACCTTGCTTTACATTGATGGTTACGCCATTGGCAACGGTTCGCTTGCCATAGCGCTTTACCAGTCCTTCTGTTCGCAGCACCAATCTGCCGTCAGAAGACTGCTGCTCTGAATTCATTATTTCGTCCATAATTAGCTAATTTGACTGCAAAAATAATAAAAAACGGGGAAATATCACCTTAAAAAACTAAAACTATTCATAATATTGCAGTTTTTTAGAGGATTTTGCTTAATTTTGCAGCAAAATTCATAGAATATTGACATGATAATAGAAAAATGGCTTACCACCTTCGGTAAATATTTGATATTGATGGGCCGCTCGTTCTCGCGACCAGAACGTATGCGCATGTTCCTCAAGCAATATATCAAGGAAATGTCTCAGCTGGGAGTCGATTCCATCGGCATCGTACTCCTCATCTCATTCTTCATCGGTGCAGTTATCTGTATCCAGATGAAACTGAACATCCAGAGTCCATGGATGCCTCGATGGGTTTCGGGTTATACCACCCGAGAAATCATGCTGCTGGAGTTCTCTTCCAGTATCATGTGTCTCATCCTCGCCGGAAAGGTGGGTTCCAACATCGCTTCCGAGCTGGGTACCATGCGAGTAACCCAGCAGATCGATGCACTCGACATCATGGGTGTCAACTCTGCATGCTATCTGGTGCTGCCAAAGATTCTCGGTCTGGTCACCATCATGCCTTTTCTCGTCATCTTCTCATCTCTGATGGGTATCATCGGTGCATACGGTACGGCATTCATCGGACATATTCTCCCGCCGGACGACCTTACCCTGGGACTCCAGCATTCCTTCAACCAGTGGTTTGTGTGGATGAGTATCATCAAGAGTCTCTTCTTCGCATTCATCATCTCCAGTGTTTCCTCCTACTTTGGATACACTGTGGAAGGTGGTTCGGTAGAGGTAGGTAAAGCTTCCACCGATGCCGTGGTTTGCTCCAGCGTTCTCATCCTCTTCTCGGATGTGTTCCTTACTCAATTACTCTCTTAAAGACTCTGGCTATGATAGAAGTTCAAAATCTTACAAAAGCATTCGGCGACAAGACCGTACTCGATAATATCAGTGTGAAATTTGAAACGGGAAAGACCAACCTCATCATCGGACAGAGTGGTTCGGGAAAGACCGTGTTGATGAAGAACCTCGTCGGACTCCTGGAACCTACCAGCGGAAAGGTACTCTACGACGGCCGCGACTTCGTGCAGATGAGCAAGAAGGAGAAGGTGATGATGCGACGCGAGATGGGTATGATCTTCCAGAGCGCAGCCCTCTTCGACTCGCTCAATGTGCTGGAGAACGTGATGTTCCCCCTCGATATGTTCTCGAATATGAATTACAGGGAACGTGTGAAGAGAGCACAGGAATGTCTCGACCGTGTCAACCTGATAGATGCCCAGCAGAAATACCCTGGCGAAATCTCGGGTGGTATGCAGAAACGTGTTGCCATCGCCCGCGCCATCGTGATGAATCCGAAGTATCTCTTCTGTGATGAACCGAACTCGGGTCTCGACCCAAAGACTTCGCTCGTCATCGACGAACTCCTTTCGGGCATCACCAAGGATTACAATATGACAACCATCATCAATACCCACGATATGAACTCTGTGATGGGTATCGGTGAGAACATCTGCTTCATCTGCAAGGGTCACAAGGAATGGCAGGGCAACAAGGACCAGGTGATGTCTTCTACCAACGAACAGCTCAACGACCTCGTCTTCGCTTCCGACCTCTTCAGAAAGGTGAAGGAAGTGGAAATGAAAGAGAAGAAATAAAGAGGGTGTGTCATTAGTCACAGCCAATACGCCCTGAAAGGGCAGAAGCTCCTAGCCCAGGGCATCGCCCTGGGTTTTAGAACAAATACAAAAAAGTCGCCCTGAAAGGGCAAAAGCTTTCAATTTCAAAGCTTTTGCCCTTTCAGGGCGACTTTACTTTTTGCCAACATTACCCAGGGCGATGCCCTGGGCTAGGAGCTTTTGGGCTTTCAGCCCGACTTCGGCTGCCATCATCTAAACTTATGACACCCCTCTACTTATCTCATTTTCCATTCACCTTTCACCTCTACCATCGGAACCACGATCTGTTCCTTGGTACTGTCTCCATAAGCCACCTGCAGGAAGACATCAGCCACATGGCGGGCGGTATCAGCCTTGGCATTCAGCACATCAATCTTCTTCATGCCTGCATGTTCTTTCTGCTGCTGCTCCACATACATTTCCGCATTGAGCACCAGCTGCTCGTGATAGTCTTTCGGAATACGGTAAGGTTGGTTGAAACCAGCCACATACTCCTCATACTTTCCTTCCAGGAGCAGGTCGTAATATCCCTTGGCTGCGATACCTGCCAAATAGCCAGGGTCAGGACTCTCCTCCTTGCAGGAAGAAAGTCCCAACCCCATGCTGAATATCATAAAAAACAAAAGTTTCTTCATTTTATAGATGCTTTTGCCCTTTCAGGGCGTCCTATCCATTACGCTTCAATTACTTCTGACGGATGAAGACATTGATTGGACAACCATGCAACGACCAGTTCTCACGGATCTTGTTCTCCAGGAAGCGGCGATAGTTCTCCTTTACATACTGTGGCAGGTTGGCATAGAACACAAACGATGGAATCGTAGTGTTAGGCAACTGTGTACAGTACTTGATCTTGATATACTTACCCTTCACGCTCTGTGGTGGATAAGCCTCGATGATAGGCAACATCACCTCATTGAGCTTGGAAGTACCGATATGAGCCTTGCGGTTCTGGTAAACCTCCTTGGCTGTCTCCAGTACACGGAAGATACGCTGCTTGGTCAATGCAGAAGCAAAGATGATAGGGAAATCCACGAATGGAGCCATACGGTTGCGGATAGCATTCTCGAAGGTATCAATCACCTTCTGGTTCTTCTCCTCTACCAGGTCCCACTTGTTGACTACCACCACCAAACTCTTGTTGTTCTTCTGGATCAACTGGAAGATGTTCATATCCTGTGTCTCGATACCACGGGTGGCATCCAGCATCAGGATGCAGACATCACTGTTCTCGATGGCACGGATGGAGCGCATCACGGAATAGAATTCCAGATCCTCGCTCACCTTGTTCTTTCTGCGGATACCGGCAGTATCTACCAGGTAGAAGTCGAAGCCGAACTTATCGTAACGGGTATAGATACTGTCACGGGTAGTACCGGCAATCTCTGTAACGATGTTTCTATCCTCACCGATGAAGGCATTGATGATACTGCTCTTGCCTGCGTTAGGACGACCTACCACAGCGAAACGAGGAATATCCTCCTCGATATCTTCCTCAGGATTATCCTGAAGCTTGTCCAATATGATGTCGAGCAAGTCACCCGTACCACCACCTGTTGCAGCACTGATACACTGAGGATCACCCAAGCCCAGCTTGTAGAATTCGGCAGCCTCATAATACTCAGCACTGTTATCCACCTTGTTGGCAACAAGGATTACAGGCAGCTTGGCACGACGCAAGATGAGGGCAACATCCTCATCCCAGTCGGTCAAACCGGTGTTTACATCTACCAGGAAGAGCACCAGGTCGGCCTCTTCTGTAGCTACCAACACCTGCTTGCGGATAGCATCCTCGAAAATGTCATCTGATTTAACGACCCAACCACCGGTATCCACCACAGAGAATTCTCTGCCGTTCCAGCTGCACTTACCATACTGACGGTCGCGGGTAGTACCAGCCGTATCACTAACGATAGCGCGACGAGATTGAGTCAAACGATTGAATAAAGTAGATTTACCCACGTTAGGGCGACCTACGATTGCTACTAAATTTGCCAT
>ERZ870052.986-NODE-986-length-10460-cov-6.864779_pt1 | contig 10460 bp, 10 predicted proteins | sample MGYA00520889_ERZ870052 | MGnify/ENA primary metagenome ERZ870052 (study PRJEB32232, sample SAMN07284988) | human gut metagenome | biome: human-associated habitat; material: feces | host: Homo sapiens | place: Tanzania | collected 2014-08-14 ...
GTGCACCGCTGCGGCCAATGCCTGCCGGGAATTGGGCTATGAGCCCATCCTGCTGACCGACCAGCTCTGCTGTGAGGCCCGGGAAGCGGGCAGCTTTCTTGGCTCCATCGTCCGCACCCACGCGGGTCACGGGAAAAAGCTGGCCTTTATCGCAGGCGGCGAGACGGTCGTCCACCTGACCGGCAAGGGCCTCGGCGGGCGGAATCAGGAGCTGGCGCTTGCGGCAGCTCCCGCCATTGCAGGGCTGAACGCAGCAGTGTTCTCGGTGGGCAGCGACGGCACCGATGGCCCCACTGATGCCGCAGGCGGCTATGTGGACGGCGAGACCCTTGCTGCACTGACCGAAAAAGGCTGGAACGTGTTTGACACCCTGCAGAACAACGATGCCTACCACGCCCTCGGGGCTGTGGAGGGGCTCATCATGACCGGAGCCACCGGCACGAACGTCAACGATGTGGCCGTGGCATTGCTCCGGGACTGAGAAGCCGGTTTTATAAACATTGCACACCGCCTGAAGGGATTTTGGCCTCCGGGGCTTGACAGTAAAAGTTCAAAGTGATATGATTTTGATATCGCAAAGAAACATTCCAAACCCTGATAAGGAGGAGACCATTATGGAAGAGAAGATTCTGCAGACTAAAAAGAACGGCATGGTCATGCTGCTGCTCACCCTGCTGGGCTATGTGGTGTTCACGGCACTGTTCGTGTACAGCCTGATCCTGCTGGACACCAGCCTGTTCCCGGGCATTCTGCTCATGGCGCTGTCCATCCTGTACTGGGTGGCGGGCATTTTCCTGTTCTGCGGCCTGAAGGTGCTCAAACCGCAGGAGGCGCTGGTGCTCACCCTCTTCGGCGATTACATCGGTACCTTAAAAGGACAGGGCTTTTACTGGGTGAATCCGTTCTGTACCGCAGTCAACCCTGCAGCGGGCACGAAGCTCAGTCAGAGCGGCGATGTGAACAGCGGCGAAACCGGCATGGCAGCCCTGCTCAAGGCCGGTAACAGCAGCGCCCAGACCGCAGAATCGGCCAGCAAGAAGATCTCGCTCAAAATGATGACCCTCAACAACTCCCGCCAGAAGATCAACGACTGTCTGGGCAACCCGGTGGAGATCGGCATTGCGGTCATCTGGCGGGTCACCGACACCGCAAAGGCCGTGTTCAATGTGGACAACTACAAGGAATACCTCTCCCTGCAGTGCGACAGCGCCCTGCGCAACGTGGTGCGCGTTTATCCTTATGATGTAGCCCCCAATGTGGACACCACCGGCGACGGCGTGGCCGATGAGGGCAGTCTGCGCGGTTCCTCGGAGGTGGTAGCCGCCCGCATCCGGGACGAGATCCAGAAGAATGTCGAGCAGGCCGGCATCGAAGTGGTGGAGGCCCGCATCACCTATCTGGCCTATGCGCCGGAGATCGCAGCCGTGATGCTGCAGCGCCAGCAGGCAAGCGCCATCATCGACGCCCGCAAGATGATCGTGGACGGTGCCGTGGGCATGGTGGAAATGGCGCTGGACCGCCTGAGCGAAAACAAGGTGGTGGAGCTGGACGACGAACGCAAGGCGGCGATGGTCTCCAACCTGCTGGTGGTGCTGTGCGGCAACCGTGACGCACAGCCCATTGTGAACAGCGGCAGCCTGTACTGATGGCAGAGCCCAAAAAGCAGGTGCCCCTGCGCCTGAACGCGAAGCTCTACGACGCCCTTGCCGCCTGGGCAGAGGATGACTTCCGCTCGGTGAACGGGCAGATCGAGTATCTGCTCACCGAGTGCGTGCGTCAGCGCAAAAAGAACGGGAAGTACGTCTCGGATCAGATCGACGTCCCGCCCGAACTCGACATCAAGTGATATCATGATTTGGCCCGATGGGCCGCTGCAAACAGCTCCATCCAAAAAATGAGACAGGCTTCCCCGAACACAAGGGGCTGCCTGTCTCATTTTTATTGTAAGCGATCGTGGACAAAAATCATCAATGCTCTGCCCAGTCGCTGCTGCGGCCCACAGCCTTGTGCCAGCCGGCCAGCAGGCGGGTGCGTTCGGCCTCGTCCATCTGCGGGGCAAAGGTCATGTTGCAGTGCCACAGGCTGCGGATCTCGTCCCGGTCCTTCCACACACCGGTGGCAAGGCCCGCCAGATAGGCAGCGCCCAGAGCGGTCGTCTCCCGGATGGCCGGGCGCAGCACGGTCTTGTTCAGGATGTCGGCCTGGAACTGCATCAGGAACTGGTCACGGGAGGCGCCGCCATCCACCTTCAGCGAGGTGATGGGCACGCCGATGTCCTTTTCCATGGCCGCCACAAGGTCGGCGCTCTGGTAGGCAATGGATTCCTCCGCCGCGCGGATGATGTGGTTTTGAGTGGTACCGCGGGTGATGCCCACGATGGCACCGCGGGCGTACATATCCCAGTACGGTGCACCCAGACCGGTAAAGGCGGGCACGATGTAAACGCCGCCGTTGTCCGGCACCTTCTGGGCGTAGTATTCCGCGTCGCGGCTTTCCTGGATCATGCGCAGGCCGTCGCGCACCCACTGGATCACAGCACCGCCCACAAAGACGCTGCCCTCCAGCGCATACTCCACCCTGCCGTTCAGGCTGATGGCAATGGTAGAGATCAGGCCGTTCCGGCTGCGGCAGATGGTATCGCCGGTGTTCATCAGCAAAAAGCAGCCGGTGCCGTAGGTGTTCTTGGCCTCGCCCTTGCCAAAGCAGCTCTGCCCGAACAGCGCAGCCTGCTGGTCACCGGCAATGCCGGCCACCGGGATCTGCACACCGCACAGGTCGGTGGTGCCGTAGACCTCGCTGGAATCGGTCACGCGGGGCAGAATGCAGCGCGGAATATCCAGCGCTTTGAGCAGGGTGTCGTCCCAGTCCAGCGTGCGGATGTTATACAGCATGGTGCGGCTGGCGTTGGTGCGGTCGGTGACGTGCACTCTGCCGCCGGTCAGCTTCCAGACCAGCCATGTGTCCACGGTGCCGAACAGGATCTCCCCTGCCTCGGCCCGCTCCCGTGCACCGGGCACATTGTCCAGGATCCACTTGATCTTCGTTGCGGAGAAATAGGCATCAGGCATCAGTCCGGTGTTCTCCCGGATGTAGTCTGTCATGCCGGGCTGCTGCTGCAGTTCATCTACCAGCGGTGCCGTGCGGCGGCACTGCCAGACGATGGCGTTGTAGATCGGGCGGCCGGTGGCCTTTTCCCACAGGATGGTGGTCTCCCGCTGGTTGGTGATGCCAATGGCGGCGATGTCGTGGACATCGACGCCGCTCTGGGCCACCACTTCGTTCATGACCCCATACTGGGTGGACCAGATCTCCATGGGGTTGTGCTCCACCCAGCCCTGCTGCGGATAGATCTGCTCAAACTCGCGCTGCTGCACCGCAATGATGTTCTGCTCATTGTCGAACAGGATGGCACGGCTGCTGGTGGTTCCCTGATCCAGCGCCAGAACATATTTTGTACTCATGCTTTTGCTACCTCCGTGTCGTTTCAGGAGTGTGTATCACAGATTTCGCGTCGCCACAACGTCCACGCCGGTGCCGCACACGTCGGCCAGCACCACCTGCCCGGTGCGGACGGGTGCGTGCAGGGTGACGCGGTCCAGCGCAGCCATGACCTCGGTCATCTTCTCTTTGGGCACAGCCTGCGCAGTCTTTACCGGGCAGCGCGGGTACAGACCGCCCTCCACCCGCACGGTGCTGGTGAGGATGCGGGTGGGATGGGTCAGCTCTTCCCTGCCGTAGGCGGCACCGTTGGGACAGGCGTTTCCGGTTACATTATAATCCTTTTGCGGGTCCACCTGCAAGTGGCAGCCGCGGGGGCAGCAGATGCAAATGACTTCTTTGATGCTGCTCATTCTGCAATAACCTCCTCTACCGCGACGGTCAGCGGACCGTCCGCTTTTTCCAGCAGGACTTTTGGCAGGGCGATGTGCTCCATCTCACCGGGTGCCATGCGCTGGCGCTTGAACCGGGCCAACTGCCTGCCGCCGCAGGCCACTGTGATCTGGCTGGGGCCGTAGTTCTGCCGCACGCGGAAGGAAATATTCACGCTCCTGTCCACATCGGCGGGGCGCACCCGCTGCGGCACGGTGTAGCCCACGCCATTGCCCGGGACAAGGTCAAGGACGACGGTATCGGCGGCTTCGCCCTTCAAAACATAGGCCGCCGCAGAAGCACCGGCAAGGTCGCTTTCGCCGGAAACGAAGTCCACCAGATCATGCACGTGCACCACATTGCCGCAGGCGAACACGCCGGGGATGCCCGTCTCCATATTCTCGTAGACCACAGCGCCCTTGGTGTGGGGGTCCATGGGGATCCCGGCCTGCCGGGTCAGCTCATTTTCCGGGATCAGGCCGACGCTGAGCAGGATGGTATCCACATCAAATTCCATTTCGGTGCCCGGGATGGGGCGGCGGTTCTCGTCCACCTTGGCAACGATGGCCTTTTCCACGCGGGCCTTGCCCTGAATATCCACGATGGTATGGGACAGATACAGCGGGATGTCGAAGTCCTGCAGGCACTGCACGATGTTGCGGGTCAGACCGCCGGAATAGGGCATGACCTCCACGCAGGCCAGCACTTTGGCCCCTTCCAGCGTCATGCGGCGGGCCATGATCAGGCCGATGTCGCCGCTGCCGAGGATGAGCACCCGCTTGCCTACCAGATAGCCCTCCATGTTGACATAGCGCTGGGCAGCACCGGCGGTGTAGATGCCGGCGGGGCGGGTGCCCGGGATGCCGATGGCACCGCGGGTGCGCTCCCTGCAGCCCATGCAGAGGATCACGCTTCTGGCTTCCAAAATCTGATAGCCCTTTTCCCGGCTGACACAGTGGATCTTTTTGTCCGGGGTGACCTCCAGCACCATGGTGCCCAGCTCCACCCGCACGCCGGTGGATTGCAGCAGTTCAATGCAGCGGCCGGCATACTCCGGGCCGGTGAGCTGCTCGCCAAAGCGGTGCAGACCAAAGCCGTTGTGGATGCACTGGTTCAGGATGCCGCCCAGTTCGTTGTCCCGCTCCAAAATCAGAATATCGCGCAGGCCGTGCTGCCATGCGCTGTAAGCTGCGGCAAGGCCTGCCGGGCCGCCGCCGACGATGACCAGATCAATCATGGTGATTTTCCTCCTGCTTGGTTTCGCACAGTAAGACGTTGGTACCGGCTTTATCCTGCAGCACGTCCAGCGGGCTGATGCCCAGCGTTTTGCTGATCAGCTCCAGCACCCGCGGCCCGCAGAAGCCGCCCTGACAGCGGCCCATACCGGCACCGCAGCGGCGCTTGACGCCGTCGATGGTGGTGGCGGGAATTTCTTCCCGCAGGGCGTTCAGGATCTCTCCCTCGGTGATCGTCTCGCAGCGGCAGACCACGCGGCCGTATGCGGGATCTTCCGCAATGAGCCGGGCCTTTTCTTCCGGCGAACACTCCTTAAAGCGCACTCTGGTGCGGCCGTCCCTGTAGTCTGTCTTGGCGGCGGGCAGGTCGCCGTGGGCCTTCAGGATCTTGGTAACTTCCTTTGCAACGGCCGGGGCACTGGACAGGCCGGGCGATTTCATACCCGCCAGATCAATGAAGCCGGGTGCGCCCTCTGCTTCGCCGATGACAAAGTCGCCCGTGTCCACATTGGCGCGGACGCCCGCAAAGTTGCGGATGGACTCGCCGAACCGGATACTCGGCACGCTGCGGCGGGCTGCGGCGCTGACAAAAGCCAGACCGGCAGCGGTGCAGGCGGTGTTATCGCCCTCTACCCGAACGGCGTCCGGGCCAACGAGCAGGTTGCCGTGGACGGTGGGGGCCACCAGAACGCCCTTGCCGTTTTCGTTGGGGCACTGGAAGATGACGTGGTGCACACGGCTGCCCTCGGATTTATCCAGCAGGTAGTATTCGCCGCGGGTGGGCTGGATGGTAAATTTGTGGGGCGCAGCCATATCGTGCACGGCCTGTGCCGAGATGCCTGCCGCATTGATGATGTAGCGGGTCTCCACAATGCCATCGGGCGTTGTCAGCGCCCATCCGTCGGCGGTCTTTTCAATGTGGGTCACAGGGCAGCTGCGGTGCAGCTCCACGCCGTTGCGCACGGCAACTTCCGCCATGGCCAGTGCAAAGTCCCACGGGCTGACAATGGCAGCGCTGGGCGCATACAGTGCACCAACAACATTGGAAGCCAGATTCGGCTCCATGGCAAGCGTTTCCTCTGCAGAAAGCATCCGGATGCCCGGCACGCCGTTGGCGATGCCGTTCTCATACAGTTTCTGCAGGTGGGGCAGCTCCTCCGGGCTGAGGGCCAGCACCAGACTGCCGCACTGATGGTACGGCACATCCAGACGGGCACAGATTTCCTTGGCCAGTGCGGACCCCTCCACGTTGAGCCGCGCCATCTGGGTTCCCGGCTCGGGATCGTATCCGGCGTGCAGAATGGCACTGTTGGCCTTGGTCGTGCAGTCTGCCACATCGTTTTCCGCCTCAAAGATTGCAGTCTGCAGCCGGTAGTGTGACAGTTCGTAGGCACTCGCTGCGCCGATGACGCCGCAGCCGATGATCGCTACATCCAGCATAAATACCTCCTGATCGCTCTGTTTTCCGAACAAAAGAAAAAGAGCAAAGCAAACAAAAGGGCTTTTTGCTCCCCTCTTGTTTGTTCTGCTCGATTCTCTGAACAAACTTTTATTGTTTTTATAATAATGCAGTTCGCATAAGATGTCAAGGCTTTTGTTCAAAAATAATAGCTATATTGAAAGAATGCACTCCATCCGCAGGCTGCAGCACCACGCAGCGTGTCGCAGCCATTTCTTGCTTTTATAATACCATGAACAAGGTTCCTGCAGCAATGAGCGCACAGCCGATCAGACTTTTGGCCGTGAACGGCTCATGCAGGATGAAAAATGCCAGTGCCAGCGTGATGACCACGCTCAGTTTATCGACAGGAACCACCTTGGACGCTGCACCGATCTGCAGCGCGTGATAGTAGCACAGCCAGCTTGCACCGGTGGCAAGGCCGGATAGGATCAGGAACAGCCAGCTTTTGTGAGAAATATCCCCGATGCCGGTCTGTGTTCCCGTCAGAAACACCATGCCCCAGCTCATCAGGAGCACAACTGCAGTGCGAATGGCCGTGGCAAGCGTGGAATTTACTCCGTCAATGCCGATCTTCGCAAGAATAGAAGTCAATGCGGCAAATACCGCCGACCCCAACGCAAAAACAAACCACATACTGCTTCCTCCTGTTTTTTCCTACTTTACCACCATTTCCGACCTATTACAAGCGCCAGTTCTCAAACCCCTTGTACATGCAGCCGCTTCCCAGCGGTCCTTCTGCCAAAAGAACGCGCCCTGCTGTTGTCACTGTCCAGAAGTTCCGGTATTTTCGGAGATTCCGAAAGAGATCTCGCTTTCGGGAACCCTCAACCGTCACCCCAGTGCCACATCCAGCACCATCATCACGCTGAAACCCACCGCAAAAAACACTGTGCCGACATTGGAGTGCTGCCCCTGCGACATTTCCGGGATCAGTTCCTCCACCACCACATACAGCATGGCTCCGGCGGCAAAGCTGAGCAGATAGGGCAAAGCGGGCACCACGATGCCTGCCGCCAGAATCGTCAGCACTGCCCCGATGGGCTCTACGATGCCAGACAGCACACCGCCCCAGAACGCCCGGCCTTTTTTCATTCCTTCTGCCCGCAGAGGCATGGAGATGATGGCGCCCTCCGGGAAGTTCTGGATAGCGATTCCAAGAGAAAGCGCCAGCGCCCCGGCGGCAGTGATCTGAGCAGTTCCGGCAAGATAGCCGGCATAGACTACCCCCACCGCCATGCCCTCCGGGATGTTGTGCAGCGTCACCGCCAGCACCATCATGGTGGTGCGCTGGAGCTGGCTTTTTGGCCCTTCGGCCTGCAAACTGTTCTGGTGCAGATGCGGGATAAGGTGGTCCAGCAAAAGCAAAAACAGGATGCCCAGCCAGAAGCCCACCGCCGCCGGGAAAAACGCCAGCCTGCCCAGATCTGCGGCCTGCTCCATGACCGGGATCAACAAACTCCATACCGATGCCGCCACCATGACCCCGGCGGCAAAGCCGGTGAGGGCACGCTGGATGCCATCACTTAAAGACTTTTTCAAAAAGAATACACAGCCTGCCCCAAGACTTGTGCCCAGAAAGGGGATCAGGATCCCCCAGAATGCGTCTTGCATCATGTAGTACCTCCTTGCAGTTAAATATAGCTAACTACATAAAAAGTATACTGCGCTCCAGCAAAAAGGTCAAGGGGCTTTAGTCTGCGTATCAACACCAGCAAAGGTCGGCGTGCACGGCGCAAACCGTCTGGGCGGCACTGCCGTGGCCGACTTTGTCGTTGTCGCCGGTCAGAATTTTCGTCGTGACACCGTGGTCTTTTAGTGCCCAGATGGCATCGGCGGTGGACTCCTTGGGCGGATCGAGGAACGCCAGATATCCCAGCAGCACCATGTCCCGCTCGTCCTTTACGCCAAAGGCATCCACCGGGGAGGGGTTGCTCTTCTGGGCAATGGCCAGCACCCGGAAGCCCTTGTCGTTCAGCTCGTCCACAGTACGCAGAATCTTGCTGCGCAGGGCATCAGTCAGGGGCTCTACCCTGCCGTCCTGCTCCGCATAGGCGCAGATATACGAAGACACTGCTTGCTACAATGGTGTTGGTTCTGAGAAGTTCACAGCCAGTGAACTATACAGATGCCCAAGCCTAAGCTACAATGAAGATCCGTTAGCTTTTCTTGCTAAATACAGGAATCACACCTCTGCTCCGCTGTGTAACATATCATTGACAAACCTACATACAGCGTCCGCTACACCTACGAAGATGAACACGACAAGAGCTGCGACAAATGGGAAAGTTTTCCCACAAAAGAGGAGGCAACGAACCGAAAAAAAGCAGATTGAGCATTCCAGTGCCACCTATCAGCTGATGATCTCCGGCGGCGATGTGAAGGCCGTTCAGGGAACCACTGGACACGCTACGGCAGATATGCTGGTAAACACCTATGCCCATATCCAGCAATCTTCTCGTGTAGAACTGGGCAAGAAGTTTGAGGAAGATTTCTACGCCAAACAGGAAATCCCAGCCCGCAGGCTGTACCCGCCGAAGGCGAACCGACTATCTCTATGACCGCTCTGCTGGAACTTCTGAAGAATGCAGACCCCGAAGTAAAGGCGCAGCTCCGTCTGGCTCTTCTGACCTGATGCAAAATTTACCACGCATTTCAAGGCAATTCCAGCCCATGCAGAGAATTCCCATGAAAAAGCCGACCGTGCAAAAACCGTGCATTGACCGTGCAATCCCCGATTTTTCGGGGTTACATAACAAAAAAGAACACAAAATCTTACGATTTGACGTTCAAAATCTGGTGCACCTCGCGCACTCATATCCGAACTTTTCTCCGCTTTCACGGCTTCCCCGAAATCGACCGTCTCCGTACCTTCTTTATAGTTAAAGGTAATAAGTACCTTATCATCGTAGAGGTAGATGGCATTGATGAAGGTATCCACCAGTGCCTGCCGCTGCTCCGGCTGGGTCATATCCAGCTTGCGGAAACGAAGCAGCCAGAACCGGACGAACTCTTCTTTCATCTTCGGCTTGGCAAGCCGCTCCTCTGCAATGCGGGCTTGCAGTTCCTTCCGCTGTTCTTCCAGCGCTTCCAGCCGCTCCTTGGTAGAACTGGTCAGAATGCCCATTTGGATGGCGTTCAGCATATTGGTGATGCCGACTTCCGTTTCCCGCAGCTGCTTTTCGTAGATAGGCAGGTCGGTGCTCTCCTGATTTTGCAGTTCCATAACCTTGGCGATAATTGCATTCATGGAAGCGTCATCTTCCACCAGCTTCATGGTCTCGCTGACCACCAGATCTTCCAGCCACTGTTTCCGCACGGCCTTTTTATCGCAGGTCTTTTTCTTCTTGGCGGCAGCGCACTTGTAATAAGTGTACATCTTCCCGGTGTGGCTGACACCACTTTCCCCGAACATCAGCGCTCTGCACTTACCGCAGTACAACTTAGTGGTGAGCAGATAGCTTTCCTCTGCCTTATGACGAGCAGGGGCCTTTTTATTTTTCGCCAGCTTTTCCTGCACCTTGTTGAACAGGTTCGCGTTTGCGCAGTGAAGCGGAGCAATGAAAGCCCCAGTGGGGCTTTCAAGCGACAGAACGGTCTTGCGCAGCAAGATGGAGGGACCTTGCCCCGACAAGTTCACCTGACACCAACGCCGGGATCGCATTGGGCTGTACCACATCCCGCAAACGCAACTCGCCGATGTACCGGCGATTACTCAGCATCCGCTGAATGGTGTTATAGGACATCTCCCCGCCCATCGAATTCTTAATGTTGTGCGCCTTTAACCAATCCCGCAGGTCAGTCATGGTCGCACCATCTGCATACTTCTGGAACGTCTGCTCCACATACGGAGCCAACAACGGGTCGGGCTGGTAATGCCGGGTCTCATCGATCAT
>ERZ870052.989-NODE-989-length-10443-cov-4.547656_pt1 | contig 10443 bp, 15 predicted proteins | sample MGYA00520889_ERZ870052 | MGnify/ENA primary metagenome ERZ870052 (study PRJEB32232, sample SAMN07284988) | human gut metagenome | biome: human-associated habitat; material: feces | host: Homo sapiens | place: Tanzania | collected 2014-08-14 ...
TGTCATATATAAATTATCAAATCAAAATGAAAAGGAGATAAAATAACCTATGTTAACAAACGAAAACTACAAAAATGAGATGACTCACTACTGGTCAGAAAAAAACAGCAGAGTAAATATTGCTAAAAAGCATACTGAAAATATGGCAGCAGAATATTTTGAGGAAATTAAAGGATGTATAGAAAACAGTGTTATTTATACTGGGCTGTCGGATATAGTTCCTGTAGCTGGTTCATATGATACCAAGATTAGTGTAACAGGTACAGATAGCGTATCTGCAGTTATAAGTATGGGCGTAAAGCATCCAGATGAGATAAATGCTGTATTAAATTTTGCTTCGTATAAGAATCCAGGTGGAATGTTTATAAATGGCAGCAGAGCACAAGAAGAATGCTTATGTCATGAATCGTTTTTGTATAATGTATTAAGTTCTGAAAAGCTCATAAAAGAGTTCTACGAGCCAAACAGAAAAAAGCTTAATAAAGCTTTGTATACAGATCGTGCTATTTATACACCTGATGTTTTATTTACAAGCAAAGGCTGTCAGGTCCCATGTGGTGTAATTACATGTGCAGCACCTAATAAAGCAACAGCCCAGACTTATCAGGGAGTATCTGATGAGACTAACAAGAAGACACTTGAAAGCCGTATAGAAATGGTGCTTTATGTAGCTGCCAAAAATAAGGTGGATAATCTTATATTAGGTGCTTTTGGCTCAGGAGTATTCGGACAGGACGGAAAGGAAGTTGCTCAGATTTTTAAAGATTTGCTGCTCGGAAAATATAAGGGAATATTCAAAGAAGTCGATTTTGCAATCCTGCCAGGCGGTAATGAAAATCTTAATGCTTTTCAGGAGGTGTTTAGCTGATGGAAAATGCAATCATAAAGCCGGTTCAGACAGAAACGCATTTTTTGTCACGATATGGATTCAAATACGGACTTAATAGCGGACCAAGAGGCGAATCTGGCTGGACAAATACATACTGGCATGATAATAATAGTAAAATATTATGGATAACGATTGATTTTGACAATCAAAAAGTCTATTTCTATGACGAATATGAGTGTGGTGGATGCTTGTCATCTTATGCTTTGGATATTCCATATAGTGAAGAAACTCTTAAAAGTGATCCTGTACCATTCATTGAGTGGCTTAACCAGATGTTGCCAGATAATATGTCATAATTAATAACTCAATATTTTAAATACCAACTGAGAAAGTCTTAGTTGGTATTTTTCTGTCATATTTTTGATATCAAAAATCTAAAGGAGGAAATATAATATATGACAAACGTTGATGAAAACAATAAAAAACAGCTTTGGACCGTAACAATAGGCGGTTCAGATATGGATGATGCTGTATCAGAATTTGTAAGAGGCAGCAAGAAAGCTGTAATGAAATATCTCCATTCTCTTGTAGAAAATGATAAGATTTATAATGAAGAGAATAATATCGACTCATGGGACTATGGTACAGAAAATCCTGAAAATGTAGAAGACAGGGGAACTTCACTATATGCATTTGGATGCTATTGCAGCAGTCATGTCGATTACGTAGCTAGACCTTTTACTAACGAAATCAAGGAATTGGAGGAAGAATAATATGGCAGTATTATCAAGAAAACAGAAAGCAAAAATTATATCTCAGCATCTTAAAAAATCTGGCAGTGATTTTGACACTACATGTGAAATTGCTGCAATCTGGGATGCTCTTAAGGAAATTGAGCGAGAAGAAAATAAAAACGACAATTCTTCAGTAATTCCTGATCATACAATTCTGCAACCGGGAGAAAAAGCATATGCAGTTCCTATAAAGGACGGGTATCTTGATATAGCTGTTACAACTGATTCTGATTATCCGGGCGTTGACATCGAGTATATATCGAATAAGGAAAATGAGCTGGACGATAATAAGCTGTATGTACGCCCTAGAGTACTCATTGAGAACAATGAAGGGGTACTAAGGACTCTTATCTGGGGAGATCATAACTCAGAAGATTATTCTGATGATGTAGATTTTACATGTGTTGAGGATTTCTGATAATTTGACGAATAGCTAGAGGCATTATAAACGGAGCAAAATGCTCCGTTTTTTATTTTTCTGTCATATATTTTTTATCAAACATTTAAAGGAGGATTTAAAACGTATGAATGAAAAAACAGTAATTAGTATAGCTCAAAATGCAATAAGTATGGATACTTATTATCAGAAATTAAATGCGCTTAAGGAAGATGTAGAATTTTTCACATTGTATATGAAACGCAATAAGAAAAGCGATTTTGATTTTAATATCAGAGTATCTTATAGTTGCTCGTTCAGGGCTTTTAATGATATCTGGAAGAAATATGATTACTACCAGAAAAATTTAGAAACAGTATTTTCTGAGTTCATAGTACTTAAGAGCATTATTGAAGATCTGTATAATGGAACCGGTATTTACACTAACGCTGAAATCCGAGAATTCATAGAATATTTCCAGAAGTATAATGAAATTCATATATATGATTATATAGGAGATTTCATAGGTTGCAGCAGAGGAATTACTGATGTTGAAAAACAGCTGAGCATTATTATGGAAAGATCTAATATTAATTCAAAGAAGGGAGAGTAGTAATATGCAGAGACCATATGATAAAAACTTACAGAACAGCTGGTATAAAGCATATCTTGTTGATACAGGAATTTTAGAAATAGCTGAAAAAGGAAACAGATACAACGATAAATATGATCATGCATATAACTACTGTAGTACAGGCCAGATTTATATAGGAAATAAGAAAGAAGCTGTTGATTATGCAAAATTTATAATCAATGAGCTTAAAGAGCATTCAGAAAAACAGTCATATGCAATCGTATCACAGACATATCTTCCAATAGATATGCCTGTAGAAATCTCAACAGTTAAAAATGAGATGTATTACCTTAAGGATGTCGTATATTCATCAGCAGTAATCAATGGCAAAATAACTAAGGCTTTTATCAATTCAAAATCAGAGATAACTTTCCACTGGAACAATAAACAGAAAGCTGATATTAAAAAATTCCTAAAAAAAGTAAACAGTGGTGCTGACATCAATGATGATTACATCGGAGCTGTAGAAGCAGGTGATATATGTTTTGATCTGGTAGTAAGAGAGTACAATCCAGGACAGCTTAAATTATCCACTGACTGTTATGTAGGAAACATAGATACAGGATATGGATATTCTGACAAAGGGATGCCGTATGATTTCTTTTGTAATGTCGGATATTGCTGGAATATTAAGAAGTTTAAAGATATGACCTATGACGACTTCACAAAATTCGTAGAAACATCTCTGGCACGACAGCTGCGTAAACTTGATGGTAGTATAGGCACTGATAATAGATTTTATGATGTTCTCTGGCTGGCATCTAAAGAACCAGAAACCAAATGGAATCTGGAAATGTGAAACACAAAGAATGACTTAAGCTTAGACAGCAGGAAGACAGCAATAAAGGATATGGATATAAAAGAGCCGCCTTTAAAATATCAAGAGGTATATAAAAAACTTTCTAATACATCTGACACAAATAAAAAGACGAAAAATAAAGATAATTACAAAATGGAATTTTAAGATTAGTCAGGAGAAATAATATGAAAATAGATATGACTGGATTAGAACAAATAAAAGAAGAAACCTGTAAAGCCGAACTTTTAAAACAGCAGGAAGAAGAATTATATAACAATACTATAACTGAATATAAAAAGTATCAGAAAAGTGCTTATGAGAGTATAAAGGCATATTTTGATACATTAAAAAAAATACTGGATAATTCTGATTCTGATTATTTAAAAGATAATAAGATAAATTTTGATATAAAAGTTGAAGAGTTACACATGATATATAGTTATTCAAAAAACAGTGTGCAGGATTTATCTTATTATAACGGCAATTGTGGATTAACTTTTCGGGATTCATATGAAACTGTAGAAAGAAGGCATCCTGAATATTTTGAAGATTTAGGATTTTTTACCCAGATAGCAGAAAAATGGGATTTTATACAGGCTACCTTAGAGCAGCAGATTATTACTTATATAGACCATCAGAATAGATTAAAACAGGATGAAATAAACAGATACAGGAAAAATATAGAGAACTATAAAAAGCTCTCAAATGAAGGAAACACAAAAGTAAAAGATAACAAACAGAAAAACTTATATGAGGTAGACAGATGAGTAGCATATTAAGAGATACAGTAGAAAAATTAAATTATATCTGGGAACATATTAATGAATTTTTATATGAAAATGGCAAGCCGACATTAAGACATGGTAAGCCGGGAGTACTTATTGAGCATACAGAGCAGGAATATATTGATTTCTTAAATGAGTTAGCTCAGAACTCTTTACAAAGCTATCGTGATTTTGCAATTGAATACGGTTGGATAGATGCACCTGTTCCTAAAAAAGATAAAAATTGCAATTTAGAAAGGTAATACTTATGAATAATTACGATTTCGCAGTACAGGTTGCTGAAGAAGTAAACGAAATTGGTGGAACTACTTATTTTGTAGGTGGATATGTAAGGGATTCATTACTTGATATCCCTAATAAGGATATAGATATTGAGATACATAATGTAACACCATATATACTTGAAAATATATTAAAAGAACTTGGAGATGTCCAATCAAGAACCGTAGGAAATAATTTCGGAATATATAACATAGATGGTTATGATTTGGATATTGCATTACCTAGAAAAGAGACTGCAATTGGAAAAGGTCATAAAGATTTCAGAATAGATGTTGATGCATATTTACCATTAAAGGATTCAGCCAGACGGCGTGATTTCACTATAAATGCTTTGATGGAAAATGTACTTACCGGAGAAATAAAAGACTATTTTGGCGGGCTTGATGATTTACATAATGGCATCATAAGACATATAGATGATAGTACTTTTATAGAAGCCCCTTTAAGAGTATTAAGAGCCTGTCAGTTTGCAGCAAGGTTTAATTTTAAGATTGCTCCTGAGACAATTAATCTTTGCAAGACTATGGATTTAAGTACACTGCCTAAAGAACGGATTGCCGGAGAGCTTACCAAGGCACTTTTAAAAGCTAAGAAACCTTCAGTATTTTTTAACAGTCTTTATGAATGTAAACAGACAGAATGGTTTAAGGAAGTATATGCCCTTAAAAGTATCAAGCAGAATAGTGAGTATCATCCTGAAGGAGATGTGTATATGCATACTATGTCTGTATTAGACCAAGCCAGAGAGCTTTTTCCTACAGGCATTGATAATTCTGAGAGACATCTTCCTTTTATGCTGTCTGCGTTGTGTCACGATTTTGGCAAGGTAAATACGACTGAAATTAATAATAAAAGCCAGATATGCGCTATTAATCACGAAACAACAGGTATTCCTATTGCAAATGAATTTCTTAACCGGATTTATAACAATAAGAGCTTTATTAAATATGTTGATAATATGATTGAATATCATATGAAAGCACATAGCTGTTTTAATAATCGTTCAAGAACAAGAACCACAAATCTAATGTTTGATAAGCTGTTATACCCAAAAGATTTTATTCTGCTGGTGTATGCGGATAGCACAGGACACGATTTGGACAATCTTGATAGCAAACAGCTTAATATGTTTTTAGAAAAAGCAATGGCAGAGAGTGGGTTCTTAATAGACCGGTATTTTGATTATGGCAAGAGAGTATCTGAACCACATATCGTAGCTAATGATTTAATTGATATTGGACTTAAACCATCACCGCTGTTTAAAATCATACTTGACAAGGCTTGGAATATGCACCTTAAAGGAGTAAAGAAAGAACATGTATTAAAACAGATGGTTAATATGCTTACAGAAGATGATAAGGCTGAATTATTATCAGCACTTAATGGTCATAATTAGTATTTTTAAATTTATACATAAAAAGCAGGGGATATCTCCTGCTTTTTTTTCTGTCATATTTTAAATAATAAAAATTTAAAGGAGAAAATATAAGATATGACTATTAATAAAATTATTAATCCATGTAAATGTAAGGTATATACAACTACCGAAAATAAAGTAAGTGGAAATGCTTTTGCTAAAATTGAATATGATGGGAAGCGTTTAAGTATTTCCGGCGTAATTGCTCCATTAGCAAACGGTAATTGCCTTGGTTCTGCAGGGCAATGCGTTGATGAAATTAGAGAAGGCATTCCAACTGATGAATGGACCACCGAAATGCTTAAAAAGTTTTGTGATATCTGGGATAAGTGGCATTTAAATGATATGCGTCCTTATTGTGAACATATGAAGGAACTTGGATGGATAGAACATATTCAGGATAAAGTTAAAATTGAAAAATGGACATTAACAAAGGAAGCTTATCAAAAAAAGAAAGATGCTGAAAAGAGAGCTTTGAATTGTTTAAAAAATGGAGAAACATTTGAACCAACAATGGAAGAAACCGCATATGCAAATATGAAATATTCTATTGATGTTTATAATGATGAAGACTTTCCTTATAAAAATGCCTATGAATTAAAGGAGAAAGATTGTTTAGGTCATTCAAATACAGAATATAAGACAAGAGGTTGGATCTTATATAAAGATCATGAACTTGGATTCATTGGCAGAGAATGTCCTGTATGTGGTTACAAATATGGAACTTCATGGAAAGTAGAAGAAGTGCCTCAGGATGTAATTGAATGGCTTAATAATTTGCCTGAAACAAAGGTAACTCCTGCATGGGTTTAGAAAGGGAAAATGACATCATTTATGACAATTATGATTTATCTGATAACTACGATTTTACCAAAGAAGACTTAATTGAAGAAAATAGCTGCATTCCTTCTGATGATGAAATTTGGGATAGAATATACTTTAATGATCGCATTAACTGGGAAGATGAACATTTAAATTTAAAGAATTTCTTTGATTGTAAAAGAAAATGGATTATTTTTGGATTTACTCAAAGATGGAATGGAAAATATCAGACGGCGTATATATTTTCAGATTTTGATGATGCATTCTATAAAGCAACAAAGGATTGTGACTATTTTCGTATACATGATGCAAATGGCCATTTGTATATCACATATTTTCATCACGATGGAACAAATATGTATGAAATAAAGAAGATTACTTCAAAAGGAGAATCGTATCTGAAAAACTGGGAAAATAATTTTGATGACAATAGAACTGAAGAGTATATTCATAATCAGATTATCGTAACTTAGCAAGAAAACTCCATCCGACAACTGTCGGTTGTGAGATGAATTGCTTAGGATAGTTGTTTTAACTTTGACTGACACAGAAGAGGAGGCAGACTGGTGTGTATAGGACAAGACAGTATCATATAAGAAAAGGTCATAAAATGTTTTCTTACTGTGCTGATATCTGTAAGAAGTCAACATATCTGTACAACAGGGCAAACTATATATTAAGACAGTATGCTACGGCTGTAAGGGACTTTGAAAATTTAAAGCCACTGATAGCTAACCAGATGGAAGTTTACAAAGATATAAAGGCTGTTACTGAAGGAACTAAGTATGAGCCTAAGGGTAAATGGCTTACATATGGTACTATGGACTTCTACCTGAAACAGACAAAAGATATCAATTACTATGATATGTATTCGCAGGCAAACCAGCAGATATTGAAGCTGCTGCTTAGAAATTACAAAGCATTCTTCAATTGTTTGAAAGCATATAAGTCTAACAAAACTGCATTTACAGGAAGACCTAAAATGCCCGGATATAAAAAAGAAGGAAGTTTCATAACAGCAATTCTTACAAATCAGATATGTAAAATAGCTGATGGCAGATATCTGAAAGTACCGGGATATAAATACAGGTTAAATCTTGGAAATTTAGATGAAGGAACAACTCTTAAGGAAGTTAGGATTAAACACACTGCAGATGTATTCATTATTGATGTTGTGCTTGAGACTGTAGACCATGCCACTGTGTATAAGGCATATCCTGAACTGTCAGATGAAAAGCTGATGGAACAGCTTAAATCCTGCAGGGATTCATCTGAACACAGGGTAATAGGAATAGATCCGGGACTTAATAACTTCTGTGCTGTCACTAATAACTTTGGTGACAAACCGTTTCTTGTTAATGGGCGCACCCTTAAATCGGTAAATAACTACTATAACAAAAGACTCGCCAGATTAAAGAGTCAGGCAGAACTCTGCAACAACAGGGAATATACCAGAAGAATCGGCAGACTGACCTACAAAAGAAACTGCATGATAAAGGACAGCCTTCACAAGATAAGCAGATATATAGCTGACTATGCAAAGGATAACAATGCAGATATAGTAATACTTGGCCATAATTTATTTCAGAAGCAGAAAATCAATACTGGAGCTGCTAATAACCAGGCAATAGTGCAGATACCACATCTCGTATTTGCAGGTATGCTTCAGTATAAACTGGAAGAATATGGAATAAGACTTGTGCTTACTGAGGAAAGCTATACATCGAAGGCAGATTTTAAGGCAGGAGACAAAATCCCGGTGTTTAGTGTTGATTCAACCGGAGAGCATGTATTTTCAGGCAGGAGAATAAAAAGAGGACTGTACAAGTACGGTGATGGAAGTACAGGAAATGCAGATATAAATGGAGCAGCAAACATAATAAGAAAAGTATTCCCAAACATAAAAGGATGGGATAAAGGGGTAGTGGACATCCCATATGCTGTGACAGTTGTGTAAAGCAATTATTACAGGGTTACTTACATGTTGAAAAAACATGTAACATAGAAACTCCAACCGACAAAAGTCGGTTGTGAGTAGTTCATAGAGCGTTATTCAACTGTTCCAAGATATTTTTCTACTACATATGAGAATAATAAAAAAATAGCATAATTATTTAAAATCAGTGTCTTAAAGGCACTGATTTTTTTGTGTCAAAGTTACAGCTAAATTTTCTGTCATATTATTTTTATTTATAAATAAAATTCAAAGGAAAGCATGGAAAACAATATTAACAATGTAAAACCATTAAATGATTCATATGTTTTAAAAGGAAAGAAGTTACAGGGCATCTTGGCAGAAAATGATATAACTCAGTTGGAATTTTCAGAGATGTATATGAATGTAATATTACTGATGAAAATATTATTATGAATATTGATTCTGAAAATGTAATTGATTTTATTTCAAAGAAAGCTGAGATTGAAACAAAGAATACTTCATTTGACAATATAGTATTTTCTTTAGATGATGAAGAAGAATTTTTTGCAGTAAAATCTGTTTAAAATAAGAAAGAGGTTTAATAATCTCTTTTTTATTTTGTTTCAAATGTATTCATAATTGCATCAACTTCTGTCTGAATTTCTTTAATGCGTCTGAATCTGAATCTGTTAATACAATTCCATATACGGTAAAAGGTTCTTCTGGAGTACATGAAAGATACCCATACACATAACGTTCTTTATTATTAGCTGCGCCTGTTGTTTTCGCCGTAAAATTAAAAGCATCATGTCCATTTATTTTACATTCTTTCTTTGTATCGGTAACAATTTTTACATTTTTATAAGTCTCAGTATTTTTAAAAATCCCCTTTCTCCAATAACCTCTTCCCAATGCTTTTGTAGCATCTTCAAAAATTTCATTATATGTTGACGCCGTTAATTCTTTCCCTTCACTATCAAATGCTGGACATATTACAATTGCATAGTCAGGATTATTTCCTTTATATATAATTTCACCTACATCTCTTATATAAAAATAACCAGTTGGATACTTTACGCTACCTTTTGTTCCAATACTGCTCTTATTCCAAGACGATGTATCTGCCTTAGCTTCTGTCTTTTCCTCTGTAGATTTATCAACAGCATTACTTTCGTTTACTACAGTTGGTGTGTTAGTTTCTACATTATTTTCACTTTTCCCACATCCAATAAGACTTGCTCCCATTGCAAACATCATCATACCTAATAAAACTTGTTTTCTCATTATCCTTTATCCCCTCTTATTAATTTAAGCAGATATTTAAACTGCTCTGCTGATTAAGAATATACCTCCCCCCATTTTGTCAAGTTTCAATATATAGATGATACAAACAAAAATAACTTGTGAATAATTAGCTTTCTTTTGCACTGGCTCGGAGTTTTGGACTTCAGATTGCTTTATTACTGACTTTGCATAATTTCAAAGTCCAATCTTTCATGTCTAGCTAAGGCTTTTGGACTTCTACATGCCTTTCCACCGCCTCAACGTCCAATCTGGCAGGCTTCGGCTTCCTTTTTGGACTTCCTCATGACTTCCCGCCACTATAAAATCCAATCTGACAGACTTCAGCAACCCAATTGGACTTCCTCTGTGCCTCACTCCACTAAAAAGTCCAATTTCACGAATCGGCTTCCTATCATGCTTCTCTAATAAATACAAAGACCTACTAACACGCTCATATGAAATTCGTTAGTAGGTCGTTTATCTGAATAACGCTAAAATTATAA
>ERZ870052.990-NODE-990-length-10441-cov-3.126882_pt1 | contig 10441 bp, 10 predicted proteins | sample MGYA00520889_ERZ870052 | MGnify/ENA primary metagenome ERZ870052 (study PRJEB32232, sample SAMN07284988) | human gut metagenome | biome: human-associated habitat; material: feces | host: Homo sapiens | place: Tanzania | collected 2014-08-14 ...
GTGATTCACCTCTATTGAAATGAACTGTTATCTTGGTGTTCTGATAATGTGCTGAACGGAAGCTGAACTTCACGCCATAAACCTTGCTCATGACATGAGTAGCCTCTGCCAAGGTTACATCATTTAGTACTATCTGCTTGCTTTGCCAACTCAATCCATCGTCTTCGTTTGAAACTTGACGCATATTTATCGACTTAGTCTTTACATTATATACTAACTGATCGTTAGGATTCATGCTATACACCTTGTTATCTCCAACAACCTTAAGTTCTATCTTACCAGTTTTTAGAGTAGCAAAGACTTCTTCGTCTGTAGCATAAGAAGAAACAGAGAAAGATGTTCCCAAGTCTGTTATCTCAAAATATGGTGTACTTACATGAAATGGGTGTTCATCATCATGCTTGATATCAAAGAAAGCTTCACCCGCCAAGAACACCTTACGTTCTTTGCCTCTAAAAGATTCAGGATATAGAAGTACTGACCCCTGATTTAGTTTCACCTTTGTTCCGTCGGCAAGAACAATAATCTTCGATTCATCAGCAATAGTATGTTCTTGAAGCATCGCTATAGCTTGAGAAGCTTTCAAATCGTCGCTCATTTGAATGTATGCCTTAGCAAAAACTACGAGCATAACCAAAGGAATAAGAACTGCAACTGCTCTTTGCCATGTAAAGAGCTTAACTATTTTGCTCTTTTCATTTTTCTTATCAACGATTGGGAGTCGCTTATAAGCTTCCGAAATGGCATCTTCGCTCATACAAGCAGATTCTGCCTGATTCCATAAAGAACTCAAAGCATCATTTACTTCTTCATTGTCCTTCGAACCAGACACCCTCTCCAACACTCTTTCTTTTATTTCGTCAGACACATCGTGGTCTGCATAATAATCAATTATATCCCTTATCTTTGTACCCATAATAAAACTCTCTTTTAAATATAAGACATGTTACAATGGCGTTACACCCAATGCCAAGGTAACAAAATCATCAGATAGACGGCTTTTTTAATTTCTTTAAGAGCCAAATTAAGATGATTCTCTACCGTTTTCTTCTGCAATCCCAGGCGTTGAGCTATCTCATCATTCTTTAGATGTTGCTCACGGCTCATACGATAAATCATCTGTCGCTGTTGCGGCATATTCTCTACCACCATATCTATAAGCAGTTGGGTATCTTTTGCCACCACATCGTCGAGTGGCGAAGTTGCATTAGAAAAACTGTCTGATAAGCTGTCGATATCTATAGGTATGATATGTTTCGAGGATATATAGTTGATGACAGTATATTTAGCTAATATAAAAAGGTAAGAGTCGAAGTCTTTGATATCGGCAAATTTCTCTCGTTTGTGCCACACCTTAAGGAAAATGAGTTGGCAGACATCGTCAGCATCATCCTCATTTTTCAATAGCATAGCTACAAAACGATGCACCTTGGGATAAAACCTTCGAAACATTGTTTCGTAAGCCTTTTTATCTCCTCTTGACATCGATAATATAACTTCCTTTTCTATTTCCATCCTTTTGGGAGCTAAATATTAAGTGTGTTAATAGTCTTTCTTGATAAAGAATTAGTATTTGCAAAATTAAACAAAATATTCGACTTTACAAGACTTTGACTGTAATATTTCATTTAAATGAACTAAAATGAACTTGTATGGTAATTATATTTTTCATATCTTTGCAAACAGAATATAAATTCTCTTACACAAAATTAAAATACGTTAGCTGGAGTCATCTGCTATTCGACCCACGATATAGCGACATTGTCGACATCTTCGAGGGAGCATTTAGGCACAGTCGTGGCGTGTTCCGTTCGGAAAAGAACTCATGTATGAAAAACTGACAATAATAGATGAAGAAAACAATAACGATATTAACATTTCTCTCGCTCCTACTCACAATATGGGCAGCAGTTCTATGGCTGCTGCCTTCTGCTGCCGACATAACGAATACCAATAAGACAAGATACGGACTAAACGAGGGACTCGAACTGGTAGAGCTAAACAATGGCGCTACTGGCAAGCGTTATGTCGTTGAAGATGCCAACGGCAACGAGCTCTTCACTATTCCATTGCGCAACTGCATGTTAGATACTCGCTATCGCAATGGTCAGCTACGCTTCCGTGAGCTCGCCACTCGTCGCGAAGGATTCATAGATCGTGACGGTATTGTTACCTTTACCACTACTGCTGCCGACAGCATATTGCCTAAGGATATGCAGACTGCAGCAACAATAGCTCAAGCAAGCAATGAGGCAAATAGCGGAAATAATGCCTATCAGAAAGCGTCTGTATCAAATGGCAAGGGGGCGCAACCAATACCTACAGTATCGCTACAGAAGATTGCTAAAGACAACCCTTTCTATAAAGAGGTGGCAAAGGTGTTAGCAGGTAAGCTAAGCGTTGAGGATACCAAGAACCGCAAGATGATACTCAACTATTGCGAACACTTCCGCACAGCATACACAACCAAGGATATTCCTTTCCTACGCCAAGTGTTTAGCGACAAAGCACTCATCATAGTTGGCAACATGGTGAAGCCTGCTGCCGACAATGGTAAATGCCAAGCAGGAGGTAGCCGTGTGACATACGCTATACATTCAAAGCGTAACTACCTGTTGCGACTATCGAAGGTGTTTGATATGAACAAGAATGTTGATGTGAGGTTTTCCGACTTCCGCATAATGCGCCACCCTACTATGGACGGCATATATGGCGTTACGCTACGTCAACAATATAAGAGCGACAGATATAGCGACGACGGCTATCTGTTTTTGCTTTGGGACTTTAGGGATAAGACTATGCCTCTAATCCATGTTCGCACATGGCAACCTGCAGAAGCCATACACGACACCAACGATATTATAAACATCCAGGATTTTAATCTTGAATAAATATGAAACATCTGATACACCTCATACTACTAATAGGATTTATATTTCCAGTAAAGCTTATGGCTCAGGAGTTTTCTGTAGAAAGCTTCCGACAGCTACCTAATGATGTTAGCGCTTTCATCAATGTGGTATACGACCTGAATGATGATGCCTGCGCATTGGTAAAGGTAATAGCACCGACCGACTTTGCATTCTCTACTCCATTGGGAATAGTGAAACGCAAGGATGAAGTTGGCGAGATATGGCTATATATACCTAAAGGCAGTAGGATGCTAACATTGAAGCATCCGGAATGGGGTGTGCTACGCGACTATAGGTTTGACAAACCATTGGAGAGCCACATGAGCTATGAGTTGCGCCTCAACCTGCCGAAGCCTCAGATAACAGAGTTTCACGACACTATAGAGACCATAAAGACCGACACTATAACCATAGAGCGTATGCGCCCAAGGGTGCCATTAAAGTTCCACACCCTTGCCACAGTTGCTATGCACAAGAAGGGTCCATCGTATGGTGTATTCTTTGCTATGATGCGCCGAAACGGCTTCTTTCTCCATTATAGTAGCAACATGAAAAGCTTGGGCAACACCATAGGCTCTTGCAATAAAGATGGAGACCAAGAAGGCGAAACTATTCGCCCATACTATTCGGGTAACACCCGCCACACCAACTACTCTATTACTGCAGGAGCTATACACAACATCTATCGTGGCATCTGCCTTTTCGAAGGTGTTGGCTATGGCAAATATGCTACAGCATGGCAACTTAGCGAAAGCGAAGGTGGCGGATATCTACGCAACGAAGGATTGAGCAAGGAGGGTGTGGCAGGCGAAATTGGTTTGCTTGCTTCGATAGGCAAAATAAGCTTTTCAGTTTCTGCCATCACCATTGCCGCCAAACAATGGCAGGCATGTGTAGGAATAGGAATTAAAATATGAGAAAGGAGACTGCTGACATGAAATTATATACCTCAAATCCCATCATATTTTTATTATGTGCGATATGCCTGCTTACAGCATGTAGCAATGAGGATAAGCCAAGTAGCTTTGAGCCTCAGCTACTCACACTGCCAGCAACCGACATAATGCGCAATTCTGCTACTCTACATGGAGCTATCAGCTTGGAGGGAAATACAGCTATGCCTTCGCTATCGTTTCGCTATGGCACATCTGCGGATATGACAAATGAGACTCCCGTGGTAAAAGCAACAGGCAACGAGGTGTTATACGGCATAGATGGTCTGACTGCTGGCACCACCTATTATTATATGTTACAAGCCAACAATGGCAGAGTGACGCTGAATAGTGAGCCACTATCATTCACCACCATGCCAAACGAGAAACCATCGATATCAAACCCTGAGGTGTTGAGCTACGGACCAACGAGCGTAATCTTAGGTTATGAGATAATATCCGACGGTGGTGAAGAGGTTACAGAAACAGGATGCTATTATGCAATAGCAGATGGCGGCACAAATCAGAAGATAAAGCTTGAAGCATACGACCCTGAAAACCACAATCTGCGAATATGCATAAACTCTCTGCAGACACACACTAACTATAAGTTTTGGACATATGCCGTAAACAGACCTGGCGAGACAGTGAGCAAACCAATATATTTCACTACGACAGATGCTATAAAGCTACTTGAGGCAGGAGTGTTGAGCTCTATCATTGGCGATGGCATAAACAACTACACGAAGCTGACGATAGCAGGATGTTTAAATGGCGACGATATAGTATTGCTACGCAAAATGGCAGGTGTAGATACAGACAATACTGCAACCCAAGGCAAACTAAGCGAACTAAATTTGGCAGAAGCACACTTTGTAGAAGGAGGTTCACCATTCGGACCATATAATCGCCATACCGAAACCAACGTGGTTAGCCAAGGTATGTTTGCATATTGTCCACATCTCAGCAAGATAACTCTTCCTACCGATGTAACAGGCATAGAGAAGGATGCCTTTGAGGGTTGCACTTCACTACGAAATATAGAAATACCAGCAAATATCAGCATGTTGCTACCTTCGAGTGGATGCACAGCTTTAGAGACTATTAGCGTATCAAAAGCAAATACTCACTATTCGAGCGTTGATGGTGTGTTACTAAATGCTGATGCAACAAGCATAGTATGGTTTCCGTTAGGAAAGAAGGGTGACTATACTTTGCCTGCAACAGTAAACAGCATTGGCGACTATGCTTTCAAGGAATGCAACATAGAGAAGTTCATCCTTCCCGATGCATTAACAAAGATTGGACAAGGAGCTTTCATGAATAGCAAGATAAAGGAAGTTAGCTTGCCAGATAAGTTGAAGAGCATACCTACAGGAACATTCCAAGGATGCAAACAGCTGAAAATAGTAAGGATGGGAACAAAGACAGAACTGATTTCAGACTATGTCTTCGACAACTGTCCACTAACAGATATATACATAGATGCTCCTACCCCACCAGTATGCAATTCGAAGGCTTTTGCTACAAGTGGCGAGGACTTCCTAAAGACTTGCATTCTCCATGTTCCAAAAGGCAAGAAGACTATGTATAGATACAACAGCAACTGGGGACAATTTCAACATATCGTAGAACAATAAAACCAAATACTATGACAAATCCAGAAATAGAAGAGCTAAAATCACTCGTAGAACAAAAATATGGTAAGCTATTGGCAACCACAACCGATTTTGAAGGATTTACTTTGCATCTTGAAAAGGCGACAGGTAAAACTGTATCGGCATCAACACTAAAGCGACTATATGGCTATGTTGGCGATAGCCATAAGCCACGTATCAACACCCTGGATGTGCTGTCTGAATATCTTGGCCATAAAAACTATATGGAATATGTGAAATGGCTGAAGACAAGTGTGAAATACAACTCATCGTATTTCAAATCTCCTCAGCTTGTGAGCAACGAGCTACACGAAGGAGCAAAGATTTCTATTGGTTGGAGCCCTAACCGCTTGCTTAAGCTAAGGTATCTTGGTGATAGCATCTACGAAATAGAAGAAGCCGAAAACAGCAAGCTCATAGCTGGCGACCGCTTCACTACAGGATGTTTTATCAAAGAACAGCCACTATATTTGCCATACATAGAGCGCAATGGTGAACGTACATCACCATTCGTAGCAGGAAGAAACGGAGGACTCACCATTATCAAAGTTGAATCAAACGGCGATTTATAGTAGTAAACATGAATAACAACGACTCAGCAACAGAAACAACAAATACGCGTCCGACATCTGGATTTACAATAAACATCAAAGAGATGACAGATGCCGACCCTATGCTTGGAAACAACGAGTATAAGAATCTTAAGGAGTTCTATGTCTCGGAATCTGGTCATGCCAGACTTTTTACAGCCACAAAATATGGAAAGCGCTTCATGCTGAAATGCCTGAAGAAGGACTTTCTGTATACTCCTGTATACCAGCAGGCGCTGAGCAAGGAGTTTGAAATAGGATTGCAACTCGAGCATCCCAACATCTGTCACACTATAGAGTTGGAACAGGTAGACGGACTTGGTACTACTATCGTAATGGAATATGTAGATGGCGACAACCTGCAGACACTTATCGACAGACAGCAAATAACACCTTCGTTGGCAGAAAAGATCGTTGGTCAGCTTATGGATGCATTGGAATATATGCACAACAAGCAGATTATTCACCGCGACCTGAAACCATCAAACATAATGGTGACACACAATGGGCAGAATGTGAAGATTATCGACTTTGGACTCTCCGATAGCGACTCTTTCTATGTTCTCAAGACTCCAGCAGGAACTTCCGGCTACATAGCTCCCGAACAGCTATTGCCAGGAGCAAAGTCGGAAGCAAGAGCCGACATCTATTCTTTGGGCTGCGTAATCAATGATATTGCCAACGTTACCAATAGCAACAAACTAAAAAAGATGGCTGCACTATGCACCACACGCGACACAAACCTTCGTCCACAAAGCATCAACGAACTGCGCAGCCATTCCTTCAGTTCGTCACGCTATATAATAGCAACTATCATCCTCGCCATCTACTGTCTAATCATGGCAGGCATCATCGTTGCTACTTATTATAATAGGAGTAAGCAAGCAGAAGAAGAAGCAACAGCCATCCCTCAAACTCAAAATGACGATAGCAATAAATGGAATGATAACAAGATTGTGGATTACCAGCAGTGGTAAGGGGGAGAAGGTTTAAGTCATACTAACAAACAAATATATCATTATGACACAAGAAACGAAGCATACGGGATATCGTAGCAAAGAATATGGTATTCCAACAAAACGCTACTGCCAATGTCTTGAACTTAGAGACAACAAGGAGCTAATAGCAAAATATCGTGAAGTTCACGACGAAGAGCATGTGTGGAAAGAAGTCATTGAGGGAATACGCCAAGTAGGAATCCTCGAAATGGAAATCTATATCGCAGGCACCCACCTTGTGATGATAGTAGATACAGCTATAGACTTTGACTGGAATACTGCTATGGCAAAACTCGCCACCCTACCTCGTCAAGCTGAATGGGAAGCCTTTGTTTCCGAATTCCAAGGCTGCGCCAAAGATGCTACATCAGATGAGAAATGGCAGTTGATGGATAGAATGTTCAGACTATACTAAGACAGAAAGGCTATAAGAAATGATTGTTTCGATATAGTAAATAGACTTTGCAACCGAGTTGCATAACATTTCCCATACCTTTGCACACAGAAATAACAATAAAGCAAAGATATGGGAAATTGTTGTAATACACAAAGTGGTTGCGGATGCAACCATAAGCATGACCACAATCATGGTCATAGTCATGAACATAGTCATAGCCATGAGCATAGTCATAGCCATGAGCACGATGGATTAAAAAGTAAGGTAGTGCTTATTGGCACAACAATATTATTGCTTGTCGGTGCAGCGCTGATAGAGCATTCTATGCATCTTGCAACATGGCAGTTGTTGCTTATTTACCTTGTTCCATATCTTCTTATTGGTCACGACACACTGAAGGAGGCTGCCGAAGGAATAATGAAAGGCGACATGTTTAACGAAGACTTCCTGATGTCGGTAGCCACTATCGGTGCTCTTGCCATAGGTTTTCTGCCTGGTAGTGACACAGAGTTTATGGAGGCAGTCTTCGTTATGTTGTTCTTCCAGATAGGTGAACTATTCGAAGGCTATGCCGAAGGAAGAAGCAGAGACAGCATATCGCATTTGATGGAGATAAAGCCTGATGTAGCCAACGTAGAGCGCAATGGTAATACTATGCAGGTATCTCCAGAGGAGGTAGCGATAGGCGAAACTATCGTTATCAGACCAGGCGAGAAAGTGCCTTTGGACGGTAATGTGATTGAAGGTCAATCGGCTCTAAACACCATTGCGATAACAGGCGAGAGTATGCCACGACAGATTACCGAGGGCAACGAGGTGATATCGGGATGTATCAATATATCGGGAGTTATAAAGGTGCAGACCACTAAGACTTTCGGTGAAAGCACTGTATCTAAGATTATCAACCTCGTAGAGAATGCTAATGAGAACAAGTCGAAGAGCGAATCTTTTATCTCACGCTTCGCCCATGTATATACACCTATTGTAGTATTCTTGGCTATAGCATTGGCATTCGTGCCTCCTATATTCTCGGCTGCAGGCTATGCAGAGAGCTTTCCACTATGGCTTAACCGCGCATTGATATTCCTCGTAGTTTCTTGTCCTTGCGCACTTGTCATCAGCGTACCATTGACATTCTTTGGTGGTATAGGCGGAGCTTCACGCAATGGTATATTAATAAAAGGTAGCAACTATATGGATGCCCTTGCCAACCTCTCTACAGTTGTATTCGATAAGACAGGCACCCTTACTCATGGACAATTCGAGGTTGAAGCAATACATCCAGAAAACTATGATGCCCAAGAATTGCTACACCTGGCTGCCCACGTGGAGCATTTCACCACCCACCCTATCGGTGCTGCACTAAGAGATGCATTTCCTAACGAGGCTACCGATGGTTGCACGATAACAGAGGTTGAAGAGATTGCCGGACAAGGCATACGAGCAAAGGTGGGCAACCACACAGTTTGCGTGGGCAACACAAAGATGATGGATAGCATAGGAGCAAAATGGCACAACTGCCACAAGGTGGGAACAATTATCCATATCGCTATCGACGGCATCTACGCTGGTCATATCATTATCAACGACAAGATAAAAGAAGATAGCAAAGAGGCTATCTCACAACTAAAGGCTCTTGGAGTTGCCAAAACAGTGATGTTAACTGGCGACAGAAAGGAAGTGGGAGAACATGTAGCCCAACAACTGCATATCGATGAATATCATGCTGAGTTGTTGCCAACAGATAAGGTTTCTCACATGGAGCGTTTAATAAATGAGAAACCCGCAGGTAGCACTCTCGCCTTTGTTGGCGACGGTATCAACGATGCACCAGTATTAAAGCGTGCAGACGTAGGTATTGCAATGGGCGCTTTTGGTAGCGATGCTGCAATAGAAGCTGCCGACGTAGTGTTGATGGATGATAAACCAAGCAAGGTTGCAACAGCCATAAGCATAGCTCGTCGCACTATCAGCATAGCTCATCAGAATGTATGGTTTGCTATAGGCGTAAAGGTAGCTATCTTACTCCTTGCCACAGTAGGACTTGGCACCATGTGGATGGCTGTGTTTGCCGATGTTGGCGTAACGGTATTGGCTGTACTGAATGCAATGAGAGCATTGAAAGTTAGATAGAATATACGACAAGAACATTGAAGGCAAGACAGAATCAGCCTCTTTTCTTTCTGCATTCAGGACAGATGCCACGAATAATGAAGTTCACGCTATGGAGTTCGAAGTCGGAAGGCAACTCCACACATGGCAATGGCATATCGTGAAGACAAATCATGGAATGACAGTGCTCGCAATAGAAATGCATATGCTCGTCGTCATCGACATCCTCGTCGTGACTATGGCATAGTTCGTATTTCACTCCACCCTCTCCATCTTCTATCACATGCACCAAATGATGCTGTTTGAAGACTACGAGGGTGCGAAATATCGACGACTTATCCAACGACAATATGCTGTATTCCAGTTCTTTCATAGACACAGGTTTGCCCGCACTATCCAATGCCCGGACAATGATGATGCGGTTTGCCGTTGGTTTTATGTCGTGCAGAAGTAGCAATTGCTCGTATTTGTTTTGCTCCATAATCAAAAAACTAAAATCATACGCAAAGGTATACGATTTACTATAAACAGCGGTATAGGAAAGAGTTAACAATATATAACACAACTTCTATATGTCGCTTATTATTAGTAATTTTGCAGCATAATTTTAATATGAAGAACAGAAACCTAATAGCGATGCTTGTGTTGCCAGTAGTAATACTATTACTATTGTTGCCAGCAATACCTCACCATCATCACGATGGGGAGATATGCACCACTATAGAATATTGCAACCACAACCATTGCGCCAACGAAGCTCATTCTCATCATCATGGCGACAATACGACCTGTGTTGCAGAGAGCGATTTCTTCATATCCCAACATCATTCTACTGACAGTAA
>ERZ870052.992-NODE-992-length-10420-cov-9.097941_pt1 | contig 10420 bp, 15 predicted proteins | sample MGYA00520889_ERZ870052 | MGnify/ENA primary metagenome ERZ870052 (study PRJEB32232, sample SAMN07284988) | human gut metagenome | biome: human-associated habitat; material: feces | host: Homo sapiens | place: Tanzania | collected 2014-08-14 ...
GTAGCGATTAGTTAGTAGCGATTAGTTTGTTTATCACTAATCACTACTAACTAATCACTAATTAAAGTTTTATTGTTTTATTCAAGAGATAATTATCCAGGATAACCATGGCTGCCATGGCTTCAACCACCGGAACGGCTCTTGGCAGAACGCATGGGTCATGTCTGCCACGGGCAGTCAGCGTAGTGGCATTTCCTTCCAAATCTACCGTATTCTGTTCCATCAGAAGAGTAGCCACCGGCTTGAAGGCAACACGGAAATAGATATCCTGTCCGTTGCTCAAACCGCCCTGTATTCCTCCGCTATGATTGCTTTTTGTCGTGATACGGGCAGCAATATCCTGATTTGCTGCTGCATCTTCTGGCACCTCAGCAGCATCAGCCTTCGGAATAAATACATCATTCTGCTCACTTCCGCGGGCAGTAACTCCGGCAAAACCCTCGCCATATTCAAAACCCTTCACGGCGTTAATGCCAAGCATTGCAGCACCCAGTTGGGCATGAAGCTTGCCAAACTCAGGCTCGCCCAATCCTACCGGGCAACCCTTGATGACGCAAGTGATGATTCCGCCAATCGTATCACCGTCGGCCTTAACTTGGGCGATGAGATCTTCCATCTCCTTCGCCTTCTGCTGGTCAGGACAACGCACCGGGTTATCTTCTATGGTGTTGAGGTCATACAGATGATAATCTTTCTCCAGCGAGATGCTGCCCACCTGAGAGGTATAGGCCGTGATGCTGATGCCCAGCTGGCGCAAGGCAAGTTTAGCCAAGGCTCCGCCTACGCATCGGGCAATGGTGATGCGGGCTGATGAACGGCCGCCACCACGATGATCGCGAACGCCATACTTCTCGTGATAAGTGAAATCGGCGTGAGAAGGGCGGAAGAGGCAGCGCATATTCTCATAGTCCTGAGAATGCTGGTTCTGGTTGCGTACCTCAAAACCGATAGGGGTTCCTGTAGATTTGCCTTCGAATACACCACTCAGAAACTCCACCTGGTCAGCTTCCTTTCTGGCCGTAGTGATATGGCTCTGTCCTGGGCGTCGGCGGTTCAGCTCGCTCTGGATAAAGTCCATGTCGATTTCAATGCCTGCAGGAAATCCGTCAATAACGCCTCCTACAGCTATTCCATGACTCTCGCCAAAAGTAGTGAGAGTGAAAAGATTACCAAATGTATTCCTCATTACCTTATATATTATAAAAGGTGTTTATTACTTGTTGCAGCCGCCTTCGCAACCACCCTCGCAGTTGCCATCCTTGCAGTCGCCGCCGCAGTTGTCGCAGCCACCTGAGCAGCCGCCACCTTCGCCGCTGATCATCTGAGCCATCTTGGCAATCTCCTCAGCAGTAGCCTCGCGGTTCTCGAGAATCTGACCGCAGAAGTTGAGCTTCAAGCCAGCCAATGGGTGGTTCAGGTCGCAGGTTACCTTTGTGTCGCTGATGTTCTTCACTACTGCGTTGAAGTGGTTGCCATCCTCGTTCTGCAATGGGATGATAGCGCCAACCTGTACGTGCTGTGCATCAAACTGGCCGTTGACGGTAAAAATCTGCTTGTCGAGCTCCAGTACGCGCTCATCATAGTGCTGACCATAGGCCTGCTCTGGATCCAGCTGGAAGTCGAACTCATCACCCTTAGCCAGGTCTACCACCTTCTCTTCGAAAGCTGGCAGGGTAACGCCCATACCGCTGATGAAGATGAACGGACGCTCGTCGGTAGTGCGCTCGATGAGCATCTCTTCGCCGTTGTCACCCTTAGTTACATCATACAGTGCGTATGAAACTACAATAAACTTGTTCTTGTTGTTTGTTTCCATTTTATTATTTATTTTTTATTATTTCTTTTTCTTTTCTGAATGCTTACGCTCTTAACCATCTCCATGCGCTCCAGATAGATGGGGCGCCATTTGTCGATGATGTCCTGCAGACTTTTACTCTTCTGCGAGAGTTCGGCATATTCCTCGCCGTCGGTCAGATTCTCCGTCTTGAGATCCAGCATTCGGGCGAGGAGCTGTTTCTGATGTTCTTCAGCTGCCTTGAGCTGGTTGCCCAGTTTTTCGAGACTTTCCATAAAGGCGAGTGCCTTGTCTATATGATTTTCCTGTACCATTTTGCTTGTTTTATAGGTTGAATCTTCTGCAAAGGTACAAATAATAATTGGTATAAACGAAGAAAACGGGCTTTTTTTTAGATGATATTACAAAATGATAGTGAAAATGTGATATCTCTAACGTTCTGACGCCTTTTTCGGAGTATTGTTGTTGATTTAAGTCAAGAAATAGGCGGAAAACTGAAAATATCCCAAGAAATGTTTGCGCACACAGAGAAAAGTTCGTATCTTTGCAGCGTCTTAAAGAAAAAGACTATAGGATAATGTTTAACAGAGCCGGCGTCTACGGATGTGCAAGGCTCACAAAGTAAAGAAAGGTAAAAAGATTATGAAGAAGATTATGGTATTAGCAGTAGCTATGTTTGCAATGGCAACAGCTACTTTCGCAGCAGAAGAGGAGACAAATGCAACAGCTGCTTTCAACATGAACGTTAACATGTCAAGCTTGGCAGATGCTTTGAGTTTGAATATTGATCAGGTAGAGGCTGTAGCTGATGTACACAAGAACTTCACCGCAGACATGATGAATGCTGCAACAGTAAAGGGTGAAGATCGTTCTGCAATGATTGACAAGGCTGTTATGAAGGATCTCAAGTACATGCACGTTGTTTTGAACAACAATCAGTATCGTAAGTACGTGATGCTTCTCAACACAACCCTTATCAATCGTGGTTTGAAGTAATCATCTTTTATAGATGAGAAAAATAATGAGAGAGATTTAAAAAATGAATCCCAGTCAAGGTTTTATCCTGACTGGGATTTTTTTTGCCTTTAGGGTTCGTGCGCCCATGCTGTCTGATACTCCGGACTATCATCTTACATTCTGTAGGCATAAATTCCTCATTAATCTGTTATCCGAAGTATCAGGCTGAATTTATTACTTTACGATTTCTTTTCCTGCTGCCTGCCAGCCATTAAAGCCTGAATCGAGTTCTATTACCTTATAGCCGTTCTTTGTCAATATAGCTGCGGCATTCTTGCTTCGCTTTCCGCTTCGGCAGTTCACGGCGATTGTCTTGCTCTTGGGAAGAGTAGCGGTGGCCTTCTGTTCGAAGTCTGATTTCAGTACGTCAATGTTGATTGCGCCACGAATATGCCCATCGGCAAACTCCTCGGCGGTTCGTACGTCTAGACGGATTACTGTGGTGTCAGTGATGGCTTTCTCATAGTCATCTGCCGACAGACTCTTATAGCTTTTATTTTGCGCCTGACAAGAAAGCAGGCTTGATAGCATAGTTATGATGCTCATGATAAATATTTTTTTCATATTACTTTGTTTTTTCTTTAATAAATGGAAATTCCCACCAACCATCCGCATCCTTACCGGAATGGGAACGTTGGTGGGGTTCATCAGATGAAGGTCACCACATTTTTTCGGGTGAACCTTTTGAAAACAATCCGTCAATATCGGTTTGTCTCATCAGTCTATGTCGATTACCTGGAAATGCTTGTTGAAGGTTAAATCCAACCCATTTGCCAATTCCACTTCGTATTCATTCTTGTTCATTTCAATCTTCTTTACCGCTTGCGCTGGATAATTCTCCTTCAGGAAGTTTCTGATGGCTTGCGGAATCAGCTTGGCTGGAACTTTTCCCTGCTTGCAGTCAATCTCTGTGAGATTGCCTTTCTTATCAAATTCCAGCTTGGTTCCGTTCTGCAGAACCACATCATAGCTCTTGTTGATAACCCCCGTCTCAATGGTAGCAAGCATCACCTTCTGATTGTTGAAATGGTTGCTGAGTAAGGTTTGAGCCTTTACCGGGAGTGCATTAACGGCGATAGGCTTGTCATTGCCTGCATTTGCTGCCATATTGCATGTTAGCATGCAGCAAATGACAATCATCAAAATTCTTATCATTCTTTTCATAAACCACAAAATTTAAAAGTTTATAATTTCTATTTGCGATGAATGTCTGAACATCATTGTATGAGTCTGAACATCATTATCTGAACATCATATAGAAATTAGACGCAGATCATCCGCAAAGGTTTAAGATAGATATTCGTTTTTTCCTTTCTATTTCTTTACTATCTATGCAGTTTTGCGATACTCGCTTGGAGTCTTTCCCGTCTGCGCCTTGAAAAAGCGGACGAAGTGCTGAGGATACTCAAAGCCGAGGTGCTGACTGACTTGCGTAATGCTTAAGGTCTCATCTACAAGCAGTTGGCGGGCTGCAGAAAGCAGTCGGTCGTTGATCATACTCTTAGCGGTTTTGCCTGTCTCTGTCTTGACTAATTCACCGAAATATTTGGTAGAATAGCAGCATTTGTCGGCAAAGTAGGCTACGGTAGGCAATCCTTCACGCATCGCTTCACGGGCAATGTATTCATCGAGTAGAGAGATGAACTTTTTTACCACCGAATGATTGATCTCCTCGCGAGTGATAAACTGGCGGTCGTAGAAACGCAGACAATAGTTCAGCAGCAACTCGATGTTAGAAACGATGAGCTCACGCGAATGCCTATCTATAGGATGCTCTAGTTCCTGACTAATCATTGAGAGCACGTCGCGGAAGATGTTTACCTCGGCAGCGGATAGATGTAGTGCTTCGTTGCTTGTATAGTCGAAGAACTCATAGCGGGAGATGTTCTTGCCAAGCTGGGTGCGGTTGAGCAGCTCGGGATGGAAAGTCAATACCGTATATTTGGCAAGCGGAACTCCTGGAATGGGTTCTACTTTAATCGATTGTCCTGGAGCAAACGAGGTTACGGTCATCTCGTCAAAATCATATTCTGTTCTGCCGTATGACAATTTACACCCTTTGTTTTCCTTCAGGAAGAGGGCATAAAGTCCGTAGTGATGCACAGCCTCCTGAATAGGAGAGGTGTTCTCTACACGCGCAATGCTCACCAGGGGATGAAGTGTTTCCACCCCTATGAAGTCATTGAACTCCTGTATGGTATTAAAGAATAATTCCTTCATAATCCTATGCTTTAATTTTCTAAAACGTTCTAATTCATTTTTTACGGGTGCAAAGATACGCACATTATCTATATTTCTTTATACCTGAAATTCGGAAAGTATTACCAGTAATGTGGATAAGCGATGCTCACTCCCATATTGGCGAAATATATCTGCAAAAATACAAAAAATAATCAGAAAAGTGATTATGTGGATGGATTTTGTTTGCAGGGCTAACTTGATTTAACCTTTATTCAAGCTTCGCAAGTGAATAGTTACTTTTTTATTTTTTACTTCTGTATCTTTTGAAGGTCTAAATATTGTGTGTACGACAAATAATATAAAAAAGAAACAATAGCATTATGAGAAGATTATTTATAAGTCTGATGTTGACTTTGACAGCATTTATCGTTAACGCCCAACCTTCTGCCATCGCCCAACCTTCTGCCATCGCTCCATGCGATTATCAGCAGATGCTGAAGAAGGGAATCGATGTTGATTGGTGGGGAAGAAGTGAGAAAAATAAATATGGTGCCTATTCGGAGACGGCAGTGAAGAGATTTGCACAGCAAGGTATCAAGCATGTAAGATTCCGCCTGCATCATTATCATTTAACAGATGAGGATTTCAAGAGACTGTTTTCGCAGATAAATACCTGCATGCAGAATGACCTGATTCCAATTATAGCCTTCTCAGCCAAGCCTTACAAGGAGAATCCGAATACTGGGGAGCATGAGAAAGTAGTAGAGTGGTGGAAGATGATGGCTGAAAGATGCAAGGAGCTATCACCAATGGTTTCGTTTGATTTGATTGTAGAACCTTCGGATCAGGTAAAAAAAGATGTGGCGGAACTCAACTCCCTTTATGAGGATTGTGTTACGGCTATTCGCAAGACTAATCCCAAGCGAATCATCTTTATAGCACCTCCGAAACTGTCTCATCCGGAAGGTCTTAAAAACTTGAAGATTCCTTCGTTGGGAAATGGTTATCTGATGGCTGAATGGCATTTCTATGCAGCTGGTCCCAGCAAGTCAAACGACAAAAAACGCTGGACTACTGGCACGGCAGAGGAAAAGCAAAAGATAAAGAAAAGCATCAAGGTGGCAGTTGATTGGCAAAAGAAAACTGGTATTTACACCTGGGTTGGGGCTTGGATGCCCGGCGCTTATAACAAAGACGATAATTACAGTGTAAAGGAACAGACAGAATTTGCATCATTCATGACCCAGCAGCTTGATAAACATGGAGTTCCTTTCGCCATTAATGCCGATCATCATTTTTATGATTATAAGGCTGAACAATGGATTCCCAAATATAAAGATTTGTTGAATACAATATTTATGTGATATTTAAATGAATCTTTTTCGTAAAGAGCGGCCAGAAGGTCGCTCTTTTTAATGTTTATACTTTTCCTTGCTGAAAGGCTTGTCCTGTTATAGCCGGTTCTTATGGTCATAATCTCATGAGCCACCTATCCAAACATCATATGTCGGTGCGTCCTGAGTCATGGCAAAACAACTACTCTTCGTCTATACGCTCAATTTTGAATATGACTGGTCTTGTTCCGTCAGAACAACAGCAAATCATTTCGTTTTCACGCTTCATCCACCCCTTCATGATTGAACCACCTTGCAGTCCGGTGTATATATCGTGAAATAGCATCCCATGCCTCAGAGCAATGTGGCATTTTCGGACCTCCAGCTACTGTGTTCGGGTCAGCGGATGTTTTGACGAGCGTATTCAATCCTCCATGCCAGAAATGGTCGTTCTCTTCGTCACGCTCAAAGATAAACTCATCGCCAACATTGTAGCATGGACACATTCCTGCTTTAGGGTCGGCGCAATACTTCTCCTGTAGTTCCGGATAGATTTTCTTGTCTATTACGGTCACTTTTACTTTATGCTTCATATTCTTTTAATTTATTTTAATCATTTGTACTTAAACACTTTAACCATATCCTTGTCGCCACCCACAAGCTGGCTGCATCTGTTCAGCATTCCGGTGTCAGAGAAACCACATTTCTCCATGACTCTTCCTGATGCAGGATTGCCTGTGAAATGGTCTGCCCAGATGTTTTCTAAATGTTTCTTTCATTCAAATCTGATCATTTTTGCAAGTTCCATAAAATAGTCATTCGACCAAATATCCAACTCTTTGGGATTCCTGACAAAAGGCAACACGTCAGCCTTTATTTGATTCATGTCTGCCGTGGCAAGTCTTTCATTCAGTTTTTGAAGGAACGTCTCCTTGTCAAGCTCTTCGTGATTGAACTGTAAGGCTCTTTCGCACAAGTGAGTAAAGTCAAGAGGAACATTGTGGCGAACATACCATTCGAAGTCATACCAATCACGTCCCTTGACTCTGTTCTTCCAGGCACGATACACCAGTGCATGCATCTTTCCTGCAAAGAGGGCTGGCAAAGTGAAACATCGTGTCATGAAAGATTGGGGGAGCAGAAGCAACTTCTGTTCTGTTTGGAATTTCAAAGGAGGTTGAGTATCAACTTCAATCTTGATCTTAACAGATTTCTCAGTTTGGAATGTAATATCATATACATCTGTGTTGTCTTTCAGAAAGGCAGACTCCACTTTTCCAAAGTTCTTTTTGTCCTTCTTTCTGATTTCAACCTCTCTACCCACCATAGCGAATTGGTCAATGATGGGCTGAAAATAATGTGTAAAATCAAAGTTTTCATTCGGAGCAAGCAGGGAAAAATCCATATCCTCAGAGAAACGATGCAATCCATGGAATATACGTAGACATGTTCCACCATAGAAAGCTGCCTCGTTGAAAAAGCCACCATTGTAAAGACCAGAAAGAATAATCTGCTGGTTGACTTCAAAGATAGCATTGCGCTTTTGCAGCTCGGTCGTTATGTCATAGCTCGAAAGCATTTGATTGAATATCTCGTTTGTGTTCATTTCCTTAAATATTTAATTAGAGTTTCTATGGATTTAGACTTTTTCCCAACCTGAGCATATCGCTCAAATATATTTATGTCCATATTCCTGAAATCATCTATTTCCATTCGGATGTCCTCCTCCAAATAGTTCTCTACATCCTTCAGGTAACGTAAATTAACCTTCGGAGAATTTGCGATTAAGTCACAGAGAGCTTTTTCTGGTGTTGCCATCAGAAAGGCGTAACTCTGCATGTTGATGCTTGTGATCCCTATAGAAAAGGCTTCTCTTGACATGTTCTTATACTCAAAACGCCCGACAGGAGTATCAAAACTACGGGAGTGCTTTAGTGTCATAGACTGAGTAGTATAAACAGCTTCTGGTATTAATCCATAATAACGTAAGGCTGTCTGCATAGACACATACGAAGGTGCATAAAGATGATTGGCTATCAGTTCTGTGGATAGAGCAACACGAGACACATTTGGGGCTACCACATAAAGCCCCTTCTTGAGTCGGATAATTTTATGAGCCGCCTCAAGACTGCGTACTTTCTGATTCCCTGCTTCAATGTTAGTAAACAATGAAGCTATAGCTGAAGTACTGACTGGTATGTTACCTATATGTTCTAAATCCATTATCATGGTGCAAAAATAGTAAAATTTGGAATAGAAAACGAGCTTTTGTTTGCTTTTCTGTTCTATTTTTGGCTATTTTAACAAGTCGCTTAGTCAGACCGTTAAACATTGATGCAGAAATCAGACTACATACTCCGAGTCTGAATAGTGCTCCTGTTCCATAGCATTCTCATTGCCCACATCAGCATAGCCGTATTTTTACATACCGTTTATATGCCTGTTGCTGAATATAGTTCAGGAAAATTCAGCCCGATTTCGGTCATTTTTGGCCTCTGGTGAACGGTTTTTTACCGTCTCCAAGTGGGTGGGATTGCTCCGATTTCACCACCTCCTTTCCCTCTGTCTTTTTCGTATTAACAGTGAGACAATACACTCCATGTACAAGAAGAACTTCCATCATCTTCCCGCCACCGGCAAGAACTGCTATTATCGCATGATGGTCCGGCAGACGATGGACAGGCGCCGATTGCTTAGTCATACCGTCCTCCGTTTTGAGTGCCTTCTTCGGAGAAACGGCATCTGGACAGAGAGCGGGAACTCCTGCGTCATATTTGACGATACCACCTTGGAAAAAAACGGTAGGAAACTGGAACATATCACCAGGGTGTTCGACCATGTGTGTAAGAACTACTTACAGCCGTAAACACATTTTAAGTATGTGTTAATCCCTCGTATTCGTATTCATGGGCATTCACGAAGCATTTTTGGCTGAAATACCTTCATTTTTCTTCGAAGCGCCAAGATAACGACAATCGCGCCTATGAGTGGACTCAAGCCACCTACGAAATCCCACAATTTGACGTGGGATGGGTATATGGTCTCAAAGCGGGTTGAGACGACTCTTATTAATACCGCCAGAACATAGAAAAGCATGATGCTCCATGTCCGCTTCTGTTTTAATATGGATGATATCTTCATTTAGATGGGAAATTTGGTTGAAAGTTATATTATTTTTTCTTAAATCGAGCGGAATGTATGGGATTCATTTTCTTTATTTAAAAGCCTTGCCGTCGGAGAAAGCGTTTCCGACTTTCTCGCCCAGCTGGATATAGCCGTGATGAATAGGGTCGAAGACAATCAGTTCCATCTTCTCCATGTCTGGATTTCCGTCTTCTGCCAGATACTTTTCATCCACAAGAATATTGACGATTTCGGCAACGAGATAATAGCCGGTTTCGCTTTCGTCATATTTCTCCTTGATTCGGCACTCCAGGGTCATTGGAAAATCGGTGAACACAGGAGCGTTGACCATAGTCGCCTTCTCGATATTCCATCCCGTCTTCTCCATTTTCTTCGGGTCGTTCTTGGCAGAAACAATGCCCACGAAATCAGAAGCCACCATGGTTTTCTTGGTAGCGAAGGCAACGGTAAACTCGCCGCCAAGCTTCAGGTTGTCTGTGGTGACGTGATTTCCCATCGAGATCATAATCTCCTTCATGTCCCACTGTCCTGCCCAGGCAGCGTTCATTGCGTTGGCAACTCCATCCTTATTATATGTGCCGATAATCAGCACAGGCTGTGGTGCAAACCACGGCTTTGGTGAAAAACTTTTCATAGGCTTCATTCTTTTTTTTGTTATCTATTCATGTGTAAATACGCCATCAGCGCAATTTGTATCACTTTAAAATCCCAACTCCACATCCTTACCGAATGGTGCGAGCGAAAGCCCGGCCATCTTGAAATGCTGTTTTCCCCAAGGAATGCCGATGATCGTTATACATAAGAGAAAGCCGAAGAACAGATGCATGATGCAAGCCCACAATCCTCCGAAAATCAGCCAGAGTAAATTCAGCGGAATGCGAATGCAACCAGTTGGACTATTCGTTTCTCTTACTGTAGAACCAAAAGGCCATAGGCAGAGCAGACCAAT
>ERZ870052.993-NODE-993-length-10419-cov-4.259137_pt1 | contig 10419 bp, 8 predicted proteins | sample MGYA00520889_ERZ870052 | MGnify/ENA primary metagenome ERZ870052 (study PRJEB32232, sample SAMN07284988) | human gut metagenome | biome: human-associated habitat; material: feces | host: Homo sapiens | place: Tanzania | collected 2014-08-14 ...
CATGTCTCCTGAAGAACCATACCATAGCCCTGTCTTAAAGACTTTCTTGTCATCTCTCTGATATCAGTTCCTGATACATCAATGCTTCCGCTGTTAACATCGTAGAATCTCATAAGAAGGTTAATAACTGTTGTCTTACCACATCCTGTAGGTCCTACAATCGCAATTCTCTGTCCCTTCTTAACATGAAGATTGAAGTTCTCAATAAGCTTCTTATCCGGCACATAAGAGAAGCACACATCATTAAGGTCAACTGTTCCATCAACCTCATCAACAACCTTTGCGTCTTTTGCATCAGGAATCTCAGGGTCTTCTTCAATAAGTTCAAATATTCTGGCTGCACATGCAAGAGCATTCTGAAGCTCAGTAACAACGCCTGATATCTCGTTAAATGGCTTAGTATACTGGTTGGCATAGCTTAAGAAGCTTGATAACTGGCCAACTGTGATACCGCCATTGATAGCTGAAAATGCACCAACAATCGCAACACTCGCATATACAAGACTGTTTACGAATCTTGTTGAAGGGTTAGTAATAGATGAGAAGAAAATTGCCTTTAAGGAATACTTCTGAAGTCTTTCATTAATCTCATCAAATTTTCTTACCGCCTCATCTTCATAGCCGTAAGCCTTAACAACCTTCTGTCCGCCAATCATTTCATCAATAAGTGCTGTCTGCTCGCCTCTTGTCTCAGACTGGAGCTTGAACATGCTGAAGGTCTTCTTGGCAATAAAGCTTGCAACTAAAAATGAAAGTGGCGTGATAACAACAACAGCAAGTGTAATCTTAGCATTGATTGTAAGCATGAATATAAGTGTTCCAAGTATAGTCATGACGCCTGTGAAAAACTGGGTAAAGCCCATAAGCAGACCATCTGCAAACTGGTCAACGTCAGCAATTACACGGCTCACGATTTCACCATATGAATGTCCGTCAATATATTTTAGTGGAAGAACCTGAATCTTCTCTATAGCCTCATTTCTGATGTCTCTGGTTACTTCATATGTGATTCTGTTGTTACATATGTTCATAAGCCACTGTGAAAGTGCTGTAATTCCAACAAATATACCGATTCTTATAAGTATCTTCACAATCTTTGCAAAATCTACATTATCCACACCGATAATGCAGTCAATTCCACGACCTACAAGAATTGGCACATAAAGTGTAGTTGCAACAGTTACTGCTGCCATAATAAGCGATAATATTATAAAAAAGCTGTGCTTCTTAATTCTTTTAAGGAGCTTTACAAATGTTGATTTATTCTTCTTCATTATGCTACACCCCCTTCTGAATCTGCTTTCTTAAACTGTGATTCATATATCTCCTTATATACCTCACAATTTGCAAGAAGCTCGTCATGTGTTCCCATTCCTGCAACTTGTCCGTCATCTAATACGATGATAAGATCAGCATACATAAGGGATGCCGCTCTCTGCGAAACTATGAACACAGTAGGAGAATTGTTCATTCCCCTTATAGCCTTTCGAAGTGCTGCATCAGTTGCAAAATCAAGAGCTGATGCACTGTCATCAAGAATAAGCACATCAGGCTTTCTTACAATTGCTCTTGCAATAGTAAGTCTCTGTCTCTGTCCACCTGAAAGGTTCTTACCGCCCTGCTCTATAACATAATCCAGACGTCCCTGCTTAGAATCTACAAATTCCTTAGACTGTGAAATCTCAAGTGCTTCATCTATCTGCTCATCAGTAGCACCCTTCTTTCCCATCCACATATTCTCTCTTATAGTACCTTTAAAAAGTACTGCTTTCTGCATAACGATACCAACCTTATTTCTTAAAGTCTCAATATCGTAATCTTTAACATTTACACCATCAACAAGTACTTCGCCCTGTGTAGCGTCGTACAGTCTTGGAATAAGATTAACAAGACTTGATTTACCAGAACCAGTACCACCGATAACACCGATTGTCTGTCCCTTCATAGCCTTGAAATTAATTCCTTCAACTGAAGGTGCGCCTGAACCACTGTAGGTAAGTGAAACATTTTTAAATTCAACACCTGGCTGCTCTTCCTTAGCTGTAACTTCCTTGACGCTTCCATCTGCCATTCCAGATGTCACCTCGAATACAGACTCAATTCTTCCAGCACAAGCAAGTGCCTTAGTAATTGTGATGATAAGGTTGGCAAGCTTGATAAGCTCAACTAATATCTGTGACATGTAGTTGTAAAGGGCAACAACCTGTCCCTGTGTAAGTGCACCGGCATTAACTCTTACTCCGCCAATCCAGATAAGTGCAATGATTGATACATTTACAACAACATAAGTAAGCGGATTCATAAGTCCTGATATCTTACCAACGAATTTCTGTAATCTGTTAAGGCTTTCATTATCGTTCTTGAAACGCTTAACCTCATCCTGTTCCTTATTGAATGCTCTGATAACTCTCACACCAGTAAGGTTCTCTCTTGTTATTCCAAGAATCTTATCAAGTCCTGACTGTACCTTCTTGTACATAGGTCTTGTTGCAAGCATGATACCGAATACGATAAGTGCAAGTACCGGGATTGCCGCAACGAATACAAGTGCTGCCTTCACATCAATAGTGAATGCCATAATCATCGCACCAAATACAATAAATGGTGAACGCAGGAACAGTCGCAGTACCATGTTGATACCATTCTGTACCTGATTAATATCACTTGTCATTCTTGTTACAAGTGTTGATGTACCCAGTGTATCCATCTCTGTGAATGAGAATGTCTGGATATGTGCAAATAAACTGTGTCTCATTCCGGTTGCTGCACCAACTGCAGCCTTCGCACTGAAATACTGTGCTGTGATGGCACATACAAGTCCTATAATTGCAAGAAGTATAAGCATAAGACACATTTTCATAATGTATCCCTTATCAGCATTAACAATACCCTTATCGATAACTGATGATACTACCAGCGGCACAAACAGCTCGAATATTGCCTCGAGCATCTTAAAAAGCGGTGCCAGAACACATTCCTTTTTGTAATCCTTAAGGAATCTCATAATCATTTTCATAAGAAAACTTCCTCCATTAATTCAGTGACACTAAAGCGTCCATAAGAAACTCATATGAATAACATCTCTTCATGCCAAAGTACTCTCTATAAACTTCATAATTGTAATATGAATGTTCAAACTGTCTTGAATACAAATGTGCTATATCAACGCGCATTGTAAAATCTGGAATACAGCCGGACGCCTGATTAGCTGCTGCCATAATGTCCACTGCAAGTATGCCTATAACCGCATTCTTGGCTTTAAGAAGGACATCGTAATCATTCACTGCGTCAAGCATGTATCTATACACATAGTACATTGCAAGCTGCTCATATTCATGTGCAAATGCATCGCTTCCCTCATGGTAAGTTTTCATTACCGCTGCAAGCTCAGAATCATCCGCCAGCCCGTCCAGAAACTGTCTTACTCTCGCCACATGAATATTCCAGTCAGGATTGATTACCTCCATTCCTTTAAAGTCATCAAAGAAATGCCTCAATCCCTTTATCAGCCTTGTGCCATGCAGCTTCGCATCCCGGCTTTTCAACCTGTCAAGCAGCTTCTCTCTGTAATCAGCTCCACAGAACCGCTTTGCAACACCAGCTATAAGCTCGTCCCTTTCAGCATCAAGATGCTTCTGGATACGCTTTGCATAATCAAGATAGAGCATCAGCCTCTCAAATATGCTTATATCCCTGTCTGATATTATTCCAAAAGCCACTATTCTTGCCTGCCTAAGCTGCATATATGTATATGCATCTATATCATTAGGCTCAGGCGTAAGGCTGTTATCCTCGACCGTATCAAATGTAAGTTCATCTTTATAAGAAAACATCAGCTCACCAGCCGTCTTACACGAGGGTGCTATGCCAATCTCTCTTATATTGCCATAATCGTTAATAAATCTTGGAAACTCTGCACATGTTTCACACAGCTTATCCTCTCCAAGTTCTATATATAAATCGCACAAATTATCATCATTAAGAAAAGGACAGCGTCCTCCTTCTTTCAGTGTAAATGTACATTCTCCGTCCTGTGATGGTACCATTACACTCTTCAGGCGCTTTCCAAAAGCACCTTTAACTGTCTTATAATATTTGTAAGAATCCTTATCAACATCGACATCCCAGCCGGCACAGCATGTATCTGTACAGGCTCCTGCAATGCATCTGAAATCCTTATAATAATGTGGTGTCATTACCTTCATTTTATTATCTCCCGCATATAAACCGGCATATTAAGCGCAGCTGTTAACTGCGCAAAAATTGTCTGCCACACCTTATTAGTGCAGCAGACACATTTACATGTACATATTATTATAATTACTGTTCTTTTTCTTGTCCACAATATACTTATACACTGTGACACATGCCAGAATAATCATAAGCACCTCTGCTGCCATGTATGTATAGAACAGATATGGCTGTCTTAACGCTGACACAAGAAGCGGTGAACTGATTGCAAAATCATACATTCCCGAATCACCTATATACTTAGACATAACAACCGTACTCATGATTGTTATATTAGGAAAAGACATATTACCAAGCACAAGTGCCACAATCAGCACCGTATTGCGTATCAGAAAAAATGTCCTGCTCACCTTAGCCTTACTAAGACAGCTCATAACAATGCCTCCGATTATGCATACAAGAAATAAAAGAAACATCATATACATCTCAGATGCTGCAAATGCAGATACTTCCGTCGTCGCAGTCTCATACCCTGTAAGCAGTGCAAAGAACCCAAATATAGAGCGGCCACCCACAACACATGCCGCCAAAACAAATAATAATAGTAATAAATTCCTTCTGTTCAACTTCCTGTTATCCATAATTCCTCCATTTGTATTATTATCGCAATTATGGAGGAAGATTTCAATAAATATTTGCGCAAACTTCATATTTTGTTGTCACCCGCCGCCACCCATCTCTCAGGCTCAGCCTGGTCCACAGGGGCTGGAACGATTCGTTAGAATTGCGTTAATTTATCAGGTGGTGCTTTTGGCTTAATGTTTGCGTCCATTCGCAGATGAACATTTCTGGCATTATGTCCGCCTGTGGCATACGCCCTCAAGGATTGCTGCACTTAGTGGGAGTAAATGCCGCTATCTACAAAGCTTATTACGGTGTGCTAAATCAAACGCGCTTCGCTTGAACGTGCTTTAGCACACCGCCCTTATGTATATAGCGGCATTAACTCCCACACAGTTCGCAATATATCGGGCGTAGGTCACAGGCGGACACAATGACGGAAGTGTACAGATGTCGAATGAACACAAACAATAGAAAAAGCCCAAAGCACCACCTGCTAAATTAGCAATTCTTAACGTGTTCCAGCCCCTGTGGACCAGGTTGTGCCTGAGAGGTGGGTGGCGGCGGAGGACTTAATAATATAAAGTTTGTGTCTATATGAACTTACTGCGCCACTTTATTGCCTCGTCACGATACGCAATTGCCGTCTCCATAAGTTCATTATACTGTGCCTTTACACTTTCTATTGTTGCCTCAAGCTGGCTTATTGTCTGTATTGCCTGTCTGTTTTCCTGCATATATGTATTAAGCTGGTTTTCGTACTCTGATATTTTCTGTTCATTCTGCATCAGCATGTCTGTATCCTGACATTTAATGAATTTTCCATCTGATGTTATTTCGTAGAAACTGTCTACATACAAAAATGCTTTTCCCTGCATTCCAAACACTTCATACATATCAACATTTTCACAATCCACAGGAATATTAAGGCTTTCACCTTCTTCCAGCGGGTAGACAGCTCGCAGCGACAGTCTGTCCGTAAGCGGGTTTGTCACCATATAAAACAGCATTAACCTGTCTTTATTTACTACAAGCTGTGGACAGTGCATATCTGGGTTCTCGCTGCTTTTTACATGAAAAAGTGCTTCATTATTCATCACATTTTTAACAAGAATATCTCCGTTCTGGTTCTGATATGCATAATATATTGTGTCTCCCAGCACTACATCTGAAAGTCCGTCCAAAAAGTCTGACACAAGCATTATCGGGCGTTCTATACCGTCTATGTACGCCGTTCTCAAAAATATATATCGTGATATGCTATAGATTATAAGCCGTCTGTCACTGCCGGCTGTGTATACATTTGCCATAAAAGGACACTCCCGTTTTTATATTATTATATGGTCACGCGAATGTAGATAGAACATATAATGTAGTAAAGAAACGAAGAAGGAAAAGATAATGGCTAAATGTAAATGCAGCAAATGTGGTTCTACCCGCATTGTAAGCAATATTGTGCAGAACATGCCTAATGGCTGCTTTGATGTGTGCACGAACCCTATATGCGGTTCACCCGATGAACTCAGTATTCTTGCCCCTCTTATCTATGATGAGATAGGTATTAATCTGTGTACCACATTCGCTGTCGGCACAGATATTTCAACGACTTATCCAACAGCTACCAACGCATCAGTCAGTGTTATAGATATAGCCTACACTTATGGTGATGAAAATGTTGAAATCACCCAGATAGCCGGAAGACCTAACTGCTACTCTGTGAAACTTGCCAACCTTACTGTAACATTTGCAGTAACGCTTTATGATGAGTCATGCAGGGCATTAGCAACTCTTACCCCAACGGCAGTCTACCTTCCTAACTCAACTACTGCTGCAACTTATGATGAAGATACCAATCCGACATCTGTCACCCTTGAAATATTCGCTCCTTACGGAGTTTCCTACAACTCGAATAACGCAACTCCACCTGTTTATACGCCTGCACTTAACAGTATAGGTTTCTTATCATCTGACAATGTTGTAACTCAGGGACTCAATCTCTATGCAATACCTAAGCTTTTAGGTCTTGATACTACAGACGACGAAATTACTGTAGGTCTCACTCTCATCTTACAGAGCCTTTACTTCTGTGGATACCGCGTAACAAGCGCCGGCAGAATCTCAACACCTAAGGGAAGTATTGTTTCCGGTGAAGAATCTGACTGCATCAAGTTCGTTTGCGGCAACCTCTTGGACAGAGCCATAAAGCCTCTCGATTTAAGCCCACCTTCATGCGAAGGTAACTTAAAAAAAGACTGCAAGAAGCCTTGCATGAATGACTGCACCGACACTCTTAATACTAACAGCACAGCCTGCCAGAGCGCATGTAATAATGGTAATAGCAGCCAGACTTCCTCTGGTGCATGCACCGGACCTTGCAATGGCATATGCAGCAAGACTAACTGATAACCTCTATCTGTGGGAACAGACGCCTGCCTGGCGGCTGTTTCCATGTACATATTTTCTTCTTTTGGACTTCCTTCGTGTATTCCACTACTTCAACGTCCAATCCGCCACGCCGCTTCTTCCCTTTTGGACTTCCTCCGTGCATTCCTCCGCTTCAACGTCCAATTCCAATCTATATGCTCCACAATTTCTTCCATCGCAAATATTTTAATTGCTAATTTTCCTACTATGTGTGTATAATTAATGAAATATATTATATTGAACTGTTGTATACACAGTCGCAAAGTAAATATATTCACTTTGCAGCGTCCGTATACACCTCAGTTCACATGGAAAGGAGTTACTAATGAATTTTAAAAAGTACAGGTCGAGATTCCTTTTGGTTTTTGCGGCCCTCACTCTCTTGTTCTCTTCTGTTCTTCTTACTTCATGTCAGGGCAAGAAGATTAAGAACACTGTATTTTCTGTGGATGATCTTGCAGGCAAGACTATTGGTGTTCAGTTAGGAACAACTGGTGATACTCTCGTAAGTGATTACGAAACTGACGGTTCAGGCACAACCGTATCAAGATACAACAAAGGTTCTGATGCTATACAGGCTTTAAAGCAGGGTAAAGCTGATGCTGTTGTTATTGATGAACAGCCTGCTTTAGCATTTGTTAAAGCTAATCCAGACCTTACAATTCTCGAAGAAGAATTTGCAAATGAGGATTATGCTATCTGTGTTGCTAAGGGCAATTCCCTTACTGCAAAGCTCAATGAAGCTATTGAAGTACTTATGGCAGATGGAACTATCCAGAAGCTTATTGACGATTATGTTGGCGATAATGCTACATTTTCAGGTTACAAATCACCAGACGGTATAAGCCGTACTAATGGAACTCTTGTAATGGCTACAAATGCTTACTTCAAGCCATACGAGTACTATGAAGGGGGTTCTATTATTGGTATTGACGCTGATATTGCACAGGCTATTGCTGATTACCTCGGCATGAATTTAAAGATTGAGGATATGGAATTTGATTCAATTATCACTGCTGTATCTTCTGGTAAAGCTGATTTCGGTATGGCTGGTATGACAGTTACAGATGAGCGTAAGAAAAATATTGATTTCACAACTACTTATACAACTTCTAAGCAGGTTATTATTGTCCGTGACGACAATGCGTCTGCAACAGGCATGAGCTTTGCCGAGAAGTTCAAGACAGACTTCATCAAAGAAGCAAGATACACTTATCTTCTTAAGGGTCTGTTTAATACAGTAATTATTGCATTCTTTGCGGCACTTATGGGTGTTGTTATTGGTTTCCTTATTGCAGTTGTCCGTTCTAACCATGATAAGACAGGACACATGAAGATTCTTAACTTCATTTGCAACATTTATCTTACTGTAATCAGAGGAACACCAACTATGGTACAGCTGCTTATTATCTACTATGTAATATTCAGTTCTGTACATATTGACAAGCTTATTGTTGCGATACTTGCATTTGGTATCAACTCAGGTGCTTATGTTGCCGAAATATTCCGTTCAGGTATTATGTCTATTGATAACGGACAGTTTGAAGCAGCACGAAGCCTTGGTCTTTCTTATAAAACAACTATGATAAGTGTCATTCTTCCTCAGGCATTCAAGAATGTTCTACCAGCACTTGCTAATGAGTTCATTGTTCTGTTAAAGGAAACATCTATCAGCGGTTACATCGGTCTTAACGACCTTACAAGAGGCGGCGATATTATCCGAAGCATAACTTATGATCCGATGCTTCCACTTATCGGTGTTGCCATCATCTACCTTGTAATGGTTATGGGACTTTCACAGCTTGTTAAGAAACTTGAGAGGAGGTTAAGAAACAATGAGCGATAATACTAACGAAATCATTCTTGAAGTTAAAGATTTGAAAAAATCTTTTGGCGACCATGTTGTATTAGAATCAATCAATACAACAGTCCGCAAAGGAGAGGTTATTGCAATTATCGGACCATCTGGCTGCGGTAAATCAACATTTTTACGTTCACTTAACCTTCTTGAAACTCCTACAGAAGGTCATGTATTATTCCATGAGCAGGATCTTACAGATAAGAGTGTAAATGTGGATGAATTAAGAGAGAAGATTGGAATGGTGTTCCAGCATTTTAATCTTTTCCCTAATATGACTATAAGAAGAAACATAACACTTGCTCCTACTAAGCTTGGACTTATGAGCAAAGAAGAAGCTGATAAGAAAGCTGATGAACTTCTTGCAAGAGTGGGACTTTCCGACAAAGCCGATGCTTATCCTAACCAGTTGAGTGGTGGTCAGAAGCAGAGAGTTGCTATAGCAAGAGCACTCGCAATGAATCCTGAGATAATGCTTTTCGACGAGCCAACATCCGCACTTGATCCTGAAATGGTTGGTGAGGTTCTCGCAATCATGAAGGAACTTGCCGCATCAGGAATGACAATGATTGTCGTAACTCATGAGATGGGATTTGCAAAAGAAGTTGCCAACAGATGCATGTTCTTCTACGATGGTGTCATCAATGAAGAGGGAGCTCCTGAGGAATTCTTTGGCAATCCTAAGAGTGAGAGATTGAAGGATTTCTTGTCTAAGGTGCTTTAATTAGTACAAGGTTGGGCATTGAGATAGGCAGATATTATACAAGCCCTCATGGATGCCTGCACCTAGTGTAAGTAAATGCCGTCATATACAATGTCTTTTAGCTGTGTAAAAATCAAACGCGCTTCGCTTGAACGAGATTTTTACACAGCACTTTTTGTATATAACGGCATTAACTTACACACGGTTCGGCATAAATCGGTCTTGCACAACATCTACCCATCTCAAAGCCACCACCCCACTACTAAGCAGCCAAGCCTTCCTCGGCTGGTGCAAACGTATCTTATCAACATAGGACATCACACACTTCACCAGCCACCCACCCAGAATGCAATGCCGCAGGCGAGCATTCGTCCGGAGACTGACCACTCAAAGGAGAAGAAGTCAGCCGTACAGTGTGCTGTGGGAGAGTGCGAGATGTCCTTAGGTGTGTGCCCGAATATTCACATGTCGTGTGAAAGTTAATGCCGCAATCTGCTAAAGGTTGGGACTTGTAATCTCGTTCAAGCGAAGCGCGTTTGATTACAAGTCCCATTATAAACTTAGCAGATTGCGGCATTTAGTTTCACTAGACATAGGAATCCTGAGGGCAGATGCCTAAGGA
>ERZ870052.996-NODE-996-length-10399-cov-8.082058_pt1 | contig 10399 bp, 8 predicted proteins | sample MGYA00520889_ERZ870052 | MGnify/ENA primary metagenome ERZ870052 (study PRJEB32232, sample SAMN07284988) | human gut metagenome | biome: human-associated habitat; material: feces | host: Homo sapiens | place: Tanzania | collected 2014-08-14 ...
TCATACTATCAAAGAACTCTTTGGCTGGCAGCGTAAAGCCGCTTAGCCGTTATCTCAAATTTTAACGAACCATTGATGGAATACACCATCAAAAAAGCCGAATAAGTTTGCTGATTTTGTTAAAAAGCTATAACTTTGCAAGTCACCCCTTTTATATATTTATATCAGGTATAACAACAAAAGCATGAAAAAGATTATTAGTGCAGCTATGACTGCCGCAATTGCATGCCCATTGGCAACAAATGCGCAGACCAAGCTCGACACAACAAAAGTGCAGAACATCAATGAAGTGGTGGTTAAGGCTGTGAGAGCCCCCAAGACATCACCATTCGCAGTAGCCAACATCAAGAAACAAGAGTTGAAGCAGTTTGCTACAACTGGCAGAGAATTGCCATTCCTTTTCGCACGCACACCAGGCGTTATTGCATGGAGCGAGAATGGAGTTGGTACAGGTACGACATACATGCGTATGCGTGGCGCAGCTGGAAGCCGTATCAACGTTACTGTTGACGGTGTGCCATTGAACTCACCAGAAGACCAATGCGTATTTTGGGCAAACATGAACAGCTATGCTGCCCTTGCTGGCAGCGTACAGATTCAGCGTGGTATCGGAACATCTACAAATGGCGATGGAGCCTTCGGCGGCAGCATATCGCTTGCTACTGCAGCTCCATCACTTATACCTACTGTAGAGCTAACGGGGTCGTATGGAACTTTTAATACATGGAACACGGGCGTAAACTTCTCTACGGGCCTCATCAACAACCACCTTATATTCGATGGTGCTTATCATGAAACAAATACAGACGGATTTGTACATGGCACATCAGGTCGTTCGGGTTCTTATTATGGCGGACTGACTTGGCTTGGCAACAAATTCAAGATTTCGTACAAGAACATTGGCAACTTCGAGAAGACTGGTCAGGCTTGGAATGGTGTGGCTGCTTGCAACTATGATGGCGATACAAGTCTGCGCAACTATGGCATGATGAACTACCGCGACATGTACAACAACGGACTCGGCAAGTTCAACTCGCTATACGAGGAGCTTATATTCCCTGAAACAGAAGGCGGCAAGTTTACTACAAAGAGGTATCAACTGCGCGACGGATCGTATTGGGATAAGACTACCGACAACTTCTACCAGAACCACAACATACTAAACTTCACATGGCAGCCAAGCGAGCACTGGAGCCACAGTCTTACAGCCCACTACACCTACGGACGCGGCTACTACAAGGAGTTTAAACCCGAGAGCGAGCTGGGTAAGAAGTATGGACTTAATATTTATGACAACGAGGGCAACCTTATCCAGTCGGAGGTTGTACGCAAGAAGGGACTTACACAGAACAACTATGGTGCCCTGTACAACATTAACTACAAGGACGAGGCTTGGGATGTTATGGGCGGTTTAAGCATGCAGCTTTTCCGTTGCAACCACTGGGGATACCTTACCTATATTGCCAACGAGGATGTGGAGAAGCAATTTCTAAAGAACGGCAAGTATAAGTACTATGACTCGGATGCCGACAAAAACGATTATAGCTGGTTTGTAAAGGCCAACTATACATTCGCTTCTAACTGGAATGTTTTTGCCGACTTACAGATGCGCTGTGTAAACTATACTACAGACGGTGTGAACGACAAGTTTATCAAGACCAAAAAGGATGGCAAAAAATACTACGAGCAGCACAGACTCGATATAGACAAGAACTATTTCTTCGTAAATCCTAAGGCTGGCATAAGCTATACAGCTAACGGTCATAAGGCTTACGCATCATTGGCTTATGCCAACCGCGAGCCTGAACGCAACAACTTTACTGACAACGGCAACTATCCTACACCTAAGCCAGAGCGTCTGCTCGACCTTGAATGGGGTTATCAGTACCAAGGCAAGCACTGGTATGCAGGTGTAAACTTCTACTATATGGACTACTTTAACCAGTTTGTACAGACTGGTGCAAAGAGTGATATAGGCGAGGCTCTTACTACAAACGTTAAGAGTAGCTACCGCATGGGAGCTGAACTGACTGCTGGATGGAATCCATTGCCTTGGATTTCGTTTGAGGGCAATGCAGCATTGAGCCGCAACAAGATTAAAAACTTTGACGAGTGTGTGGAGAGCTGGAATGCAGAGGCTGACGGCAGCTATACCGTACACAACCATTACGACAACTCTACGCTTGCATATTCGCCATCGGCTATACTCAACGGATTTGCAGATATACACTTCGCAGGTTTACGTTTCACATGGCATACTAACTTTGTAAGCAGCCAATATCTGGACAACTCGCAGAGCACAGACCGACAGCTGCCATGTTTCTCGCAGACCGATATCAATGCTACATATACATTGAATCTTTGCAAGGACATACTCGGCTTGAAGCAGATTGTACTTGGTGCTGACTTCAACAATATATTCAACCGCCACTACGCTGCATCTGGCTATGTATACTACGATTGGTACAACGACGGCAAACGCTCGTCTACACTGGCTTACATACCAATGGCTGGATTCAACTGCATGGGTCATGTCAGTCTGAAGTTCTAACAACATACTTATGACAGAGTTCATATCACAACATTGGCTCGACATATTCACCACGATACTCGGCATAATATACCTTGTGCTCGAGTATCGTGCGAGTATTGCCTTATGGATTGTAGGCATTATTATGCCTGCACTCGACATCTACCTGTATTGGACACACGGTCTGTATGGCGATGCTGGCATGGCTGTATACTACACCCTTGCCGCTGTATATGGCTATGCTGTTTGGCTGTTGGGCAAGAAACAAGGACAGACAGACAAACAACCATTGCCTGTAACACATATGCGCAAGTCGCTCTATCTGCCTGCATTCGTATTCTTTGCTGTGGCATGGGGCGTCACCTACTATGTGCTTAAGGAGTTTACCAACTCTACTGTTCCACTGCTCGATGCATTCACCAATGCCATGAGTTTTGTTGGACTCTGGGCTTTGGCACGCAAGTATGTGGAGCAATGGCTCTTCTGGATTGCAGTTGACGCCATATGCTTCTATCTGTACGTAATAAAGGGCATACCCTTCAAAGCCGGTCTGTATGGCCTGTATACTGTAATTGCTGTCATGGGTTACCTTAAGTGGAAACGAATGGCAGCCAAGAATAAATAAACATCTTATAATATGTCTTGCAACTTACTACTTATTAGACACGGTGAAACCGTGGACAATGTGAACCGCATAATGCAAGGTCAAACACCTGGCAGATTGACTGACAACGGTGTAGAACAGGCACGTTTGCTTGGCAAACAACTTGCACATAAACATATTGACGCCTTTGTGTCGAGCGACTTAAAGCGTGCTGTTGATACGTGTATAGAGATTGCCGCTCCACATTTCAACGGCGACAAAGACAAGGCTCTTGCAGCTATCGACCAAACTAAATTGTTACGCGAGCGCGACTGGGGCAGCTTTACTGGCCGATTCATACCCGACCTTAAAGATGCCAAATGGACTGACGACATCGAGTCGCAAGACGATATGTTGCAACGAGCAGCCAAGTTTATAGACTATATACGACGCAACTACGATGGAAAGACGGTGGCTGCTGTGGGACACGGCATTATAAACAAGGCTATACAGGCTGTATTCTACGGCAAAGAAATGAGAGACATAAAGAAGATGGACAACGCCGAAATAAGACGACTGTCATTATAAAAGAACTTACTCTATAGATTGGTACGGATAAGAATGCCGGACCTATTAGCATTTAAAAAGTGCGGACCCTGCTTTGCAGAAGTCCGCACTTAACGCATAAAAGAATTGATTTGAATTTAAATCCTGATAAATCTTTTAACCATTTCTACCTATTAATGTATCTATTGACAACTACTATTAATATCTATATATCATACCAATCGTTCAATCATTGCTTTTATTCGTTATTTATACATTAATCATCACTTATTGTTGCCAATTATATATTAGTGTTGTTACTTTTATCTGCGACTGCCAAACGAGCCTCTTGACGGTGCATTGCCACCTGAAGAGTTGCCACGTGAAGGTGAACTAAATGTGCCACTGCTACGACCTGAACCAAATGAACCGCCTCTACTGCTTCCAAATGATGATGAAGGCTGACTATAACGCGGTGTGAATGTTGGACGAGGACTGCTGTTAGTACGTGGCGACTCGTAAGTAGACTGTTGTCTTACAGTTGTACGTGTACTGCTTTCGCGCGTTCCAAACGAACCATTACCATTTCTCATAGAATTGACACGATCGCTCACTGCACCTCCATTGCGATAACCGTTAGTGCCATTATTTACATTCGGGGCATTATTGCGATTGCCAAAGCTTCCGTTGCCACGATTGCCAAAGCTTCCGTTGCCACGATTGCCGTTATTACCATTATTGCGATTGCCAAAGCTATTGTTATTGTTCTGCTTAACCATTCCAGCAGGACGATTGCCAAAACTCTGACGATTGCCACGTCCATAATCACCACGGTCGAAACCATCACGCATACCGAAATAATTTTTGCCATGACGTGGCTTGAAGTCACGTCCATGATACCATGAACGACCGTTATTGTGATGCCAAGAATGGCCTCCGCAATAGCTTACATATACACGCGGACGACTAAAGTAGAAATAGTCACGATACGGATAACGTGCGTATATACCAAATCGCCAATAGCCTCCACTATAGTAGAGAGGGCGATAGAAGTAGGCTGCATCGCAGAAAGCACGGTACTGCCAATCGAGCAGAATGTAGCTTAAGTCGAGGTTGCGATAGCGCCAATAAGAGCCATAGAGGTCGTCTACTGTATTGACACTCATCAGATAGTCGAGGTTTATCTCATAAGCAGCCTCATACTGGGCATCGGTCATATTAAGCTCATATGCCATCTTGTCGGTGAGAAACAGAGCCTGCTGGCGAGCCTGCTCGTAACTCATTGCATTTGCCGTAAACGTAAGCGTAAACAACAAAGCCATTATAGATATAAACCTTTTCATAATATCGTTGTTTTATTTGTTCGACGTATAATGTTGTTTCTTTACACTTGCAAAGTTAGCAATACATAACAACACAACAAAAGGATTTTCCCTAAACACATGGGGGAAAATCCCTATAAGACTCAAAACTGTCAATAAGTCAAAAAAAACGCAACCTTTGTTGTTCATATAAATAATAATGTATATATTTGTTGGTATTATGAAAACCTTAGCAAGTTCTTTGCTCCGAGCACTGTGCGCTATAGCAGTCGGAGCGTTGCTCGTTAAATATCGCGAGCAGACAGTAGAGTGGATCACAATAGCCATTGGCGTATTGTTCTTCGTGTCGGGAGTATTCTCGTGTGCCACATACTTTGTAGCACGCGGCAAGAAGTCGGACATTGAGGTATACGATGCTGACGGCCGCAAGCTTACGGTCACACGTCCGGTATTCCCCATCGTAGGATTAGGTAGCCTTATACTTGGCATTATACTTACTATTATGCCCATGGCTTTTGTGAGCTACCTTATGTATCTGCTTGCCGCTATCCTTATATTAGGAGCGGTGAGCCAGTTTGTTAATCTCATAGCAGCCTCACGCATTGCTCACATAGGCTTATACTTTTGGATAATGCCCGCCCTTACGCTTTTGGTGGGTCTTATTGCCATAATATCGCCTACAAGCATTGCCTCGGCACCGCTGTTTGTAATTGGCTGGACCATGATTGTGTATGGAGCTGTAGAAATGCTCAACGCAATAAAGATATACCAGTTGCAGCGTTTCGTTGAGCGCAACTCGCATAAGATGCCTGCCACAACAACCCAAGATACGGCAAACGATACTGATGATACTGAAAAAAACAAATAGAATACTTAAGACTAAAACAAAACATTCTACTATGACAAAAACCATTAAATTTACAATGCGTCATATATTGACGCTGATGTTTGCACTTGTATGTTGCCTACAAATATCGGCTGCCGACGACTTCGACACCTTTATGAAACGTATACGCAAAGACTCACGCCGCAACCCTAATGTGGAGAAGTGGCTTAAACTGTATGATGCCGAGAAGGGTTCGTTTAGCGATATCGACTACTCGCGTAACGACATAACCAACTGGCCACCACAAAAGCATCTTGAACGACTTGAAGATTGGGCTGCAGCATATGTAAACGAAAAGAACAAGCACTATGAAGATGAGGAGCTTGCCGATAACATCATCAAAGCACTGCAATTTTGGCAAGACACCAACCCTAACTGTAAGAACTGGTGGTTCAACCAAATAGCCGAGCCTCAGGCTCTTGGCATTATCCTGATACAGATGCGCGCTGGAAAGAAGCAAGTTCCTCAAGAACTTGAGGCTGCCATACTTAAGCGTATGCTTACAGATGGAGGTGATCCAGCAAAATGGACTGGTGCCAACCGCACAGATATATGCCTTCACTGGATTTACCGTTCGTGCCTTGAGCGCAACGAGAAAGATATGCAGAAGGCTATGCAATTGGTATTCGACCCCATACGCTATACCACAAAAGAGGGTTTTCAGCACGATGGCTCTTACTTTCAACATGGCACACAGCTATACATTGGCGGATATGGCGACGAGATACTAAAGGGTGTAACCCAGGTGGCGATGTATGCTCTTGGCACTCGATATGCTTTGGACAACGACAAGGTGCAGCTATTGAGCCACTTTATGCGCGAGACTTATTACCCCTCTATACGTGGCAAGTATATGCTGTATGATGTTATGGGCCGCAGTATGAGCCGTGTTAACATGCTAAATAAAAGTAGCAAGGCACTATTTGCACGCCGAATGATAAAGCTCGACCCTACGCATGCCGATGAGTTTAAGCAGATTGTAGAGCGTCTTACAGGTAAGCAACCTGCGTCGTATGCAGTAAAACCTACGCACAACCATTACTTCCGCGCCGACTATACAATGCATGTGCGCAAGGGATACACTTTTGATGTGCGAATGGTGTCCAACCGCACTTCTCGTCTTGAGTATGGCAATAAGGAGAATCTTAAGACCTACTTTGTGTCAGACGGTTGCAACGCTTTGGTGAAGAATGGAGATGAATACTTCAATATATTCCCTGCATGGAATTGGACACGTATACCTGGTACTACAGCACCACAAATGCCTGAAGTGCCACTTGCACAACACGATTGGCAACAGGAGGGAACATCACAGTTTGCAGGTGGTGTTACCGATTCTATCTACGGTGCTACAGCTTACGCCTACGATGATACTTGGGCTGGCATTAATACAAAGGCAAAGAAGGCATGGTTCTTCTTCGACAACGAGATTGTGTGTCTTGGATCTGGCATTACATCGACTAACGACAACACGGTACTTACTACACTAAACCAGCGTCTTGCACAAAAGACCGATGCCGTGCTTTATGCTGAGGGCAATAAGGTGGTAACAGCTAAAGATGGCGACCATATCAAGGCTTCTAACATCAACTGGGTTAGCCACGACGGCACTGGTTATGTATTTCCTAATGGTGGCAATGTGATGCTCGACTTCGATACACAAAAAGGCAACTGGAAGGATATTAACCGCAGTATGCCTAACCGTGAGGAAACTTATCAGGTTTTGGCTCTATCTCTTGACCACGGCATTAAGCCTGCAGATGCCTCATATGCCTACATCGTAGTGCCTGAGACTGGCGATGCAAAGTCGCTTGATGCCTACTGCAAGAAACAGCATGTCAATATTCTAAGCAACACTACCGACGTTCAGGCGGTTGAGCAGACTGATCTCGGCATATGGCAGGCTGTATTCCACAAGCCTACTACTCTCAATGCACGCAACATTACACTTACTGTCGACAAGCCTTGTATTGTTATGGTGCGTCGCCACAACAATGGCAACGTAACGCTGCATGTGGCTGATCCGGCACAGAAGCAGGAACCTATAAACGTGGAGGTTAAGCTTAAGGGTAGCCTTAAAAAGCCTGTTAAGCAGACGTGCGACTTTACTGGCACAGGCATATACGCTGGTCAGACTAAGGTATATAAGCTGAAATAAGCTGGAGTATCAGCATAAATAAACGGTCATTACACGAGAATTAATAGCTTGTGTAATGACCGTTTATTTGTTTGTCGTATTACATTATTATATAATAGGTATATTATACATTCAGTCCTTCGATAAATTTCTTCATCTCAGCCTCGTGCTCCTTAGCCTTGAGGAAGAGATGCCACTGGTTCTTGGCACGTACGAGGTTGTGCTCAGGATACTTGCACTTCCAATAGTGGTCGCCATTGAGATAGTCCCAAAGGAATCGTACTGCCTGCATATATGGGAACAATTCAGCAGCGTAAGGAAGAAGCGAAATCTCGAGAGGTGTAAGGAATGATGAAGCCGACTCAATGTATCCGCGTGTGAAAGCTTCGAAGATATCCATACGGAAGTCTATCTTGTCAAACTCAGGCGAATCCTCGGCAATAGTATTGGCACCAGTGCGCAAGAAGTCGCCATAATCGCTAACAAAGAGCGACGGCATAACAGTATCGAGGTCGATAACGCATAGCACACGGCCTTCCTTATCAAACATCATGTTATTCACCTTTGTATCGCAATGGCAAACATGCTTCTTAAGTTTGCCTTCACGGAAAAGACGCTCGCCAAGGCACATCTCCTCGCTATACTTCTCAAGTTCATCAATAAAGTCTTTAACACCAGCTACACGTCCGGCACGGTCTTCCTTTACTGCCTGACGCAATTGGTCGCGACGCAACTCCATATTATGGAAGTTAGGTATTGTCTCGCCAAGACGGTCGGTAATATCTGCAACCTGAGCCTCAAACTTACCAAATGCCTTACCTGCATGATATGAATACTCTGGGTTAACTGTCTCTACAGTGATGGCATCAGGAATAAAGATAGACATACGCCAGAACGTGCCGTCCTCGGTCTTAATGTATGTCTTGTCGTTGTCGGCCTTTACGAAAGTCAATACACGACGGTCGATGTCGTCGGCTCCTTCCTTCTCAAGCTGTTCGCGGATGTGTGTAGTTACCTCATAGATATTATGCTGCAAGAGGTCTACATCAGTAAATATAGAGTCGTTGATGCGCTGCAAAACATAATCGGGTGCATCTGGCTCAACGGTGTTCACTTTGTAAGTGTCGTTAATGAGTCCATTGCCCAACGGCTTAACTTCAGAAACGGTGCCTTTAATGTTGAAATGGCTGATAATTTGGTTGAGATTGTTCATTTTATAGCTTGTTTTTAAAATAAATCAGATTTAATGTAGTTAATTATATAGATATTGCGTCATAATATTATAATATGTGTGACGCATTTGCAAAAATACGTAAAAACATTCTTAGTACAAAACTTTGACGGTCATTTAACAATAAATAATATGAAGAAAATCTTAATTTCACTCTTATTTGCGTTGGCTTCTGGTGTTTGCGCCAATGCACAGTTGCTTTATCGTGTATCGGGTGCCGACCTTAAGAAGCCTTCTTATGTGTTTGGTACTTTCCATCTTGCCAACTCTCCATTTGCCGAAGGGATTAATGGCGTACGTCAGGCTCTCGACTCTACCGACCAGGTTTATGGTGAGTTGAATTTTGATTTTATGCTTAATCCTGACAGTATGCAGGTGATGCAAAAACATATGCTCCTGCCTGAGGGCAAGACATTAAAGACTGTACTCACAGCCGATCAGTATAAGAAACTTGATGCTGTATTGGTTGACTTTATGGGTGTTGGACTAAGCAATCCTATGGTGGCTCAGCAGATGGGACAATTGTCACCTGCCACTCTGCTTACTCAGTTGCAAGTGTTGCAGTATATGAAGGCACATATGGGCGAGTTTGATCCTACCAACCTTATCGACCAGTACTTCCAGAAGCAAGCAAAACAAAACAATGAGAAAGTAGATGGACTTGAGACTCTTTCGTTCCAAGCCAACCTTCTTTACGGCACACCTCTTAAGCGACAGATTGAGCAACTCGACTGCTTCCTTAACAATCTTGACTATTATGCACAGCTTACCGAGCGTATGGCTAAGGCTTATTATGCACAGGACCTAAAAGGATTGCTTGATGTGATGAACGAGAAGTTTAACACTACATGTGATGCCACACCTGACGAGACAGCTAAGCTAATAGACAACCGCAATGTTGATTGGGTAAGCCGCATGCCTGCCATTATGAAGACAGCTCCAACATTGTTTGTTGTAGGCGCTGGTCATCTGCCGGGTGATAAAGGTGTATTGAAACTGTTGCAGAACAAGGGATATACTGTAGAGGCTGTTAAGTAAAAAAATACAATTAAGCCTAACGTATATTCTACCTTTTACCGAATACAATATGAGGGTGTGTCAAAATAGGAGTTAGAGGAAGTTAAGAAGAAGTTAATCCATCTACGATGGATGGGAGTTCTTGCT
>ERZ870052.997-NODE-997-length-10396-cov-7.209323_pt1 | contig 10396 bp, 9 predicted proteins | sample MGYA00520889_ERZ870052 | MGnify/ENA primary metagenome ERZ870052 (study PRJEB32232, sample SAMN07284988) | human gut metagenome | biome: human-associated habitat; material: feces | host: Homo sapiens | place: Tanzania | collected 2014-08-14 ...
ATCGGCTGCCCACATTCATGGAAAAATGGTTGACGCAGGGCACCACAAGCAGTTCATTGCCGGGAGCAATAGCCCCCTGTTCTTCCAGTTTGCGGAGTTTTTTCACCAGCAGCGCACAGACATACATCTGCTGTACTTCGTTGCCGCGCACGGCAGCGACCATGGCACAGGCCTTTTCACCCCCGCCGAACCGGAAGCCCTTGATTTTGAACTTCTGGCGGTAAGGCGTTTCCAACTCATAAAGCGTTTCTTCTCTCATTTCTGGAATCCTCCTGTCAGGATGCGGGCCAGCAGACTGCCCGGATAGACCACGGGATATTCCCGCAGGGTAAAGAGCAGACCATCCGCCGGAGCCATCAACGTCTGCCGGACTTCCCCTGTCAGCGGGTCGGCGATGACTGCCAGCTCCTGCCCTTTTTTCACGATGCCGTTATGCTCCACGCTGGGAATGAAAATGCCCGCCTTATCCGCATTGATAAAGGCCACCTCATCCTTGCTGACGATGGGCTTGCGCGGCGGTTTGGTCTCGCCTGCCCACATCCCCTGTGTGTGCATCAGATTCAGGATACCATCCACAAGCTGCTCTCCGTAGCTCTTGGTCAGCCGCATTCCCACGCCCATTTCCACCACAAGGCAGTGTGTGCCGATGACGTTCAGGCTGTGTGCCAATGTGCTTTCCAGTACCGTAGCCGCAGCATGGATCCAAACAAAATCCACATTGAGCTGTTCGGCCAGCGGGACCAGTGCCGGGGCGGTCTCCTCCGAAATACGCACCTGCGGCAGTTCCCGCAGATAGATATTGGAAGCATGGATGTCGATTGCAATATCCGCGCCGCGCATATCTTCCACAACCTCATGGGCGTAATATTCCGCCATGGGGCCATCGGTATCGCCGGGAAAAATGCGGTTCATATCCAGATCAAACAGCGGGATACCTCGCTGGATGGTGTTGATGCCCAGCGGGTTGACCGCCGGGTAGATATCCACCGTACCGGTCAACAGTTCCGGATGCGCCTGAATGCGGCGGTTGAGCAGATACACCACATACTGGCCTTCCAGTTCATCGCCGTGGACACCTGTGACCACGCAGATGCGCTTGCCGCTGTCGTTGCCGGGCAGCGGCGTGAGCCGATTCTTTTTCAGTTCCAGTTTTTCGTGCACGGCAAGCGAAAGGCTTGCGACGGTTTCTTCCATCTTTCTTACACACTCCTGTCTTATAAAAATAAAAAGGCTTCTGCCGGTACTGTGCAGAAGCCCGGCGCCATTGCCTTTATCCAACTATCTGTTGCGGACATTCAGCCGCATCTCTGTATGCAGAGTCTGGTCTGCCATGCCTCGAAAAACACCTCGTTCTGCGCGGCAATCAGCAGCATCCCGGCCCACGGCAAACCGCACATGATCTTCCCCCGCTTCACAGGCAAAGGTGGGGTCATAACCATGCCAGCCATCTGGCAGTGCGATCTCTACCCACGCATGGGTGGCACCCTCGCCGGGTACAAGCCCCATACAATAACGAGCCGCAAACCCGGACCGCCGCGCCAGTGCCAGCAGGATATGCGCATAATCCTGACAGACCCCGCTGCCCAACGCCAGTGCCCGCCCGGCTGTTGTGGCGATCCCTGTCACGCCCGGCACATAGTGCAGTGAATCTGCTGCCGCCTTGTTCAGAAGTTCCGCCTGCTCCTGCGGGCTTTTTCCTTCCAGCGGCAGGCTTTTCCACAATGTTTCCAGTTCCTCTGTCATAGCGGTGAGTTCCGTGAACTGCTTTAGCACCGGATTGACCGGTTCTGCCTGTGCATAGCCTTCCACTTGTACGATGCCATGGGAATCATAGCGAAAAGCCGTATGTGGTTCCCGGCAGCTGCCACACACCAGCCAACCACCAAAACCATCCCGGTGCAGACCGTACTCCGCCGCTGGTTCCATGCAAATGGCATAGCTTTGCAGTGTCTGAGCATCGTCCTCCATCGGGAGACAATGCAGCGCAAATGTATGCTCACTGATCGGTTCGGAAAACTCCACCCCGGTATGAAAATGAAATTCCAATTCTGTCATTGTCCGTTCCTCAGTATTTCCTGTCCAGATATTTTGAGTTCCTCACAGGTCGAGAAACAGGCCTTCCAGCGCTGCAATTTGTTCCTGTACCGTAGCATCCGGCTTGGAAGAATCCAGCAGCGAATCCACCAGTAGATCTAAACGGCTCTTTTCCGGTGTGAGCTGGGTCTTGTACAGACGGTTGAACAACCGTTCAAATTCTTTGCGTGTGCGTTCCGGTTCTTCCTTCAGTCGGAGGTACAGGTCTACCCGCTCCACGCTCGTTCCCAGCTTGATCATGCTGCGCGTTTCTTCATCAAAGATGGTTTCCTCACACGCACCGCGAAAAGCTAAAATGTCATCCAACACCCACTGGAGTGCAACCGCAGGCGTATCGCTCTGTGATGCTTTTTCCATGGCATTCATGGCCAGCTGGATATACGAAAGCGTATCGGTGGTCAGGGTATCCCGCAAAACCACCGCGTTGTCATACGCATACGCCAGACTGGAGAGCAGCGAATTGGGATTGGTCCGGTCAAAGAAATAGCGCTTGCAGAAATCGGCGGTATCCGCATATCCGCTGGGAATACCAAGACCGCGGCAATACGCCGCATAGTCCGCCTCTCTCCCATCCACGGCAGCGTCGTAAATCGGTTTTGCTTTTTTCAAGCCTGTATACACACGCTCTGTGTAGCGTCCCAGCCAGTACAGGCGGCTGGCCTTGTTCAGCGAGATAATACCCATGTATCTTTGAAACCTCCTCCTTGCGAGCTGTTGACAACAAAACTATCGGGATTGCGAGAGAACCGAGTCAGGCCGCTGGCCCAGACCTTTGTGTTATCTCCGCTGCTCAGAACGAACGCCCGCAAATCGGCCTTGCGCGGCACTTTCTCCCCGCCCTCCATGATGGGCAAATCGAGAAAATCAATGACTTCCTGTGCAATGAAGCGGCGCGGCTCATTGCGAATCGTGTCACGGAACTCTTCCAGCTGCTGTTTTGTCATATCACTGCCAAACACCACACCGTAGCCGCCTGCCTCGGCCACATCCTTGACCACCAGCGTTTCCAGATGGTCAAGCACATACTTCTGGTCTTCCTCATAGAAGGGCAGATAAGTGGGCGCGTTATTCAGGATTGGCTCCTCTCCCAGATAATACTTTATCATTTTGGGTACGAAGTAGTAGATGCCTTTATCATCTGCCACACCATTGCCCGGCGCGTTCAGCAACGCCACATTGCCAGCGCGGTAGGCGTCCATCACGCCCGGAATGCCGATGAGGCTTTCTGGTTTGAAGGTCAATGGGTCCAGATATTCGTCACTGATGCGGCGGTAAATGGCCCCCACGCGTTCTCCACCGTGCACGGTCTTCAAGTACACGCAGTTGTTCTCCACATACAGGTCACCGCATTCCGCCAGCACCGCGCCGGTCTTTTCGGCCAGATAGCTGTGTTCAAAATAGGCGGCATTGTACCGGCCCGGCGTGAACACCACATTGATGCCGCCGGTGTTCACCGAATCCATCGTCTGCCGCAAAAGCTGTGCATAATTGCGGTTGTCCACGATGGCATTGCCGCTGAAGGTCTCCGGGCTGCATCGGCGGCAGAGTTCCCGCGCGATGAGCGGATAGGAAGCGCCGCTGGGAATGCGGAGGTTGTCCTCCAGAATAAACCAGCTGCCGTCTTTTGCCTGCACGAGGTCGATGCCAGAAATATGGCTGTAAACTCCCTTCGGCGGTACAAAGCCTTCGCACTGGGGCAGATAGCCGCTGCCCGCAAAGACAAAGTCCTCCGGCACAATACCATCCCGGATGATTTTCTTTTCGCCGTAAACATCTTTCAGAAACAGGTTCAGCGCATTGACACGCTGCACAAGCCCCTTGTTCAATGTCTCAAACTCCTGCGCTGTGATGACACGCGGCAACGGGTCGAACGGAAACAGCCGTTCCTGAAACGTGCCGTTTTTGTACAAGCCAAATTTAACGCCATATCGTGCCAGCTGGTCGTTGATGGTCTGTTGATGCTGTACTAATTGGTCCATAGATTTCCCCTCTTTTTATTTTGGTTTTTTCGTATCTACAGCGCCGCCGTGCTTTCCCCTCACAGCCACTCTGCCCCGTAGATACAAAAAAGCACAAGGCGGCGTGGCCTATTCGTGGGCCACGCCGCCTTGTGCTGGTTTTATTATAAAAAGACAAAATCCACTTGTCAATGTTTCTGCGAAAAAATTGATATTGAGCGTCTCATACCCGCCGCCTGACAGACGTTTCCGGCCGTAGCTCTCTCCGCACTTTCATGCTCTGCGCGCCGCAAAGTTTCGACTCTGTCTTTCAGCCAAACACACTTCGTGTGAAAGTCATCCAAAATGCACTTATTCCAAGGACAGTTCTTTTTTATCATCTGCCGAAATTTTGAAAAAAATCAAAATTTTTCTGGACACTTACGCTTTCGTGTGCTAAAACATTGTCAGAAGCCCGCAACGGTGCAGGAACGAAGGATTTCTGCGCCGCTGCGGGCTTTCTTTTGTGGGAAAGTTAAAATTGACACGACTGCATAGAGGAGGATATTTCTTATGAAGGCATTTATTTCTCGTCGTGATTTCCTGAAAGCGTCTGGTCTGGCAGCCACCGCAGCAGCTCTGGCAGGCTGCTCTTCTTCCGGCTCCGGCAGCGGCAGCACCGGCGGCAAGACCGTGAAGATCGGCGTATTTGAGCCAGCTTCCGGCGACAACGGCGCAGGCGGCAAGCAGGAAGTGTTGGGCATCGAATACGCCAACAGCATCGCCCCCACTGTGGACATCGGCGGCGAGACCTATACCGTCGAGTTGGTGGAAGTGGATAACCAGTCCAGCACCGATAAGGCTGTGACCGCAGCACAGGAGCTTGTCTCCAAGAAAGTTTCCGTCGTTCTGGGCAGCTACGGCTCTGGCTGCTCCATCGCAGCCGCTCCCACCTTCCAGTCCGCTTCCATCCCGGCCATCGGCTGCTCCTGCACCAACCCCGCCGTCACCGAGGCAAACCCCTATTACTTCCGCGTCTGCTTCCTCGACCCGTTTCAGGGTTCGGTCATGGCCAACTTTGCCAAGGACGAGTTCAGCGCTTCCAACGCCTACGTGCTGAGTATGCTGGGCGAGGACTACGGCTCTGGTCTGGCCACCTACTTCGTCAATGCGTTTGAGGATCTGGGCGGCACCGTCACCAGCGAGCAGTTCCCGGAAGGCACCTCCGACTTCTCTGCCTACATCCAGAACGCCATCAACGCCGGTGCAGACGTCATTTTTGCCCCCTGCGCCACCACCTACGCCGCCCAAATCATCACGCAGGCCGCTTCTGCCGGTTTTGACAAGCCCATCACCGCAGGCGATACTTGGGAGTCCAGCGTTATTCTGGACGCTCAGAAGGGTACCAGCGTGCAGGTCTACTGCTCCACCTTCTTCGATGAGAATGACGACTCCGGCGCAGCCAAGGAGTTCGTCACCGGCTTCAAGGAGTGGCTCAACGCCGACAGCCAGAAGCTGACCAACAACGGCGGCAACGACATTGTTGCTGCCGTCTCGGCACTGGGCTACGACGGTTACATGACCGCACTGGAAGCCATCAAGGCAGCGGGCAGCACCGACGGCACCGCCATCAAGGACGCCCTGTTCGGCGTGGATTACGACGGCGTGACTGGCAGCATCACCTTCGACCAGACCACCGGCGACGCCAATAAGGATATGGCCTACATCAAGAAAGCCTCCGACGGCGCATTTGAGTTCGTCAAGACCCAGAGCGTGGAAGGCTAATGCACATTTTCGCTTAAAATAACAGAACGCAGGCGGGGGGACAGCCTCTGCCTGCGCTTTGCTTGTGAAACCTGTTGTAAGAAATGGAGGGTTCTCTCATGGCTGCAAAGTTTCTGCCCTATCTGCTGGCAGGCATCTCGGTGGGCGGCCAATATGCACTGATCGCCATCGGCTACACGATGGTGTACGGCATTCTCCGCCTCATCAACTTTGCCCACGGCGATATTTTCACCGTCGCCGGTTTTCTGATGGTCTACGCCACGGCATCCCTGCCGCTGACCGTCTCCATCCCGCTGGTCATCGCGGCCACGGTGCTGCTGGGCATCGCAGTGGAAAAAATCGCTTACAAGCCCCTGCGCACCGCACCTCGTATGTCGGTCATGATCTCGGCCATCGGTATGTCGTACCTGCTGCAAAACCTGATGTGGTACGTCACTGGCGGCCTGGCCAAACAATATCCCGCTCTGCCGTGGATCAGCGATACGGTCACGGTGCTGGGCTGCCAGACCAAGCGTGTCACGGTGGTCACACCCTTCCTTGTTGTGATTCTGGTCGCTGCGCTCGTAACCCTGATCCAGAAGACCAAGATCGGCATGGCAATGCGTGCCGCCTCCCGCGATTTTGAAACGGCACAGCTCATGGGCATCAAGATCAACAACGTCATCAGCTTTACCTTTGCCGTGGGCAGCTTTCTGGCTGCCATCGGTTCCATGATGTACTTCTCCAACTACACGGCCGTCACCCCCACCGTAGGCGCGATGCCCGGCCTGAAAGCCTTTGTGGCGGCAGTGTTCGGCGGCATCGGCTCCATCCCGGGCGCTGTGATCGGCGGCTTTATCATCGGCATCTGCGAGAGCCTCATCAAGGGCGCAGGCGCTACCACCTTCAGCGATGCTTTCACCTTTGCGCTGCTCATCGTGGTGCTGGCGGTAAAGCCCACCGGCCTGTTCAGCGAGAATCTGACCGAGAAAGTGTGACGACCATGAAACAAGAGAAAAAACGCATCTACCTCCGGGCGGCGCTGGCGCTCATCGCACTGCTGGCCGTTTTGCTGGCACTGGACAACCTGAGTTTCGTGCCTTCCATGCTGCTCACCGTCCTGCGCAAGGGTGCCATCTATGCGCTGGTGGCTGTCTCCATGAATCTGCTGAACGGCTTCACGGGCCTGTTCAGTCTGGGGCAGGCTGGCTTTATGCTGCTGGGCGCTTACACCTACGCCATCCTTACCATTCCCGCCGCTTCCCAGAAATCCATTTACCAGCGCTATTCCAATGGCGGCATCGGCTTTTCCATTCCGGAGCTGCTGTCTAAGCCTCTGGGCGGGCTTGGCCTGCTGCTGGGTGTCGTCTTCTGTCTCGTTCTGGCCGGTTTCGTTGCGGCGCTGTTCGCCTTCCTCATCGGCCTGCCGGTGCTGAAGCTGAAGAGCGACTATCTCGCCATCGCCACGCTGGGCTTCGCGGAGATCATCCGCGCTGCTGTGGTGTACGAAGGCTTCGGCCCGCTGACCAACGGCTCCAACCTGCTGTACGGCTTCACCAGCTTTTCCAGCTTCTCCATCCCGCTGGGCGGCGTGACCCTGCATCTGGAAACCGTCATGCCCTTCCTCTTCTCCGGCATCTGCATCGCCATCATCCTGCTGCTCATCAACTCCACCTATGGCCGTGCGTTCAAAGCCATCCGCGACGATGAGATCGCCGCTGAGGCGATGGGCATCAACCTCGCCAGCCACAAGCGGATGAGCTTTATCATCAGCAGCTTCTTTGCGGGCATTTCCGGTGCCATGCTGGCTATGTATCAGGCCAGCGTGCAGGCTACCACCTTCAAGTCCAGTATGACCTATGAGATTCTGCTCATCGTCGTCATCGGCGGCATCGGCTCGGTGTCCGGCTCTGTCATCGCCTCTTTTCTCTTCATTGCAAGCTCCGAGTGGCTGCTGCGCTTTCTCGACAATGAGACCTACATCGGCGGCTTCCGTCTGCCGCTGCTGCGCTCCGGCTTCCGCATGGTGGTGTTCAGCATCATCATTATGGCTGTGGTGCTGTTCTTCCGCAAGGGCATCATGGGCGACCGGGAACTCTTCCAGAAAAAGCCCGCATCCACTGCGAAAACTGCCAAAAAGGAGGTGCGTTCCAAATGAGTGAAAACGTATTGACCATTGAAAACGCGACCATGCAGTTTGGCGGCGTGGTGGCTGTGGACAACCTGAACCTGAAAGTAGATAAGAACCAAATCGTCTCCCTGATCGGTCCCAACGGTGCAGGCAAGACTACCGCCTTCAACGTCGTCACAGGCGTATACGCCCCCACCAACGGCGTGGTATGGTTCGAGGGCCGCAAGATCATCGAGAACACGCCCCACGGCAAGATGAAAAAGCTCTACAAGGGCCAGAATGCCGGAAAATATTCGCACATTATCGCGCCAACACCCGATAAAATCACCCAAATGGGCATCGCCCGCACCTTCCAGAACATCCGCCTGTGGAAGAGCCAGACCGTTTTTGAAAATGTGCTCATTGCCAAGCACTGCCGCCGTTCCGCTAACCTGTTGAGCGCCACTTTCCGTCTGAATGCCGATGAGGAAAAGCGCCAGCGCGAGGAGTGTGAGCATCTTTTGCAGGTACTTGGCCTGCAGGATGTTCGCAACGAGCTGGCGACCGGTCTGCCCTACGGCTTACAGCGCCGCGTTGAGATCGCCCGCGCGCTGGCGACGGAACCCAAGCTGCTGCTTCTGGATGAGCCCGCCGCCGGCATGAATCCGCAGGAAACGGAAGAGCTGACCGCTTTTATCGACCGCATCCGCACCGATTTCAATCTGACGGTGTTTATGATCGAGCACCACATGGATTTGGTGATGGACATTTCTGACCGCGTGTATGTGCTGGACTTTGGCCGTCTGATTGCCGAAGGCACACCGGCCGAGGTGCAGAACGACCCGCGTGTGATCGACGCTTATCTGGGGGTAGACGAAGATGCTTGAAATCAAGGATTTACACGTTTCTTATGGCGGTATTCAGGCCTTGCGCGGCGTGTCGCTGACCGTGCCGGAGGGCAAAATCGTTACTCTTATCGGTGCCAACGGTGCCGGCAAATCCACCCTGATGCGCACCATCTCCGGCCTCGTCAAGGCACAGAGCGGCTCTATTTTGTGGAACGGGCAGGAGCTGCTGGGCAAGCCCATTGACCAAATCGTGGCCAGCGGCATTGCCATGTCGCCGGAAGGCCGCCGGGTGTTCGCTGATTTGACTGTCGTCGAGAATCTGAAAATCGGTGCCTACCTGCGCAAAGACAAGGCCGAGACCGAAAAAGACCTCGAGTGGGTGTACAGCCTGTTCCCCCGCCTGAAAGAGCGCAGCTGGCAGAGCGCCGGCACTCTCTCTGGCGGTGAGCAGCAGATGCTGGCCGTAGGCCGCGCCCTGATGAGCAAGCCCAAGCTGCTGATGCTGGATGAGCCGAGCCTTGGTCTCGCGCCCATTGTCGTGCGGGAGATTTTTGACATCATCCGCACCGTGAACCAGCAGGGCATCACCGTATTGCTGAACGAACAGAACGCCAACATGGCACTGAAGGTAGCCGACTATGCTTATGTCCTTGAGACCGGCAATCTGACGCTCTCTAGCACCGGCGCTGAGCTTCTGGCCAACGAGCAGGTCAAGGCAGCTTATCTGGGTCGGAAGCGCGCCGATTGATTTTTTACAAAAGTATTTTCATAAGTCTTAATATCACCGCATTCCCTTAATAAATTTTTCAAAACTAAAACGAATACTTTCTATAACCCCTTTTTTACGGCTATTATCAATCTGAATACCAAAGACACGTGTCTCATTACCATTTTCATCTTTAACCATCGTAGGCGTGATTTTTAAGGTTTCTAAAGACCCATCAACATGTTTAACACCAAAGTCATAAACATTATCACTATCTTTATAATATAAATAAATTTGTCCTACGTCCCAAGAAGAAAACTTATGGCCATTAATACTTGTTATAATATCCCCTGGTAACATGCCAGCACTACTAGCAGCCGAATCCTCTAAAACATTTAATACTTTTGGTGTACTACTAGTTGGTCCCCATATTAAAGCCATAATAAACAAAAGCACTATTGCTAAAACAAAGTTATTAAAAACACCAGCACATAAAATACATAATCTTTGATACCAAGGTTTATTACACATAAACTTTTCTTTAGGTATTTCCTCAGCATCCTCGTATACCTCACCAGCCATTTGTACAAATCCCCCGATTGGTAAAGCCCGAATATTATAGTTTATTCCGTCACGTCCCTTATGACTAAATAACACAGGCCCCATACCAATTGAAAACTCATAAATAAAAACGCCAGATTTTTTAGCACATATAAAATGACCAAACTCATGTACCAAAACAATTAAACCAAGAACTAAAATAAAAATAATTAAACTAATAAACCACATAACAATTATCCTTTCTAATAAAACATTAATATCAAAACATATGTAAGTATCCCAAATATAAAACTATCTAATCTATCAAGTATGCCACCATGTCCAGGTATTAAATTAGAGAAATCTTTAATACCATTCTCTCTTTTAATTTTACTAA
>ERZ870052.1001-NODE-1001-length-10372-cov-5.493346_pt1 | contig 10372 bp, 8 predicted proteins | sample MGYA00520889_ERZ870052 | MGnify/ENA primary metagenome ERZ870052 (study PRJEB32232, sample SAMN07284988) | human gut metagenome | biome: human-associated habitat; material: feces | host: Homo sapiens | place: Tanzania | collected 2014-08-14 ...
CGAAGGAGATGAATGTGCCCATCATCGCGCTTTCCCAGCTGTCCCGTGCGGTGGAAAAACAGGGCAACAACTCCAGCCACCGGCCCCAGCTTTCCGACCTGCGCGACTCCGGTTCCATCGAGCAGGACGCCGACTGCGTTCTGTTTCTGTACCGCGATTCCTACTATGCCAGCCAGAACCCGGACGGTGCGGAGGTGGACGCCGATACCGCCGAGTGCATCGTGGCAAAGAACCGTCACGGCGAGACCAGCACGGTGCCGCTGGGCTGGGATGGTGCCCACACCCGCTTTATGGATGTGGACTTCAAACGCTGATGGAAAACGAAACGATCCTTGCCCGGGTGCGGGAATACTGTCTGCAGGAAGCGCTGCTGACCCCGGGTGCCCCGCTGCATGAGCTGCATTTGGCGGCGGCAGTGTCCGGCGGGGCAGACAGCATGGCACTGCTGCGCATCCTGCTGGCCCTGCAGCCGGAGTTCGGGTTTGAGCTTTCGGCCTGCCATGTGAACCATGGCCTGCGGGGTGAGAGCGCCCACCGGGACGAAGCCTTTGTGCGGGCTGAATGCGCCCGTCTGGGCGTGCCGCTGCGGGTGTTCCATGCGGAAGAGTTTGGCCCTGTGCCGGAACATGCCGGGGAGGACTGGGCCCGCCGCCTGCGCTATGCCTGCTTTGCGCGTTTGTGCGGGGAGGGGATAGACGCCGTTGCAACAGCCCATACTGCAAATGATCAGGCGGAGACCCTGCTGCTGCGTCTGGCCCGGGGCACGGGGATGCACGGCGCAGCAGGCATCCGGCCCAGACGCGGGCCTTATCTGCGGCCTCTGCTGCCCCTCACCCGGCAGGATACCGAAAGCTTCTGCCGTGCAGCCGGGCAGCTCTGGGTGACGGACGAGACGAACGAGACCGATGCCTATGCCCGCAACCGGGTGCGCCGTGCGGCGCTGCCTGCACTGCAGAGCACCAACGGCGCAGCGGTGGAAAACCTTGCCCGCTTCTGCGAAAAAGCGGCCCGGGCGGATGCCTATTTTGCCCGGAAAGCGCAGGAACTGCTTTCCGCTGCGCGTCTGGATGGGGCTCAGGCCGGCATCGGGGTTCCGGAAGCCTGCAGGGTGTGGCGGCTGGGCCCGCTTTCCGCTGCGGATGCGCCTGTTCTGGAAGCGGCCATGCATTCGCTGACGGCCCCCCTGCGGGACGCAGAGGAAAAATATGTGCAGCTGCTGTGCGCCCTTGTGCGGCGCGGCAGCGGCGCGGTGCAGCTGACCGGTCGGGTGCGTTTTTGTGCCGGGAAGGGCTTTTTCTGGCAGGAAGAGGTGCCGGAGCTGCCGCAGAGGCAGACCGTGCTGCAGCCCGAAAGCTGGCCTTTTGTGCCGGAAAAACAGGCAGAATACGGCTTTGCAGGCGGCTGGAAGGTGACTGCAGAGCTTTTTACGGCTGATTTTGAAGAAAAAATACAAGTCGTTCATAAAAAAGACTTAAAAAATCAGGCGGATTATGCTAGAATAACTACGTTGTATGCTGGTCTTGTTCTGCGCACCCGCCAGCCGGGGGATGTCTACCGCCCGGCGGGGCGAAGTGTGCACAACCGGCTGCGCAAGTGGATGAACGAAGCGGGCATCCCCGCGCAGATGCGCGACCAGCTGCCGCTGCTGGCGGCGGGCAGCGAGGTGCTCTGGGTCTGCGGTGCAGGCTTTGCAGAGGGCCTTGCCCCGGACGAGGGCACTGCACAGGTGCTGCAGATGGAAATGGAACATAGGGAGGAACTATCATGAGCATGCATGATGATATCAAGACCGTTCTGGTCAGTGAAGAAGAGCTGAAGGCAAAGGTGGCTGAGCTGGGTGCACAGATCAGCAGGGACTACGAGGGCAAAAACCTTGTTCTGGTGTCCATCCTCAAGGGTTCGGTGGTGTTTATGGCCGACCTGATGCGTGCGGTGAGCATTCCGTGCAGCATCGATTTTATGGTGGTGTCCAGCTACGGCGGCAGCAACACCATTACCAGCGGCCTTGTGAAGATCATCAAGGATCTGGACGGCGATCTGTCCGGCAAGGATGTGCTGATCGTGGAGGACATTCTGGATACCGGCGTCACCCTCTCGAACCTTGTGCCCATGCTCAAGATGCGCAACCCCAACTCGGTGAAGATCTGCACCATTCTGGACAAGCCCAGCCGCCGCAAGGCCGATATCCAGCCCGACTACGAGGGCTTCCAGGTGCCGGACGAGTTCGTGGTGGGCTACGGTCTGGACTACGATGAAAAATACCGCAACCTGCCTTATGTGGGTGTGCTCAAGCCTGAAGTCTACGAGAAGTGATTTCTCACACTATAATTCATCCAAGAACTGGAGTTGATTTTTTTGCAATCCAAGAGACCCCGTTTCAATCCGCTGATCCTGGCGCTGGCGCTGGCGGCGGTGCTGATGGTCTGGTCGGTGCTGGGCGGCACCGGCTCTGCCAGCAGCTCTTCCATGGAGTATTCCACGGTGGTGCATTACTTTGAAAGCCTGCAGGTCACGCAGTTCTCGCTGGACCTGAACACCGGCGTCATCACCATGGACATCAAGGAAGGCGGCAAAAATAACCTGCCCCTGCCGGATACCACGGCCCCGAGCACCACACAGGCCACCGGCGGCCTGCTGAGCGGGATGCTGTCCTCCTCGGACAGCACCGCATCCGCTGCGCAGAAGAACAGCGACGGCACTGTGACGGTGCGCTACAAGCTGCCCTACGCATCCATGTTCGTCAAGTATGTGGGCGACTACATTGCCGCCTATGACGAAGCAAACCCGGATGCTCCCATGGTGTACGATTATACCCCTGTCAAGGAAAGCATCCCATGGATGGAGATCCTGTTCTATCTGGCAATGCTGGGCTGCACCGGCTTTTTGCTCTTCTCCATGATGCGCGGCGGCGCTGGCGGCGGCGGGATCATGAACGTTGGCAAGGCCAAGGTGAAGGATGAGCACGAGAACAAAAAGACGGCTACCTTTGCCGATGTTGCCGGTGAGGACGAGGAAAAGGAAGAGCTGAAAGAGGTCGTGGAGTTCCTCAAGAGCCCCGAAAAGTTCAACACTCTGGGTGCCCGCATTCCCCACGGCGTGCTGCTGGTAGGCCCTCCGGGCACCGGTAAGACCCTGCTGGCCCGTGCCTGCGCCGGTGAGGCCGGTGTGCCGTTCTATTCCATTTCCGGCTCTGACTTTGTGGAAATGTACGTCGGCGTGGGTGCATCCCGCGTGCGTGACCTGTTCGATAAGGCAAAGAAGTCCATGCCCTGCATCATCTTCATTGATGAGATCGATGCTGTGGGCCGTCAGCGCGGTGCCGGTCTGGGCGGCGGCCACGATGAACGCGAGCAGACCCTGAACCAGCTGCTGGTGGAAATGGACGGCTTTGAGGCCAACGACGGCATCATCGTCATGGCGGCCACCAACCGCGCCGACATTCTGGATAAGGCTCTGCTGCGTCCGGGCCGCTTTGACCGTCAGGTCTATGTGGGCCTGCCGGATGTCAAGGGCCGTGAGGAGATCCTCAAGGTCCACACCAAAAAGAAGCCGCTGGCCCCGGATGTCTCCCTCAGGGTCATTGCACAGCGCACCGCAGGCTTTGCGGGCGCAGACCTTGAGAACCTTGTCAACGAAGCGGCCCTGCTGGCTGCACGCCGCAACCGCAAGGCCATTACCATGGAGGATATCGAGGAAGCTTCCATGAAGGTCATGGCCGGCCCCGAAAAGAAGAGCCGCGTTGTGACCCCCGAGGAAAAGAAGCTGACTGCTTACCATGAGGCAGGCCACGCGGTGGCGGGCTTCTACTGCAAGCATCATCCCCGTGTGCACGAGATCACCATTATCCCCCGCGGTCAGGCAGGCGGCTACACGATGTATCTGCCCGAGAAAGACCGCAGCTATGTGACCAAGGGCGAAATGTTCGAGGATATCGTTTCCAGTCTGGGCGGCCGCGTGGCCGAACAGCTGATCCTGGAGGATATCTCCACCGGTGCTTCCAATGATCTGCAGCAGGCTACCAACATTGCCCGCCAGATGATCACCAAGTACGGCTTCTCGGAGCGGCTCGGCCCTGTGGTGTACGGCACCTCGCAGGAGGAGACCTTCCTGGGCCGCGATCTGGGTCAGGGCAAGGGCTACAGCGAGACCACTGCTGCCGAGATCGACGGCGAGATGCGGGATATCATCGACGAAGCCTACGAGACCTGCCGCCGCACCCTGACCGAGCACATCGATCAGCTGCACGCGCTGGCAAAGGCTCTGATGGAACGCGAAAAGCTCAATGAGCAGGAGTTCAACACCATCATGGCGGGCGGCACCCTGCCCCCGCGTGAAGGGGATGAGCCGGAGCAGACCGTGCAGGCTGCACCGGCCGAGACCGCAGAGCAGGCGCAGCCTGCAGAAGCTGCGGAGCCTGCCGAACAGGCCGAAACGGCCCAGCCGCTGCCGGAGACCGCTGCACCGGAAACGCCGGATGCACAGGACCCGCAGAACTGATTTGATCCAAATGGAAAGGAGCGAGTGTCGTGGAGGAAAATTTTAACCCGGTCGCACGGACCCGCGCAAACTATTACACCCCCGGCAGCCCGGTGCAGTTCGTCTGCGTGGAGCTGCTCAAGGGGGATGTCAGCGGTGAGCACGCGGTCTGCCTGACCTTCAAGAACATTTCCAAGGTGACGTTGACTGCGCTGGAGATCCACTTCAAGTGCAAGGGCGTGGACGGCGTGATCCTGTGCGAAGACCGGTTCGAGTACCGCGATCTGGAAGTGAAGCCCGGCGAAATGTTCGGCATGGATGATGCCGTGTTCGTTACCTCCAAGGCGATCACCAGCGTGGATGTTTCGCTGTGCAATGTGTACAACGGCAAGCGGGTGGTGCATCTGGATGCCATCAAGCGCGTGCGCCTGCCTGCCCCCAAACGCCTGTCCGCAGAGCTGGAAAAGGCGCTGGAGGCCCGCATGAACCGCCCGGAGCTGAAGTATCAGCCTCAGGTGTTTGAAAACGGCTGGTACTGCGCCTGCGGTGCGTTCCATCCCAAGGAAGAAGACACTGTTTACTGCTCGGAGTGCGGCTGTGACCGCATCCTGCTGCAGAATGCGCTGAACACCCTGCTGCAGCCGGAACAGCCTGCCCAGACCGAGCCGGAGCTGGAAACTCCTCTGGCTCCGCAGCCGGAACAGGAAGAACCGACCCGTATCATGGGAGCCGCCCCTGTGCAGCCGGCACAGGAGGAGCCCACCCGCATCATGGGCGCACCGCGCCGCCCGCAGCCGCAGGAGCCTGCTGCAGAGCCGACCCGTATGCTGGATGACGGAATGCGGGAACAGTTCCCGGACAGGGCAGCGCGTGCACAGGCAGAGGAAGGCACCCGTGTGATGCCTGCCGCCTCCCGCCGTGCACAGCCGGTGGCCCAGCAGCCGGAGCCTGATTATGAGGACGATGAGGAGTACGAGGACGAGCGCGACAGCGTGGCTGAAACGCTGATCCGCTGGGTGCCGCCCATCACTGCCGTCATCTGCGCGGCTGTGGCACTGTGCGGCTTCGTGTACTATCAGTTCGTACTGTAAACACAAACAGCAGCGGAGAGGGCTGATCTGCCTTCTCCGCTTTTTGTATATCAGAAGGGAGAACCCGACTATGCCGGAAGAAGCCTTACAGGCCGCTTTTGAGATCAAGACCGCCTGCGATGAGATCAGCCGCCGCCTGCTGCGCTGGCACTGGGAGCACAAGCCCGGCTCCAACAGTCTGGGCGCACTGCTTGACCATATTGCCCAGCGCCAGCAGGAAAGCCCGGACTACTATGACCGGATGCCGGATCTTTCCGGCAAGAGCAGCTGGCAGCAGCTGGACACCACCATCTGTATGCGTGTGCTGCTGGACCCGGAAAAGGATGCGGAAAAGCCTCTGGACCTGCTGGGAAATACCAGCAGCCCGGGTGCGGCCCGCCGCGCCTGCAACACCGTGCGCACGGCCCGCAACGAAGCAGCCCACGCCACCGACCAGACCGATGCGGCACAGGCGGCGATCCTGTTCAACGAAGCCATCGAATGTCTGGAGGATGCCTATGCGGGCACGGCCTTCCGGGAAAACGAGCTGGCCCGCTATTACCGTCAGGCAGAGGAGTTTTTGTCCCGCTGCGGGGCAAAGGAGCCCGTTGCATCCAGCCGTGCACCGGCTGACGAAAAGCCTGCCGCCCGCAGTACATCCCGCCAGAGCACAAGGCAGAACCAGCGCGGAAGTGCCCAGAGCCGCAAAACGGGCAGCAGCCGCTCTGCCGACAAGAGAACGGCAGCGCACAGTAATTCCGGCCGCAGCAGCTCTGCAAAGGGCCGCGGAAATACAAATTGTAAAAAGAAACGGAAAAATTCCGGCAATAAGGCGGTCATGATCGTGCTGCTGGCAGCGCTGGTGCTGGGGCTGCTGGTGCGTGCCTGGAGCATGGGAGCAGTGTGACCCGTCCGCTTTGAGAAAATGGTCGCTTTTCGCCGGGAGAAAAGGCTGTCTTTTGTGCACGGTCCATAAAAAAACAAATCGCATTCCGGGATAAACCGGAAAAAGCACATCTTGCAGGACGGGTGAAAGCGGTTTATAATAAGCGTGAAAACGTTTACACACAACAATGCACCCCAAAAGAGAGAAGTACCGCGAATATGACCATCAGTGATATTGCAAGAATGGCTGGCGTGTCCAGTGCAGCTGTCAGCCGTTACCTGAACGGCGGGCCTCTGAGCGAGCAGAAGCGCGCCATCATCCGGGAGGTCGTGGAGAAGACCGGCTACCGCCCCGATACGACCGCTCAGACCCTGCGCACCGGCAAAGTGAATCAGGTCGGTGTGATCGCCCCCAGCATCGGCTCCCAGTCGGTCGGGCAGATCACCGCCGGGATCGCCAGTGAGCTGGACGCAAGAAACTATCTGCTGCTGCTGGGCAACACCGAGCTGGACGCTCAGCGGGAGCTGGGTTATCTGACTGCCATGCAGCGCAACCATGTGGCGGGCATCATCCTGCTGGGCAGCTACTATACCCCCCAGCTGGCACAGGCGCTGAAAAACTGCCGTGTGCCGGTGGTGGTCACAGGCCAGCGTTTTCCGGACGTGGCCTGCGTGTACAACGACGACCACACTGCCGCCCGGGAGCTGACCCAGCGGATGCTGGAGCATGGCCGCAGAAGGATCGTTTACATTGGCGGCACCGAACGGGACGATGCCACCGGCATCCAGCGCCGGGAAGGCGTGCAGGATGCCTTGAGGGACGCAGGGCTGGACGGCGACCAGCTGCCCCGCATCTGCTGCAATGCATTCACCGTGGAAGAGGGGCAGCGCTGTATGCAGGAGCTGCTGGCCCGCTGTCCGTTTCTGGACGGTGTGGTCTGCGTGACCGATACGGTGGCCTTTGGTGCCATGCATGCACTCAAGCAGGCAGGACGGCAGATCGGCCGGGATGTGGGCCTTGCAGGCATTGGCGACAGCTGGGCGGGCAGTGTGACCGACCCGGGTCTGGCCACGGTGCGGTTTTATCAGAAGCAGGTGGGGCAGGAAGCCGCCCGGATCCTGCTGCAGATGCTGGAAGAGAAGGAACATGGCGGCCCGGTGCGTCAGGTGACGCTGGGGTATCAGGTAGTGGAGCGCGGTTCCCTGTAAACAGAAGGTAAGGATGACATGGATCGTAGATTGATTTTTCTGGATATTGACGGTACCTTGCTGCCGCCGGGGGATATGCTGATCCCGGAAAGCACGCTGGCTGCACTGAACTGCGCCAAAGCAAACGGGCACAAGCTGTTTTTGTGCACCGGCCGCAACCACCGCATGACCGAGCCGCTGCTGCGCCACAGCTGTTTTGCGGGCGCGGTGTGCAGTGCAGGCGGCTATGTGCTGTGCGATGGCAAGACTCTGGTGGATATCCCCATGGAGCCGCAGCAGGCAGAAGGCGTGCGCGCGGCGCTGGAACGCCATGGCGTGGAGTGTACGCTGGAAGCCCGGGATGCCACCTTTGGCGGTATCAAGATGGTGCAAAGGTGGAGTTTTATCCACCAAAAGAACGGCGCACCGCTGAACAGCGAAGCAGAGCGCTGGCGCAAAGCCATGGAAGATGGCATGTCCATGCTGCCGCTTTCCGATTACAACGGGGAGCCGCTGTATAAGATCGTGTTCATTGCCGACCACGAAAGTGACCTTGCCGAGGCAAAGCAGCTCTATGCGGATCAGTTCGTGTTCTGCGAAAGCAAGCTGGACAGCCTGACCGATGGCTTTGTGAATGGTGAGCTCATCAACCGCAAATTTAACAAGGGCACCGGCATCAAGGCCATCTGTGACCATCTGGGCTGCACGCTGGCAGATACCATTGGCTTTGGCGACAGCGATAACGACCTGCAGATGACCGATGTGGCAGGCATCAGTGTGTGCATGGCCAATGGCTCTGAAACATTGAAAAAGCGCTGTGACCGCATTGCGCCCTCGGTGTATGAGGACGGCATTGCAAAGGAGTTTAAGGCGCTTGGGCTGATCTGAACAAAAACAACAAAGGCTGCGGCAGGGATAAGACCCGGGCCGCAGCCTTTTTGCTGCTGCATCGCCGGAGCAGAATAAAATGATTTTACAAGCCGGAAAAATGTGGTAGAATAAAACAAAGTTCCGGAGGGCCATCCGGCAAAAAGGGAGGAATTATCATGCGTTCCGTTCTGGAAGTATGTGTGGACAGCACCGCCAGTGCGCTGGCGGCAAAGCGCGGCGGTGCCGACCGGCTGGAACTGTGTGCCGACCTCATCGTTGGCGGTACAACGCCCAGCCTGACGCTGGTGCGGCAGGTCAAGGCAGAGACCGGCCTGCCGGTGCGGGCGCTGCTGCGGCCCCGCTTTGGCGATTTCTGCTATGACAGCTATGAGCTTGCCCAGATGGAACAGCTGGCCGCAGAGCTGGTGGAAGCCGGGGCAGACGGCATCGTGACCGGCGTGCTGACCCCGGAGGGTGCGCTGGATGCAGACGCCATGCGGCCCATCTATGCGGCGGCACGCAAGGCAGCAGAGAAGGCGGGCCGCCCGGTGGCGTGTACTCTGCACCGCGCCTTTGACGTCTGCGCGGACCCCTTTGCCGCACTGGAAACAGCCCGGGAGCTGGGCCTTTGCACCATCCTCACCAGCGGACAGGCGGCCAGCGCGCCGCAGGGGACTGCACTGCTGCGGCAGCTGACAGAGCGGGCAGGGAAGGATGTGGAGATTCTGGCAGGTGCCGGAGTCTCGGCACAGAACATCCCGGTGCTGGCCGCGCAGACCGGTGTGCGGGCATTTCACCTTTCCGGCAAACAGGTGCTGCAAAGCCGCATGACCTTCCGGCGCGAGGGCGTGCCCATGGGCCTGCCCGGCTTTTCGGAGTTTGAGGTGTGGCAGACCAGCGAAGCAAACATCCGTGCAGCACGGCAGGCATTGGATAGCCTTTAAAAACCGAATAAAACGAAAGCGCTCTCCCAACGGAAACCCGGTGGGAGAGCGCTTTTTTATGATGATGAATTTGAAGGGTGAAGATAGCTTAGTAATGCAGCTCGTCGCCGGTCAGTGCTTCCAGCACCGGCAGCATGGCAGCGGCTTCGGCTTTGGCGGCGGGCAGGTCCATGTCGCGGTAGTTGCCGCACTCCACTTCGCTGGCACCGGGCACTGCGCCCTCAAAGCCAGCCATGAAGCGGAAGGACTCCACCGTCAGCTCCAGTGCCTGAGCGGGAGTCAGGCCGCGGGTGAGCAGATAGAAGCCGGTGCGGCAGCCCATGGGGCCAACGTAAATGACGCCGTCCTGAAAGGCACTGTTGCGCGCATAGGTGGCAAACAGATGCTCCAGCGTGTGGGCGGCACCGGTGGTCAGGTAGTCGCCGTGATTGGGCTTTTTCATGCGGATGTCCCATGTGAGAACATCGCCGTCCTGACGGCTCAGATACATGCCGCGATCCAGCTTGGTGTGGTCAACACAGAAGCTTGCAATGCGTTCCATGAGTTTTTCTCCTTTGGCTTAGGCCTGCAGGCGCTGCACGCTGCCGTGCGCGCAGTCCACAGCGACCATCAGGCCGTCACGGATGTGGCTGGTGGCACCGGCAGCACCCACAACGGTGGGCTTGAGCAGGGCCTTGCCGGCAATGGCGGCATGGCTGTTCAGGCCCGGCTCTTCCACCACCAGAGCGGCGGCGTCGCGCACATAGCTCAGCATTTCGTTGCTGGTAGAGGGAACCACCAGCACCATGCCGGGCTTGAACTTTGCACGCACCTCTTCCAGAGTGCGGCAGACGCAGGCCTTGCCGGTGGCGCTGGTCACGTCGGCATTCTCGCGGCCAACGCCCACGCCGGTAGCCAGACAGTTGCCCACCATGTGGATCTTGATCATGTTGGTGGTGC
>ERZ870052.1003-NODE-1003-length-10367-cov-6.386200_pt1 | contig 10367 bp, 10 predicted proteins | sample MGYA00520889_ERZ870052 | MGnify/ENA primary metagenome ERZ870052 (study PRJEB32232, sample SAMN07284988) | human gut metagenome | biome: human-associated habitat; material: feces | host: Homo sapiens | place: Tanzania | collected 2014-08-14 ...
AGCCCAGAATGCCCTTCTGCTGCTCCTCATTGGCATCAAAGTTCTTCAGCTCCCCGATGAGGTTGGTGATCATATCGCCCACCTCGCCCAGATCCTTGGTGGATACCTTGGCCAGAGCAGCCTCGGAGAAATCGCCGATCTTCTTCTGGCAGGCGGAGCCATACTGCAGCACCTGCTGGCTGTTGGTGATATCGATCTTTTCCGCAAAGGAATCGACCATCGCCTGTTCTTCAGGGGTCAGGTTCACCTCGGCTGCGGGGGCAGCGGGTTCTTCCTTTTTCTCCTCGACCGGAGCCGCTTCCGGCGTGGGGTCCAGCGTCAGCGTGGGAACTGCGGGTGCGTCGAGGTCAAAATTCAGCGTGTTGTTGTCTGCCATGAGAGATTCCATCCTTTCCAAGTTCCGATCTTTTTAACCAAGGCCCTGACCCTTGAGCATATTCTGCAAAACGGTCAGGTCCGCTGAGAGATCCATGCTTTCTGCCGCATAAAGGGCATCCAGCTGATTTTCAAATGCAGTCGCAATGGATGCCGCATTGTGCTCCACCTCCGTGCGGATGGAGGCAGCGTTTTCGCCCCGGACGCCCTGCTTTGCCAGCTTGGCATACTGCTGCAGCACATTGACGGCGTCGGGCAGATAGTAATTCGCGAAGCGGCGCACCTGTTTGGCTTTGGCGGGAGTCGCTTCCACCGTTTCCACGATGGAGCGGCCCGCTTTTTCCATCCGGGTCATCGCCGCTGAAAGCTCCGGGTCCGGCAGGGCTTCGTTCAGGGCGTGGAGGATATCCAGCTGCTTCTGCATCTCGGTCAGCATAGCGTCCACATCGTCCACGCCGGTATGGAACGGCACTTCCTGCTCCACCACACGAGGCGGACAAAGCTTTTTGGCCCCCGCGAAGCCCGCCGCTGCGCCGACCACCGCCAGCACCAGCGCCCACAGCTTGTAGACCGGGAGCACCGCGCAAAGCACCACGAACACCAGCGCCGCCGCATACCACGGCAGGACGCTGGGCTTTTGGGTGCGAATGATCTTACTCATGTTTCGACTCCTTGTCCGGGAGCACTCACTCCCTGTATGGTTCCATAATAAAGCCTTTTCGGAAAAACGCAAGCGTTTCACGAATAATTTACAGGTTTGAAATCAAATCTTATTTTTTATCCACGGTCCCAGCGCTTCGCCCCAGACTTCGCGGAGTTTTTCGGGGCGGCACGCCGCATTTGCGGGGCTGGTGCTGGGCAGCTTGGCGGCCCGGATGCCGCTGACAGGTTCGAGGTATTTGGTATAAATTTTATATGCCGTCGCGCCGTTGCAGAACACTGCTTCGATGGGCGCTTGCTGCAGCAGAGCTGCGATGTCGTTGGGGACCACATCCTTGATGGACGCATCCGACGCGCCGGTGATGGTACAGCTTTCCAGCGTATCCCACAGCGCAAGGCCGTGCCGCAGGATGATCTGCTTTTTCGCGTCGATGTCCTCCCGCGCCGGGACCAGCTCGCCGGTCAGCGCCGCCAGCATCGGCCAGAAACGGTTCTGCGGGTGGCCGTAATAGAACGCCATTTCGCGGCTTTTCGGGCTGGGCCATGTTCCGAGGATGAGGGCGCGGCTGGACGCACTGTAGACCGGCTCAAAGCTCATTCCTGTATTCCTGCCTTTTCCATCTCTCCCCACGAAGAGCCGAGGTCGTGGCCGGTCGGCTCTGCCTTCGGGCCGTCGAACCACAGCTCTTCGATGAGCGCCGCAAGGCCGTCCTCTCGGACATCGCCGATGATGCGGTCTGCGGCTTCCTTGGCATCGGGCGTGCCGTTGTCCATGCAGCAGCCAAGGCCCGCCGCCTTGAGCATCCCGACATCGTTGGCCGAATCGCCCGCCGCCACGGCATCCGCGAGGGTCAGGCCCATCTTCTCGCACAGGTCGGCCAGGCCGACGCCCTTATCCATCCCGCCGCGCACAACGTCATAGCAGCACCAGCCGTTCTGGGCCACGCCGCCCACCTGCATGAAGTGCAGTTCGAGGTGGCCGTACTTCTCGTTGAAGTGGGCCAGCTCTTCCGGCGGCATCACGACAAAGGCCGCATGGGGCATATCGATGAGATGACGGTCCTGATCCTCGCCGTCCAGACAGAACAGGCCGCTTTTTGCCATGCCATCGTAGAACCCTTTCAGGGCATCGTACTCGCAGTAGGCATAGTAAGCATCCCGGAAATCGAACTGCAGCGGATAGTTGTAGTCCTCACAGAAATCGACCAGCGCGTACATTTCCTCGTTGGTCAGCGGGTGCTCGGCCACGATCGCGCCGTTTTTGTCCACGACACAGGCGCCGTTGCAGGTGATGGCGTAATCGAACCGGATGCCGCCCAGCTGTTCCTTGTTGATGACGCAATCGCCGCGCCCGGTGCTGAGCACGAATTTTCCGCCCGCCGCCTGTAATTTCTTGACGGCCTTGACCACCGCCGTGCGGGGACGCGGCTCCCCAAAGGGGACCAGCGTATTATCAAAATCGCTTGCCAGAAGTTTATATTGCATGGTGTTCTCCCTTATGTTCATAGTATGTTCCAGTATAACACAAAAAGCCGTTCCGGGCAATTTCGGAACGGCTTCTCGATGCATTTTTTCAGTTATCCGACCAGCGCAACGACGATCTGGATGCCGACGCCCACAGCGGCTCCGGCGGCCCACGTCAGGCCGGTGATGAAGAGGTTCTGCTTCCACGAGGGATTGGCGCGCCAGAGCACGGCCAAGCCCACGCCTGCACCGGTGCACAGGCCCGCTACCAAGCTGGAAAAGCGGAGTGCGCCTTCGACATAGAGCTGGGTCAGCAGGACGCTGGCGGCGCAGTTGGGGATCAGGCCCACCAGCGCGGAGAACACCGGCTGGAAAAAGCCCATGCGGCCCAGAAGATCGGCGAAAACGTCCTCGCCCACACCCTCAACGATCAGGCCGAACAGCAGACTGAACCCGAAGATGAACACAAAGATCTCCAGCGTGTGGCGGAGCGCCGCCTGCCAGATGGGGCGCTCGTGGCCCTCTTCGTCGTCGTGCGTCTCGTGGCAGTCGATCTCGTCCGCGCTGCCGGTATAGCCGCCGCGCAGAGACTGGGGCAGGACGCCCCGCAGGACGAAATCCAGCACCAGACCCACCGCAATGGCATACAGCACTTTGATGACCATGAGCAAAGCCAGCTTATCCCAGTAGGCGGGCATCGAGACGAGCAGCGGAATGGCTTCATCGCTGGTGGCAAGGAACACCGCCATCAGCGTTCCCAGCGAGATGACGCGGGACGCATAAAAGTTCGATGCAATGGCAGAAAATCCGCACTGGGGCACACAGCCCAGCACCGCGCCGGGGATCGCGCCCCAGCGGCCGCTGCCTTCCAGCACCGCTTCGATCTTCTCGCCGTGGCGGTGCTCGACGTATTCGATGAACAGATAAGCTAAAAACAAGAAGGGCAGCATCTTGGCGGTATCCACCAAGCTCTCGCCCAAAACATCCAGAAACAGTTCCATGTCAGGGTTCTCCTTGCACCGGAAAGGCGCTTCAGTTTTGTAAATTGCAAATTGGTTGCATTTTCGTGCAAGGGAGATTATACACGCTTTCGGTGCAAATTGCAAGGGGAATTTGCAAAAAGATTGCAATTTTATTGGAAGCAAAACTTTTTTCTCTTCTTTCGTGGAAAATCGTTCGATGGGCATTGTCTCAGAGCTGCTTTTTCAGAAAGGAAAAGCTCCCCCTTTCGGGAGAGCTTTCAAGCATTTTTTCGGGATGGAGCGGGGCTTAACCCTTCATCGGCACAAAGCCCACAAGATCCTTGACGACCTCGCCGCCAATGATAAGGCCCGCCACCGACGGCACAAAGGCGTTGGAGCCGGGGACCGAGCGGCGGATGGTGCACTTGCGCTGGGTGCCCGGGGGGCAGATGCAGTGATATTTGCAGCTGATGGAATCATCCTCGATGGGCGTCATGGCGGGTTCCTTGGAGTAGACGACCTTGAGGTGCTTGATCTTCCGCTTGCGGCACTCGGTGCGCATGACCTTCGCCAGCGGGCAGACCGACGTTTTGTAGATGTCCGTCACCTCGAAGCGGGTGGGGTCCATCTTGTTGCCCGCGCCCATGGCGCAGATGATGGGGGTCCCGGCCTCCTTGGCCTTGACCACCAGCGCGATCTTCCCCGTGACGGTATCGATGGCATCCACCACATAATCGTACTGGGTGAAATCGAACTGATCCTGCGTTTCCGGGGTGAAGAAGGTCTTATAAGTGGTGACCTTGATGTTGGGGTCGATCTCATGGATGCGCTGTTCGGCCACATCCACCTTATACTGGCCCACGGTCTTGCGGGTGGCCACGATCTGACGGTTCAGGTTGGTCAGACAAATTTTATCGTCGTCGATGAGGTCCAGCGCTCCCACGCCGCTGCGGGCCAGCGCTTCGACGGTATAGCCGCCCACGCCGCCAATGCCAAAAACTGCCACACGGGAATTGTGCAGCTTTTCCATCGCTTCCTTGCCCAGCAGCAGCTGGGTACGGGAATATTGATCCTGCATAGTTACTCTCCCATTCCTCTCTCGCTGCACCTGACGGTTCACTTGCTCGGTGCAGCTGTTTCTGTTTTCCTTTATTCCTTTTCCACCGCCACGATGGTCCCGCCGCCCAAAACGACATCGTCCTGATACAGCACGACGGCCTGTCCGGGCGTGGGGGCACGCTGGGGCTGGTCAAATTCCAGACGGAAGCCATCCTCGCCCGCCGGGTAGACGGTGGCGGGCTGTTCGACCTGATGATACCGCGTCCGGGCCGTGACCCGCAGCGGCTGGGTCAGTTCGGGAATGGCGATCCAGTTGACCTCATTTGCATAGACGATGCGGTCAAACAGGCTCGATTCCGGGCCGACTGTGACCGTATTTTCCTGCATATTTTTGGCACAGACATAGACCGGCGCGCCCATGGCAAGGCCAAGGCCCTTCCGCTGGCCGATGGTGTACCGGACCGCGCCGCGGTGGGTCCCCACTTTGCGGCCGCTCTCGTCGAGGAAGTCTCCGTCCGGGTAATGCTTGCCCGTGAAGTCCTCCATAAACTTCTCATAGTCGCCGTCCGGCACGAAACAAATGTCCTGGCTGTCATGCTTGCGGGCATTGACGAAATGCTGCTGTTCAGCGATCGCGCGCACCTCAGATTTGTGCAGCGCGCCCAGCGGCAGACGCACATGGGCCAGCTGCTCCTGCGTCAGGTTGTAAAGCACATAGCTCTGATCTTTTCCTTCGTCCAAGCCCTTTTTCAAAAGCCAGCGGCCGGTGGCCTCGTCCTGCTCGATGCGGGCATAGTGGCCCGTGACCACATACTCCATCCCGTGCGCCTTGGCCCACGAGAGAAGATGATCGAATTTCATATATTTGTTGCAGTCGATGCAGGGGTTGGGCGTACCGCCCGCTTCATAGACCCGGATGAATTTTTCGATGATCTTTTCCCGGAAATCGGCAGTGAAATCCAGCACCTCATAGGGGATATCCATCGCGAACGCCACCTCGGCGGCGTCCTCGATGTCCCGCTCCGAGCAGCAGGTGTGGAATCCCGACTGGCCCAGCGTTTCGCTGCGGGTGAGCCGCATGGTGATGCCGGTGCAGTCGTAGCCGTCCTCCTGCATCAGCCATGCCGCCACCGAGCTGTCCACGCCGCCGCTCATCGCGATCAGCGCCCCGGGGCGCGTTGCATTCTGTGTATCTGTCATTTCGTTCCTCATGTTATAACATACCAAAATAGTAGATATATACTACCGCACGTTCTTTCTCTTGTCAAGACGCAGAAAATTCCGCCGCCGCGTGCAGCAGGGCGTTTTTCTCGTTGGGGGTCTGCCCGGTGAGGACCTGTTCCAGCAGCGCTTCCAGCACACGGCGCAGTCCCGGCCCGGGCTGGATGCCCGCCGCCATCAGGTCGCGGCCATTGACGGCCAGCTGGGATACCCGGCAGCAGACGCCGTCCGCGTCCAGCTGGCGGGCCAGCGCAGCCTGTACTGCAAAGTCTGCCGCCCGTTCCGGGCAGAGCGCGCCGCACAGGGCGTTCAGCTGCTCCACTATCTCCAAACCGTATCGACCCAGCAGACGTTTCGTGTCAAGTTCTATGCCGCTTTTACCGGGAGAGTCCGGAGCTTCTTTCTCGGACACGAAAACGGGTTGCGGCTCCCAGCGGATGCTTTGGCCCGAAATCGGGCCTTGCATCCCGCTGGCCGCTGCCCCAACAGCAACTCCCTGCTCCCGCCGCTGGCGGCGGTCGTTGCCGTTGCAGTCCATTCCATCGCCCGCCCTATTGCCTTCGGCAACAGGGTCCCACCCCAGCGGACGGTCCTCGGAGAAACTTCCGGCCCGCCTTATTCGGCTCCGGGGTAGAAGGGTATTTTCCCTCACTTCACACACCAGCGTCGTCACTGTATTCATCAGCGCATTCGAGCATTTCAGGCGTTTCAGTGCAGTTTTTGCGCCATCCTCGCCCAGCGGCAAAAGCAGCGCCGCCAGCCGGGTTGGCATCGCTTCCGTTCCCGGTTCCAATCGATCGATGACGTCCCGCAGTTCCGGAAGTGTCTGCTTGTCCAGTTCCGGGATGACCACCGCCAGAATGTCCGCTTCCAGATAAGCCCCTGGCTTCGGGGCCGCCAACAGACGGGTCAGTTCTTCCGCGATGCGTTCGGCGGACACGCAGTCCAGATGGCGGCAGAGATTTTTTGCAGCCTGACCGGTCGCCGGTTCCACCGCGAACCCGAACCGCGCCGCGAACCGGTAGAGCCGCAGGATGCGCAGAGCGTCCTCTTCAAAGCGGCGTTCCGGCTCGCCCACGGCCCGGACGATCTTTTTTGCAAGGTCGTCCCGCCCGCCAAAGGGGTCGATCAGCCCTTCCTCGGCGCTGTAGGCCATCGCATTGATGGTGAAATCCCGCCGTGCAAGGTCCTCTTTCACACCGGGCACGAACTCCACATGGTCCGGATGCCGCCCGTCAGAATAGGTCCCTTCGGTGCGGAACGTCGTTGTTTCGTACAATTTCCCCTTCCACTTCACGGTGATGGTCCCGTGCTGCAAGCCGGTCGGGATGCATTGCTTTTCCCCGAACAGCGCCAGCGTCTCTTCGGGCGTCGCACTGGTGCAGAGGTCCCAGTCGTGCGGCGAAAGCCCCAGCAGACTGTCGCGGACGCACCCGCCCACCGCATAGGCTGCATAGCCCGCCTGATGCAGACGGTCCAGCAGCGCGGCCGCGCCGGGGTCCAGTGCGATCTGAATTTCTGATGTCATTGCGTTTCCTCGTCGTATTGCAAAATAAGCTGTTTGCCGTCAAATCCGCACTCCACCGCCGGGAACATCTCTGCCGCCGCAGGACGGGCGGCTTCCGGGTCGGTGATCATCGGCGAATAGTGCACCAGCCACAGCCGCCGTGCCCCGGCCCGCGCGGCCAGTTCGGCGTCCTGCCGGAAGGTGCTGTGGCCATATTGTTTGGCCTGTACGGCCTGTTCTTCGTCCGGATAGGTGGCGTCGCAGAGGAGAAGGTCGGTGTCCTGTGCGGCCTGTTCCAGCGCGGCACAGGGGGCCGTATCGCCCGAAAAGACCACGCTCAGCCCCCGGCGCGGCGGGCCGAGCACCTGTGCCGGTTCAATGGTCGTTCCATCGTCCAGAACGACCGATTCTCCGTGCTGCAAGAGCTTCCATTTCTGCACCGGGACCCCCAGCGCCTTGGCCTTTTGCGGCTCGAACCGGCCCGCGCGGGGCAGTTCGACCCGGTAGCCCCGGCTGGGCACGCGGTGCTTCGTTTTGAAGGGCAGGAGCCTTGCGCCCGCGGGCCAGCCGAAGGTTTTTTCCAGCGATACTGCGTCTGTTCCCAGCGGGACCGCCGTGATGGAATAAGGCAGCGGCCCGGCCAGCGCACGCACGGCCGCCCACACCGGCTCCATCCCCTCGGCGGGACCGTAGATCGTCAGCGGACGCACCCGCCCCTGACAGCCCAGTGTCTGCAGCAATCCGGGCAGCCCAAAAATATGGTCGCCGTGGTAGTGGGTCAGGCAGATGGCGTCCAGCTTCATCAGGTTGACGCCCGCGCGGCGGGCCGCCGCCTGTGTGCCCTCGCCGCAGTCGAACAGCAGACTGTGCCCGCAGCATTCGGCCACCGCCGCCGTCAGGGCGCGGTCCGGCAGGGGCATGGTCGCCGCCGTGCCGATCAGTGTCATGGTCAGCATAGTGTATTCCTCCATTGATTCGGTCCTAGTGTACCACACTTCGCCCCCGCGCACAATCAGCTGTGGGTCTGCATAGGCTGGGCAGAGATGATTTTTCCGAAAGGAGGGTGCTGTATGCGGCGCAAACCAAGTTCCCGTTCCCATATCCCCCGTCTGGTGGTGCTGTTGCTGCTGTTCGCGCTGGTCCTTGCGGTGGCGGGCGGGCTGTTCAGCTGTGCGTTCCAGCCGGTCCTGTCCACCCGGGGGACCATGATCTTCCTGCCCGGGGTCTGAAATATTCTTCGTGAAATTCCAGATTTTTCTCTTGACTTCAGGACAGTGGCGTGATAAAATCCAGCCAAACCAGCGAGAAAGCATAAGTACCACCGCAAATCCCCTGCTTTTCCAGAGAGTGTCGAGTTTGCTGAGATCGACGCAAGGCAGCTGCCGGTGGGAATGGGCTTTTGAGGGCAAACCGAACCGTCTTGGACGCAGTAGGGGCGACGGAGAGCGTCTTCGTTAACAAAGCCGGTATGTGTTGGCATATCACGAGAGGGCAGGGTCGTTCCTGCCAAGATTGGGTGGCACCGCAGGAGTGTATGTTTCCGCTCTTGTCCCAATGCACGAACGTGTTTTGGGACAAGAGCGTTTTTGTTTTCTTGTCCCGCAGCAAAGGGCCGTCTGGCCCGGAAAGGACAAGCATCATGAAGACCGAACCGAATATCCCGTACAAGATCTACCTCGAAGAATCGGAGCTGCCCACCGCATGGTACAATGTGCGGGCCGACATGAAGAACAAGCCCGCCCCGCTGCTGAACCCCGGCACGCTTCAGCCCATGACGGCCAAGGAGCTGGACGGCGTGTTCTGCGATGAACTGGTCCAGCAGGAGCTGGACGACACCACCGCCTACATCCCCATCCCCGATGAGATCCGCGAATACTACCGGATGTACCGTCCCAGCCCCCTGTGCCGTGCTTATCGGCTGGAAGAGGCGCTGGGCACACCCGCTAAAATTTACTACAAGTTCGAGGGCAACAACACCAGCGGCAGCCACAAGCTGAACAGCGCTATTGCACAGGCCTACTACGCCAAGAAGCAGGGCCTGAAGGGCGTGACCACCGAGACCGGAGCCGGCCAGTGGGGCACGGCGCTCTCGATGGCGTGCAGCTACTTCGGGCTGGACTGCAAGGTGTACATGGTCAAGGTCAGCTACGAGCAGAAGCCGTTCCGCCGGGAAGTCATGCGCACCTACGGCGCATCCGTTACCCCCAGCCCCAGCATGACCACCAATGTGGGCCGCAAGATCCTGGCCGAGCACCCGGACACCACCGGCAGTCTGGGCTGCGCCATCAGCGAAGCCGTTGAGGTCGCCACCTCGACGCCCGGTTACCGCTATGTGCTGGGCAGCGTGCTGAATCAGGTACTTCTGCACCAGAGCGTCATCGGCCTTGAGACACAGGCCGCGCTGAAAAAGATCGGCGTCAAGCCCGACATCATCATCGGCTGTGCGGGCGGCGGCAGCAACTTGGGCGGACTCATCAGCCCGTTCATGGGCGAAAAGCTGCGCGGCGAGGCCGACTACCGCTTCATTGCGGTCGAGCCCGCCAGCTGCCCCAGCTTCACCCGCGGCAAATTCGTCTACGACTTCTGCGATACCGGCATGGTCTGCCCGCTGGCTAAGATGTACACCCTCGGCTCCGGCTTCATCCCCAGCCCCAACCACGCGGGCGGTCTGCGCTACCACGGCATGAGCAGCATCCTGAGCCAGCTGTACCACGACGGCCTGATGGAAGCCACCAGCGTCGAGCAGACCTCGGTGTTCGAAGCTGCTGAGCAGTTTGCCCGCATCGAGGGCATCCTGCCCGCACCCGAGAGCAGCCACGCCATCCGGGTGGCCATCGACGAGGCGCTCAAGTGCAAGGAGACCGGCGAGGAAAAGACCATCGTGTTCGGCCTGACCGGAACCGGCTACTTCGACATGGTGGCCTACGAGAAGTTCCACGACGGCAAGATGACCGACTACATCCCCACCGACGCCGACCTGCAGAAGGGCTTTGACGGCATCCCCCAGTTCCCCGGCAACGAAATCTAAATACGTTTACGCAGAAAGGGGCTGTTGCAAAATGATGCAACATAGTCGTCCCAAGCAAAGCAAAAAACAATCGTAAAATCGAACAATACAA
>ERZ870052.1004-NODE-1004-length-10353-cov-9.502141_pt1 | contig 10353 bp, 8 predicted proteins | sample MGYA00520889_ERZ870052 | MGnify/ENA primary metagenome ERZ870052 (study PRJEB32232, sample SAMN07284988) | human gut metagenome | biome: human-associated habitat; material: feces | host: Homo sapiens | place: Tanzania | collected 2014-08-14 ...
CAGATCTGAGTGACCAGGTTGTAGAAGATGATGGGGGTGATCATCGGAACGGTGATGGAGAAGAACTGACGCCACTTACCGGCGCCGTCGATGGTAGCAGCCTCGTACAGGTCTGCGGGCACGCCCTTCAGTGCAGCAAGGAACAGCACCATGGCGGAACCGAACTGCCATATACGCAGGAAGCAGATGATCCACAGTGCGTAGTTGGGGTCAGACAACCACTCGGGGCCCTGCACCGCACCAAAGGTGACAGCGCGAACCACGGTATTCAGCAGACCGTCCACGCTGAACACAGCCTTCCACAGCACGGCGATAGCCACAGAGCCACCCAGAATGGAGGGGATGTAGTACACGGTGCGGAACAGGTTGACGCAGGCGATCTTGAAGTTCAGGATGTAGGCGATGAACAGTGCGAAGATCAGCTTCAGGGGCACGGTGATAAAGGCGTACTTGAAGGTGATGATCAGCGCCTTGGTGATCTTTTTGGTGTGGAATGCGGTAATGTAGTTAGCCAGACCAACAAAGCTGGTGCCGTCCTTGAAGAAGTTCATATCGGTAAAGCTGTAATACAGCGACTGACCGAAGGGGAACGCCTTAAAGACGACAAAGCCGATGATCCAAGGGATCAGATAAAACAGACCCTGATACTTATCGACCCATTTCTGGAACGGAGTGCGTGCGCCGGCGGGCGCATTACTTTTTTTCATCCGAAGTCCTCCTTTTGCAGGATTTTGAAGCGAACAGTGCAGCAGGTCACAGACCGGTAATAATTCTTTCAAGATTTGATAACCATTTTCTGAAAAAACAAGGGCATCTGCCGTACGGGCGGCAGGTGCCCCTATTTAGTTCAAAGAACAGCTGCCCGGTTCAGGTTGCTGTCAGTGTGTCAAGCTTAGCCGACGGTGTAGCCAACAGACTCCATGCCGTCCAGCAGGGTCTCGACAGCCTCTTCAGGGGTCTGATCGCCGTAGTCGATGTTGTCGAACACTTCCTGATAGATGCCGGTGCCGGAAGCCTTCAGGTCGTTGTTCTCAAACAGGGGATCCAGCTTGTTGGTGGTGAAGGCCATGACCTTGGCATTTGCGTCAGCAACCAGGCTCTTGACAGCGCCTGCGTCCTGAGCGAACTTCAGGCCAGCCTTGGAAGCGGGGATGCCGCACTCAGAACCCATGATGGAAGCACCCTTCTCCTCGTTCAGCAGGAAGTTGATCAGGGTAGCAGCCTCGGCAACGTTCTTGCAGGTCTTGGTGATAGCCAGACCCATGGACACCTTGGAGAAGCCGCCGTTGTTGTCGCCGAACTTGATCTCCTCGCCGACGGTGAAGCCGTCCTTGTTGCTGTCGTCCAGAGCGGAAGCGTACTTGGGAGCAGCGGAATCCCACTCGAAGATGCCTGCGATCTTACCGGTGATCCACTCGTTGGACTGGTGGGTAGCGGTATCGGAGTTTGCAGAGTAGTAGGTCTTCAGGTTCATCATGACGTGGTTGTCCACCAGGCTCTTGATGAAGGCCAGACCCTCAGCGATCTCGTCCTCGGTGTAGTTCAGGGTGGAGGTAACGGGATCTGCCCAGTCCTTGCCGTACTTGGACTCGAGGTAGAACACCATCAGGATCATACGGTCGTATGCGCCCAGGTGCATGGGGTAGTAATCGTTGCCCAGCTTCTCCTGGAAAGCCTTACCGGCAGCCATCAGATCGTCCAGAGACTTGGGAACCTCGGTGATGCCAGCCTTATTAAAGGTGGTCATGTTCCAGTAGAAGATACGGCCGGTCATGGAGACGGGCACGCACTGCTGGCTGTTGGCCACATAGCAAGCGTCCATAGCAGCGGAATCCCACTGGGTCAGGTCGATGAACTTGGAGGTGGTGTTCAGGTCCACGAACTTGCTGCCGTCAGCAGAGTAGTTGTACAGCCAGTTCCAGTTCACCTGGCAGACATCCTGTGCGTTGCCTGCGATGAAAGCAGCAGCCATCTTCTCTTCCCAGCCGGACCATGCGGCGAAGGTAGGCTCCACGGTGATGTTGGAGTGCTCAGCCTGGAAAGCCTCCAGAGCGCTCTGGTAAGCAGCGTGACGGCTGTCGCCGCCCCACCAGCTGATGCTCAGATTGACGGGACCGTCAGACAGAGCCAAGCTCTCATCTGCGGAAGCAGCGGGAGCCTGAGAAGCTGCGGAAGAAGCGGTGGAAGAAGCGGAGCTGCCGCCGCAAGCAGCCAGCAGACCTGCAGCACCGACAGCGCCGGTAGCCATCAGGAAGTTACGACGAGAAATTGCCTTGCTCATTTTTGTTCTCCTCCTAATAGAAAACATCTTCATGTAGGGGGGTTCTGCACACACCCCCTTGTATACAATTATGATAACAAAAGCTGCAAGAAAAAGAAAGATGCAATTTACAGTGATACAAGATAAAAACGTACAAATATTGCTCTTGTTTTCAGAACAGATTCGACGTCCTTGCCGAAATGAATAAACTTGCGCCGAAAAACTGTGCAACTTGTATACTTCAATGACTTGCATAAAAATCTGGGATGCAACAGGGGCATAACATCGAAAATTCAATAATTCCTGCCACATTTACTGCTCTGACTGTAAAATTTTACGCTTTGCAGCTGCTGTCCGCACTGCTTTCCCGCTGTTCCTTCTTCCCTGCGGCGAACAAATGCCCTGTCAGAACTAATATATCAATAGTGCAAAAAACGTGCGTATTTCGCCCAGTTGATATATCAGTAGCCGCCCTCAAACACAACAAATTGATATATCAGTCTGTATACAGCTTGTTGGGGACTGAACTCCCTCAGTCAAAACCTATCGGTTTTGCCAGCTCCCTCTGGGAGGGAGCCTTTGGCATGGTGGGAAGGTTTGCGGCTAAAGTGCAACGTTGCTTGCGAAGTCACCCCTTCCGTCATCGCCTGCGGCGATGCCACCTTCCCCAAGGGGACGGCTTTTGGTGGCGGCGGGAAGGTTTCCGGCATAGTGCAAAGGCGTCCCCTTGGGGGAGCTGTCAAGCCCGACAGGGCTTGACTGAGGGGGTAACTCTTCCGCAAACCCGCAAAAAAGCCGCTGCACCCGGCACGGTACAGCGGCTTGTAAACAATATAAAAGTATCTCAGTTTTTCTTTGCAGCGTAGAACGCCCGCCGTGCCTTGAAGTAGCACTGGGGGCACATGCTGACGTACTGCACATCGTTTTCAAGGTCGATGGCTACCTGCTCGCCCTCAAAGACGAACTGCCCATTCACCTTGCGGCAGTTGCAGATGGCCTTGCGCCCGCAGGTGCATATCGTTTTCATCTCCTCGATGGTGTGCGCCAACTCCAGCAGACGGGTAGAGCCCGGGAAGCCCTTGAGGGAAAAATCTGCCCGCAGACCGTAGCAGATCACCGGGATGTTCAGATCCACCGTAATCATAAACAGCTGCTCGGCCTGCTCCGGGGTGAAGAACTGGCTCTCGTCGCACAGCACACAGGCCAGCGGCCCAGAAGCAGTGTTTGCCGCCTGTACGGCTTCGAACACATCCAGCTCCGGCGGGATCAGCAGATCTGCTCTGCGGCGCACGCCCAGTCGGCTCACCAGTTCCCCGCCGCCCTTGGTATCCACCTGCGGCTTTAAAATGAGCACCTTCATGCCCTGCTCTTCGTAGTTGTGTGCCACCTGCATCAGCGCCGTGCTCTTGCCGCTGTTCATGGCACCGTAGCGGAAATACAATTTTGCCATGCCGTCACTCCTGATTGCGCAGACGGTAGCCCAAGCTCATCAGGCTGTCGCCCAGATGGACGTTTTCCACCACCACATTGGGGTACGGCACCGACAGGTCATAGTGGGAGAAGTTCCAGAAGCCCTCAATGCCCAGATCCACCAGCCGTCCGCTGACCTGCTGTGCACCATCGCGAGGCACACAGAGCACCGCCACCTTGGGCTTGTTTTCCTCGCAGAAGGCCTCCAGCTCGTCAATGTGCCGGATGCGGATGCCGCTGATCTCCTTGCCTACCTCGTTTTCTGCCACATCAAAGGCAGCGATCAGCTTGTAGCCGTTGGTATCGGTGGTGATAAAGCGGCTCACAGCCTTGCCCAAGCGGCCGCAGCCGATCAGGATGGTGGGCAGACGGTCGCCGTTGCCGAACAGCAGGCTTTCCAGAATGGAAAGCAGGTTCTCCACCGAGTAGCCGATGCCCTGCCGGCCGTTCACGTCACCGATGCAGTTAAAGTCCTGCCGCACCTGCGAGGCGGTGGTGCCCATCTGAGAGGCCAGCTCCCGGGAGGAGATGCTGGTAATGCCATCGGCCTGCAAAGAGCGCAGATACCGGTAATATTTGGGGAGACGCTTGATCACAGGGATCGATGCTTTCTGGGGGGTGTTCATAGCAAAATTCTCCTTTCTGCCCAACGCGCTGCAGCTTCTGCCGCCATGCAAGGGGCTTCTTTGCGCGCAGAGAGATGTTCCAATTTATCCTGTTATATTATTTAAAGTATACAGCATGATAGACGAATGTCAAATACCTATTTGTAAAAAAGCAAAAAATTCACAAAGTTTTTGGTATTCCCTCTCCTGCATAGTTTCCCGGACGCCGGGGGATACTGACCCCACAAAGACCCCGCTACGGAAGGAGAACGCGCATGGATACGGCAAAAGACACCCCCGCAGAGCAGCACCGAATGGAAAAAGAGGACATCGAGGATCTGGGCACGGTCACCCTGACCCGGGGCGGTCATGTCATCCACTGCCTGACCGTCATCGGCCAGATCGAAGGGCATACCGAAGCGCCACAGGGGCAAAAGACCACCAAATATGAGCACGTCATCCCGCAGCTGGTGGCAGTGCAGGAGGACCCCCGCATCGAGGGGCTGCTGGTGCTGCTGAACACGGTGGGCGGCGATGTGGAGACCGGCCTTGCGCTGGCGGAGCTGATCGCCAGCATCTCCAAGCCCAGCGCCACGCTGGTGCTGGGCGGCGGGCACTCCATCGGCATCCCGCTGGCGGTCAGTGCGCGGCACAGCTTCATCGTACCCACCGCTACCATGACGGTGCACCCGGTGCGGCACTCCGGGCTGATCTTGGGCGTGCCGCAGACCATGCACTGCTTCGAGCAGATGCAGCAGCGCATCACCGGCTTTGTAGCTGCCCACAGCGGTATGCCGGAAAAGCGCTACACCCAGCTGATGCTCCACACCGGGGAGCTGGTGATGGACATGGGCACAGTGCTGGACGGACGCCGCGCCGTAAAGGAAAAGCTGATTGACGAACTGGGCGGTCTTTCGGACGCGCTGGCGTGGCTGTATAAAGAAATTGAGCGGGAATAATAAAAACAACATTATGGTTTGCCATTTTTGCCCTTGCGTGGTACAATAGTAAAATCAAATATTGTGTCTATGGGAAGTTGGGGAAGAGAGTAGAATGGCAACGAAAAAGCGAAAATCAACGAAACGGCGTACTGCTGCCCGCCGTAAAAAGGCAGAACAGCGGCTCCCGGCAGGGCTTGGCACCCTGTTCGGCGGCCTGCTGATGATGGTGCTGGCCTTTGTGCAGGGCGATTCCGCATGGCGGGTACTCCATGATGTGCTGTTCGGGCTGTTCGGCTGCGGCAGCTTTGTGCTGGGTGCAGCCGTGTGCTGTCTGGCCGTTTTGTACACCCGGGGCGAGGAGCTGCTGTCCCGCATCCTCAAGTTGGTGCTGGGGCTTGTCTTTGTCTGCGGCACGGTCATCGTGTTTTCCGATATCCAGCCGCAGGGGCTGTCGGCGCTGCAAATGCTTTCTGCCTGCTACGCCAACGGCGTCAGCGCATGGCTCTCCGGCGGCGCAATAGGCTTTGTGCTGGGCGGCGTGCTGCTTTTGCTGTGCGGACGCCCGGCGGCAAACCTCATCATGATCGTGCTTTTGCTGTGCGGCAGCCTGTACATTTTTGATATCACCCCCGCCGAGGTCTGGGTCTGGCTGTGCGCCGTCACCGGCGGCATCCGCGCCCGCGGCTCCGCCTTTGCAGAGCAGAGCGCTGCCCGCCGCGCCGAGCGCGCCGCCATCCGGCAGGCAGAGCAGGAGATCGACGAGGAATACGACGAAGCCGAGGACGAACCGCTGGATGAAGCGGACGAGCCCGCCGGGCTGCATCTGGGTGTACCGGACTGGATGTCCGGCGTGCTGCGCTGGGGACACAAGGTAACGCAGGAGATGGAAGCAGACGCTGCGGACGCTGAAGCCGCACCCGCCGCCCCTGCTCAGCCGGAGCCTGCTGCACCGCCCATCACCCCGGTGCGGGTCAGCGTTGCCCATCCCCGCGCCGCCTTTGACGTAGACCTTGGTCCCGACCACACCGCCCTTTCCGAGGGCGGCAGCGAGCCCATTGAGCCGCTGATCGTCGGGCCGGGCGGCACTTTTGGGCAGGACCCGCTGCGCCCTGCGCCCAAGCCCACGCCGCCGCCCATCGTGGCAGACCCGGTGGTCACCGCTGCGGCAGATTTCTTTGCCAAGGACGCCCCGCAGCCGGAAGAACCTGCCCCTGCTTTTGATACCCCCATCGTCCAACCGGCAGCGCCGGTGGTGCAGCCGCAGATGCCGCAGCCGCCGGAGGCTGCGCCCATCCAGCCCGCCGTGCCCCGGGTGAGCGCCGAGAACGCCGTGGCGTTCCGCTCTGCGCCGGACGAGGACGGCTGGATCAGCATCACCGCCGAGCCGATAGAGGAAAAGGACATCAACTCGCTGGTGGCAGCGGCCATGGAAAAGCCCTCCGTCTCCGAGCAGGCAGCCGCCACCGCCCCCGCCGAGGAAGCAGAGCCGGTGGATACCTACGAGTACCAGTACCCACCCATCGAGCTGTTTGAAAAATCGCAGGAGGAAAGCGACCCTGGTGCACAGGAGGAACTGAAGGCCAACGCCCAGAAGCTGGTGGACACGCTGGAAAGCTTCGGCGTGCGCACCCGGGTGCTGGATATCTCCCGCGGGCCCTCTGTTACCCGGTACGAGCTGCAGCCCATGGCGGGCGTGAAGATCAGCCGCATCACCTCGCTGGCAGACGATATCGCCCTGAACCTCGCGGTGGCAGACGTGCGTATGGAAGCCCCCATCCCCGGCAAGCCCGCCGTGGGCATCGAGGTGCCCAACCACAAAAAGACCCCCGTGTACATCCGCAGCATCTTTGAAAGCCAGAGTTTTCTGCGCATGAGCTCGCCGCTGGGCATCGCCCTTGGCAAGGACATTGCCGGTGTGGCGCAGGTAACAGACCTGTGCAAGATGCCCCACCTGCTCATCGCGGGCAGCACCGGCAGCGGTAAATCTGTGTGCGTGAACAGCATCATCATGAGCCTGCTGTTCCGCTCCAGCCCGGAGGACGTCAAGCTGCTGCTCATCGACCCCAAGGTGGTAGAACTGGCCGAGTATAACGGCATCCCCCACCTGCTGATGCCGGTGGTCACCGAGCCCCGCAAGGCCGCCGGTGCACTGGGCAGCGCGGTGCAGGAGATGGAGCGCCGCTACCGCCTGTTTGCAGAGAACAATGTGCGCGATATCAAGTCCTTCAACAAGCTGGCCACCGAGCAGCCAGAGCTGGAAAAGATGCCCTACATCGCTATTATCATCGACGAGCTGGCCGATTTGATGATGGTGGTGGGCAAGGACGTGGAGGATTCCATCTGCCGCATCGCCCAGAAAGCCCGTGCCGCCGGTATGCACCTGATCGTTGCCACCCAGCGCCCCAGCGTGGACGTGATCACCGGCCTGATCAAGGCCAACATCCCCAGCCGCATCGCCTTTGCGGTGTCCAGTCAGGTGGACAGCCGCACCATTCTGGACGGTGCCGGTGCAGAAAAGCTGCTGGGTCAGGGCGATATGCTCTTTATGCCTGTGGGCGCACCAAAGCCCACCCGCATTCAGGGCACCTTTGTGCGGGATGAAGAGATCAGCCGGGTGCTGGACTTCATCAAATCCAGCGCCACCGTGCAGTATGACGAGGCCATGATCGAGGCCATGGAAAAGCACGCCATTCAGGACGGCAAAAAGGGCGGCGGCGGTGCCGACGCCGAGGAGGACGCAGGCTCCGACCCCATGTTCAAGCAGGCCGTGGATGTGGTCATCGACGCCGGTCAGGCCTCCACCAGTCTGTTGCAGCGCCGCTGCAAGCTGGGCTACGCCCGCGCCGCCCGCATCATGGACGAGATGGAGCAAAAGAGCATCATCGGCCCCTACGAGGGCGCAAAGCCCCGCGCCGTGCTCATCAGCCGCCAGCAGTGGCTGGAAATGCAGATGAACCAACCGGAGGAATAAAGGAAGGACATTGAAGATGGATATGAATGTCTATACTCAAATAAAAGAACTTTCAGACCACTATGCACAAGAACTTGCAAAACAGGTTTTGCAGCGAGAAAAAGAAATGCAAAAAGATGATAATGCTCACTATCTTCTTTACCGGGTTCTTGGTGTAACAAATAAAGAAGGCAGTTTAATTGATTTGTACCAAAACAAAGGACGATTTTTATACAAATATGCCGGAGCATTTCTGGAGGAGGCAACCGCAATCTGTATTCGGAGTCGCTACCCTCAAGCTGAAAAGAAACGAATTCTAAATACTCTAAGCATTCGTCCAAAAACATTTGAAATCGATAGTTTGGTCGGAACAATTGCACATGAGATCAAGTGGAGAGACGCAACAACAGATGGAGATCATATCACAAAAGAGCACACTCGCGTGAAAGCAATCAAAGAACACGGCTACACGCCGGTTCGAGTTATGTTTTATTATCCACAGCGTGCACAAGCAAGAAAAATACAAGAAACATTGGAAACGCTCTATCATGGAGTAGGCGGAAAGTACTATTATGGCGATGCAGCATGGAAATATATCTCAGAGTTTACTGGAATCGATTTATTAGAGATTTTAGAAGTAATTGCGCAGTCAAGGGATAACGCTTATGAAATTAATTACGAATGATTGCCTGTTAGCAATGAGAAGTATTCAGGATGAAACCATAGACATGGTCTATCTTGATCCACCTTTTTTTTCACAAACAAAACAAAAATTAAAAGACTCAAGTGGAGTTGAATACTGCTTTTCAGATTACTGGGATTCAAAAAAAGAGTACATTGAGTTTATGAGAGATAGACTAATAGAGACTCATCGGATCATCAATTGTACAGGAAGCGTTTTTTTACACTGTGATAGTTCAGCATCACATTATTTACGAACCATTTTAGATGATATTTTTGGCGAAAAAAACTTCCGCAGTGAGATTATCTGGAGTTACAAACGATGGTCAAATTCTAAGAAGGGGCTTATTCCGGGACACCAAACAATTTTTTGGTATTCTAAAACAAACCGCTACAAATTTCATACCCTTTATAATGAGTATTCTGCAACGACAAATCTCGACCAGATTTTGCAAGAGCGGGAAAGAAATAAAACCGGAAAAGTAATATACCGAAGGGATAGCAGCGGAAATATTCTTCTTGCAAAAGAAAAATTGGGTGTTCCTCTCTCTGACGTATGGGAAATTCCTTTTTTGAATCCAAAAGCAAAGGAGCGCGTTGGATATCCAACGCAAAAACCAGTTGAATTACTAGAAAGGATCATAAAAATCAGTACCGATGAGCACGATTTAGTTTTGGATCCTTTCTGCGGAAGCGGGACAACACTCGTCGCAGCAGAACGACTGGGAAGAGAATCAATCGGAATCGATGAAAGCCCTGACGCAATCAAATTATGTAACAGACGTTGGAAAGAACTCAAAAAAACCGAATCAAGAGTTTTACGCCTTGGAACACAGGCATTCCAAACAAAAAGTGAAAAAGAACTTGCGATTTTAAAACAATTTGATTGTAATATAGTACAACGCAACCGAGGGATCGATGCGATTCTAAAAAAATATTACCTAGGTGCTCCCGTAGTGTTGAAGATCCAGCGCGAGAATGAGTCTGTACTTCAAGCTGCTGGACTGCTGAAGGACGCTGGAAATAAACGCAACTGTCAATTTTATATCCTGATCGTAAATGAGCCGGTAAAAGAATGCGAACGTTACCAACTGCCTAAAAATATGATTGTGTTGGAAAGCTATGAGACGAGTTTTGAGCGGCAGATAGCGTTACAGATGTCGGAAGCAAATACTATATGTAAAAAAAGAAAAGCATAAGGATAATTATGGAACATTCTACTCCCCAGATCTACACCGAATTTCTTCCCATCAGCCGGGCGGACATGGAAGCCCGGGGCTGGGAGCAGCTGGACTTTGTGGTGGTGGGCGGTGACGCCTATGTGGACCACCCCAGCTTTGGCACCGCCATCATCAGCCGCCTGCTGGAGGCCGAGGGCTACAAGGTGGGCGTGCTGGCGCAGCCCCGCTACACCGACTGCGAGGATTTCAAGCGGTTCGGTAAGCC
>ERZ870052.1005-NODE-1005-length-10351-cov-3.268639_pt1 | contig 10351 bp, 5 predicted proteins | sample MGYA00520889_ERZ870052 | MGnify/ENA primary metagenome ERZ870052 (study PRJEB32232, sample SAMN07284988) | human gut metagenome | biome: human-associated habitat; material: feces | host: Homo sapiens | place: Tanzania | collected 2014-08-14 ...
GCTTTATATCATTCTCATCTTTTATAGGACATTTCTTAGCGATAATGGACGCTTTGCGGTAGAACCTCAACAGTATGCTTTTTCTAAGCAATACATTGTAATGGTTTTGTAGGAAACCGCAATAATCAATGCCTCTATCATCAACGGGGTATATCTGCCAATTTGCCTTGAACTCAACTTTCAGTTCGGTTGCGAGATACAAGCCTGTCATATCAAGCACAAAGTGCAGTGCCTCTTTGCTCTCGCACAAGAAAACCATATCATCCATGTAACGGAAATAATACAGTTTCACCCCAAACATCTTTAGAACAATCAAAGCAAGGACTTCCTTAACCCAATGGTCGAAATAAGCCAGATACAAATTTGCTAAGTATTGGCTTGTGTAGTTACCTATAGGCAGCCCCTTGTCTTTACCGTTACTGTCAATAATCTTGTCTAACAGCCTTAACAACTGTTCATCCGCAATAGTAAACCTTATGATTATTTTTAATGCGGTATGGTCTATGTTGTCGTAGAACTTGCTAATGTCAGTTTGAAGACAAAAGCGAGTTCCTTTCTTATCTCGCATCAATGCGCTACGCACATCAAGCATACACTTGTGTACACCACGCCCTTTGATGCAAGCGTAGGTGTTTTCAATGAATAGATGCGTCCAATGCTCGCCTAACACATTTATCACGCAATGGTGAATGATGCGGTCGGGAAAGAATGGCGCAATCATCAAGACACGTTCCTTGGGGTCATGTATCTTTCTTTCCTTATACTTGCCGGGTACATACGTTTCATACGCCAACATCTCATACAATTCATCAAGCCTTTCGCAAATATGCTCGTTGAAATCGCTAATCTCACTGCGTTCACCTTTGCCATGCTGTGCATTGTATTGAGCCAGACACAAGTTTTCGTTTGTGTAGAGCAAGTGATATACGTTCTTCAACTTCTTGCTTGGAGAACAAGCCAGCTTGCCTGTATCGCCAATGTAAAGACCGCAATCCTCAAAGTCGGAGTATTGATACAAATATGTATTTGCGTTCATCTACTATATGTGCCGTTAGTCTAATACAGAGCTTTCAATTTTCTTACTCGCACCGTGTTAATCACTATTTTTCTACCAAGAGGTAAAGTGTCGGCAGCTTCAGTATCTTATTTCTCAATTGAAACCAAACGGTAAAAGCGGAAGCCACTGTTCGCATTCGAGTTCGAGGAACGATTATTCGCATTCAGATAACCGAAACCCGCATTCGCACCATTATTCGCATTAGCAGACAGGAGGCAACCCCAAACTACCGACACTTAAAATATTTTGTTTTAATATTTCCTGTTTATTCTCTCACTCACTTTGCCCCGATTTTCGTTGCGCCGTGAACCGTTTTTGCAGTCTGTCAAAAACGGCACAAGCGGAAGCCACCGTACGCACCCGAGGTCGAGGAACGACCAGCCGCATTCAGAAAACCGAAACCCGCAAGCGCACCAGGATACGCACGAGCAGACAGGAGGCAACCCCACCATCCACTTGCTGTTCTGCCCGGATGCCAATAGTAATCACAAGCACCTTGATTGCTGCTACCACCTATTGCATCGGGGAAACAGATACCATTCGTTGATATGGCGAAGTGTAGGATATAGCCACTATCACGGGGCAAATCACACATTTCTTCATATCCATCGGGAACGGTTGTTGCGTTGTCTGAATGTGAGGTGAACTTTGTAGGGTCTTGGCACAGGTAAGCGATACTACGACCGCCCTCTGTATCGGGGATATGCCGTATCAGCACATCATCAGCCAACAGCCAAAGATACTCAAAGGGTGCTTCAAGTCCACGGTAAGATGTTACATACACGGTCTTGTCGCCACCCGTCCAACCTTTTATTACATAAGGTATGCGCCCTGTATTGTTTCCGAGCGTTGCAGTAACTCCACAAGGCACGAATGGATTGTAACCGCCCCATGTATTCCACTGACTACCATCAACAGCGGGACCACTGCCCAAACCGCCCTGTCTGAATCCGTCAGCAGTCAGCGTTTCGTTGTAAGTGTCTTGGCAATGCAATGAGGCATACTCTATGCGCTGTAACCAGGCTATTTCTGTATATACACGATACACGCCAAGGTGAGTGCCATTCTTGCACAAAGGTCTTGCTCCAGCCTTGCTGATAGAAGTTCTTGGCATACCAAGCATAGAATGGTAAGTGCCATCCCAAGCCGAATTAGAGCCGTTGCCACCACGGAAACGTGCGGCATTATCTGCCAACTTCAATATGCCCTCATCATCACGCAGCAGTTCATCGCCATTCCATTGCAACCAACAGCCAGACACGGCAATGTTATTGTCACGGTCAATGGTAGCGCACCAAGGCGAGCAAGTCTTGCGTGTCATTTTTACAAAACCAGGCAGAGGGTATTCCGATATGGCATATAGCCACTTTGTACCCTCAACCTCAAAACGACCGTAATATTCGGGTTTCTCCAACATCACGTTTCCGTCCGTGCTGTCAATGGTAGCCTTTGCGCCCGAATCCTTTTTACGGCTGTCGTTTTGATGCAAGTAGTATTTTACAGAGCCGTCCGTGTTCTCTACGAAACGCCTCAACTTCTTCTGAATGGGCAGTGTGCGGTGCAAGTCAAGGTTGCCAACTCTTGTGAGCTTGTAGTCCTTGCTTGTCAAATCACCTTGCACACCGTACCACATATCATAAGGATATTGCGGTTTCGTTGAACCGCTGCCTAAAATCAGTCCCATGTGCTTATACAATTTTATTCGGTTGTTCACTCGCTCCCCAATATACCTCAAACTTACCCAAGTCAATAGCGTTTGGGGAAATGTACGCTATCATTGCGGGCGTCCAATCGCCAACAGGCACAGGGAATGGACTTGCCCCTTTATCGCCTATCAGTCGGCAGTCAAGCAGCGTGTCGCTCAACATCGTGTTTTCCTTGCTACGGACATACACGGAGAACGGCACACCACCCAACGAAAAGCCTTTTGACAGGTCGGTTATGCTGCCTTTGGCTATCAGTCTTACATCTTCCATAATTTACTTAGTAAATGTTTACTGCAAAGGTAGTAAATTTGTGTCTAACAAACACATTTTAAGATAACAATCAGCAATACTTGTAGCATTTGCCCCACAATACCGCCTAATATGGTTGCCAATATATCCAACCAATTCCATTTACCACCGTAGCACTTATCCTTGAACTCCATGCCACAAGCCAATCCACCCACGAACAAAATCGTGAGTAGAAAGGCACACGGAATGGCATAAAGAAAGTGCTTTTGTCTGTTGCTTTCTGTAATCCAACTCATAATGATGTTAAGTTTAATAAGTTTGTTTCAAGCGTGTTTATCTTCGCTCTTTTCAATTCCCTTTCGGTGTGCAAAGCCTTTATGTCGTATGGCAATTCTTCGCCAACGAGTGAGGCTTCATAGCACTTTATTACTTGGTAGTCTGTTTCTGACAATTCAGCCTTGATTGCGTCAATCTCGCCCTGTATCTTTGTCGTGTTTACTACCTTTTTATACTTGAATGAGATACGATTTCCATTAGCGTAAGGTACTAACTGAATGGTGTAATTCTCATCATCTGAAATAGTTTTGCTTTCGTCTATTTCATCAACAGGCTTCCATTCAGAAGAAAGATTTTGCGCCTGTCCTTGCTCAACATCCCTCGCTCTTAGAAAACCATTCTCCATATATCCATACATTGCCATAGTCTTATTATTTTAGTATTTCCACCGTGATACTATCCAAGCCTCTTTTTTCACGTCATTAACATAGCCAATAGTGAAAACAAACATTCCACCTTGTCCCTCTGCAAATGGATAATCGGAGTTTTCCGAAGTATCATCGTAAATACAATGTCCTGTCAATGGCTTGAATGTCATTTTACCACTCCACCATTGCTTTACAAATATCACCTGTCCCTCTGTTGGATTGGATGGCAGATATACCGTTTCATCGTAGCGAGAATAACCGATAACCACACTATCACTTCCCGATAGGTAACTTGAATGACCTTTCGTTCCGCTTTCTGTGATACACTTGCGCCCAAGTATAAGACCACCAGCATACAGATTGTAGAAGAATCCACCAAAGGCGGGTGCAGTCCCGCTGTTGTCCGCTCTACCATATACACCAGCAATGATTGTATCTACCATATTAACCGACCATGTTCTTTTAGCAACATTGGCGAACCCAAGACCAACAATTGCCCCACGGTGTGTATATCCAGAGCTTGAGGGCATACCATCCGTACCAGCCATATTTGAAAATATGCCTGTTGGGGAAAGGTAGGATGTGCCAGTTGAATAGCTTGGCGAGTTTTTAGCGTGAACTTCAACATTGCCTCTATTCAGACTAAGCCGAATGTTTGCACCAAACTGATTGCCATACTCCGACATAATGTTATCATAGTCATTATCGGATGTTTCAAGTAACACCTCGCCACCCTTTGCGTCAAGCGTTATCTTATTGCCTGTTTCAAGCGTTGATACTATCTTGCCTTGGCTTATAAACCAATCACCGATATTTGCGCCCTCTGCCAAAAGTAGATTTGTAGCAATGCTTTCAAATTGCGCACCGAATGGATTCCACTTTGATGTGTTTGTCGGTAGGACATTTGAAAAACTGCCCGCATCAATTCGTGCGACATAGTAAATGCCATTGTATTTGACTGCATCCACACGGTACTGATTGCCGTAATAGGTCTTGCTGCTATCATATACACCACGATACACCAAGGCAGGACTTTTGCCATTCTCGCCATCCTTTCCGTCATAAGGTGTAATGCGCACAGGGTCGCTCCAATTGGTGAGCAATGCGCCTGTTGCGCTCTTGGTCGCAATGGTCATCCACAGGTATTGTAGCGTACCAACAGACGGCTGTGTGGTAGTCCAACCGCTCGGCTCTGCATCTGTCTTAACCAAACTTGGCGCACTTGTAGTAGAGCCATTCTTGGCAAAGCGGTACTCTTGGTAGTCGGGGCGATTGTCGTTTGAATTTGCATCATAGGCAGTTGCCACCTTGCCAAGTTCCAACTTTGGCATACAGATATAGAGATATTGCGAGTTGCCCTCAATTATGATTGGTTGCAAGCGAAATAGTACATATTCAATGTCAGCAAAACTTGATTTTGTCTTGAATGTTATAGTGTGTTTCTTCCAACTTGTATATGTCGGATAATTAACGGCACAATCTGCACCAATTGTATTGTTATTTTGCACACCGTCCACAAACACCTTGCTTGTATCAATGGCACTCGGAAATACATAGGTGCTGAATATCGCACCGCCTGTTTCAAGTATGCGTACCCAATTAAGGGTTGCTTTACCAGTGCGTGGGTCTGTACTGTCATACAAGTATGCCGCAAAATGATACACACCATCTGCGGGTACATCGTCAAACGAAATGGAGGCTGTCGTGTTATAAGTATTGCTGACAGAAATTTCCTTTTGCCATTTCCATCCGTCTTGCCATATAAAGCACCTTAATTCCTTTCCGTCCGATTTCGCTTGTGCATCAATGCGTCCATTGAATGAAAATGTGTACTTATGCCCACTTCTTAGATACAATGTGCGCTGTGCAAATCCGTATGCGCTGCTTGTTTCGTTTACGGTCAATGTGTTAGTTCCACACTTTGCCCAAAACGAAAGAGTGTACCATGTCGAAGCTTTTAACTTCTTAACGGTCGAGGACTGCAACACTTGCCTCAACACTTCTTTGTACACACTTTCATCTTCTCGCTTTTCGTTCTTGTCATAGAAACAATTATGCCCGTCCACACCGCTTGTATTGATGTGGGTAACGCTTGTATCTATGCCACTACCACCATTATTGCAAGAAACGACATCCCATTTATCCAGCCTGTCCATGCTTTCAAACTCTGTCTGTTCAAGCAGATTGGGATTCCATACAACGTAATTGTTCCAAATCGTAGGCTCGGAGAAAGACCCCCATTTGCCATTTGTCTTGTGTCTTATAGACACCCATTCAAAAGGATAGTCTGCCGACACACCGCTTGGTTCATCAGTCCAACCCGTAGGCACATAATCATCAGTATTCACGGATGTTGGTTTACTTGGTGTACTGCCTGTATTGCGCAAATAGATAAACTCTATATCCGTACCGTCAGCACCCTTTGCACCATCCTTGCCAGATATGCGTATCGGTGCAGTCCATGAGCCAAACCGCCCTGTATTCGGGTTGTATATGGCTTGCGACATATACAGATATAGCGTATCTGTCGGTGTTGGCGGCTTGATAGTCCATGCCGTTTGCCCTACCAAGGCAGAGGGTGTGATGAATGTAGGTGTGCTTGGAGTTGTTGATGCAAGCGTGTAGATGAAATAGAACACAGAGCCATTTTTTCCACTGTTGCCTTTCTCACCCGAAATTCTTACAGGCGTACTCCAATTTGTTTTGAGCGTTCCATCTGCATTTATTTCTGCTTGCGACATCCAAAGATAATCTCCTGTTGCAAGTGTTGGCGGTTCATCACTCCATCCGCTTGGGTTGCGCTCTGCAACCGTTATTGCGGGAAATGATGTGCTTGATGTGTTCTTGGCATACTTGAAATCAGTATAAGCACCGTCCACACCATCCTCTGCCGTGGTCTGTACTGGCTCGCTCCACGTTCCAGCCTTGCCTGTTACGCCATTGATTGTTGCCTTTGACATCCACCACTTGCCTGTTGCGTTTGGTGTGTCGCTCCAGCCATCGGGGATAGGTGCGGTAGATGTGGGCGTTGCGGGTTTCGTGTCGCTTTCCTTAAAGACAAAGCTCACCCAATCGCCATTGTTTCCACTGATACCATCAGCACCTTGCGCCACAACCTCCCAATAGGTAGAATTGGTTGGCAAGTTGCCCTTGGTGGGTGTGGGGTGTATGTAGCGGTAGGTACACGTTGCGCCATTGCTTGTATAAGCCACTTCATCGCCTTTGTAGTAGATGTAATCCTTATTCCATACTCCACGATAAACACCCAACGGCACGACATCACCGCTGCCACTTGCCACGCTAACATTCTTCAATGTCAGACGGCTTTTTGCCGACACGTTCCAATCAATAGAACTTGTGCTGTCACCAATGCGGAACTTGTTTCCGTCCAAATCCAAGTAGCACTCGCCATCACTCGTTATGATGCGCCCTGTCGTAATAGTGTTGCCATTGATGCGAGTAAAGCCGTATGTGGTCTGAAAATCTCTGAAATTATCATCTGCATACAGGCTTGATACTATGCCAACTTGGAAATAGTAATTGTTGGGGTCGCTCGTAGGCTCAAACTTCAATTGCTCTTGGGTAAGATACCACACACCGTTTTCACCGCTCTTTGAACACTTGGCAAACAGATAGTAACCGCCTGTGCTTTGCAGTTTGAACGAGGCTTCATTCATCTGCCAGTTCCTAATCTTGTCGTTGTCAATGGTGAGGTGCGAGAGTATGCCAGCCGTTGCGACAAACATATTCGGATTGCCCCCGAAGTTGGCTTGCATCACACACCCAGACAAAACAAACTGTTGGCTCTTTGCCCCAACGGTCAGCATATTTGTGTCAATGGAGTTTGGTTTGATGTTGTCCGTGTCAAAATATCCGTCCGTGTCATAGACCATGTTACGCAAATCCTCTGTGGTTCTCCATCCTCGCCTTGCTTTATTCAAATCACGGAGGCGGTTGTTGTTTATGATGTTTTCATGCTCAATGACAGTAAGCACGGTTTGCGTCTGTATAGACACGGCTGTTGTGTCTGCCAAAGTGATTTGGTAGTCCTGTTCCAACAAAAGGTTGCGTGTTACTTTCTGTATGCGCATTTGTTTCTCAATGCCAAAACGTGTGTCCTTAACAGGCACATAATCGCCCACCTCAAACACGCTTGTATCGGTATCACGGCTTAGTTCTTGGAGAAAGTAGAGCCTATCCAATGTCAGCGTGTATTGAGCCTTTGCCTGTGTCGCTGTCTTGAAATCTTCCATTGCAGCATACCACAACGCCTCTTCTGCCTTTTGCTCGTAGCTTTCGGGCAGATATATGTCGGTTATCTTGTAGGTGTTTCCGACCTCAATTTTGTAAGCGTCCTGTGTTTCAGTGGAGGGAATGGTCAAACCTCTATTATCCGTGAATGGGATAATGCGGAATTTCTTTGTTTCGTGGTTGTAGCCACCTTTCTCCTCAAGCTCAAACTGTTGCCCAGCCAACCGCCCAGAAGTGAATGTTATCTTTGCGCTCGTTCCGTCCACAAGGTACACCGTGCCTTTATCGTCTTTCTTGTTAAGGTCGAAGTCCATTGTATCATCAATGAAAGCGCAAATATCATCAGCCACAACAGCCGTAACGGTTCCCGTGCGTGTGGGGTAGATGTTATCGTAGGTCTTTACATCTTCCTCACTGCCTATCTTATCACGAAGTTCTGCATCCTCAATGTAGCGTTTTGTATCGTCTGCAATGCCGATTGTTTCAGTACCCACCTTTACAACCGTTCCGTCTGAAAGGGTATGCTCGTACTGGTTCTTTCGCTGTGGGTATGGCAATTGCAGTCGCTCCGAATAGTCCCTGTAATTGCTCCGAATGTTGGTTGTGCCACCCTCTGCCCACAGACGGGTTATAATAGCCTTATCGTCTATCTTCTGTTCTTTGAGGTTGTACAATCCGTTGCCCTTGCCCCATTCAAAGAAATCAGCACCGCTTGGCGGATTGATACGCTTGCCGAACTTGCCTATGTGGATAGTGCGCACACCCTTGTCTTGGGTTATCTGAAACTCCAAGTTGAACTGCTCGCTGTTGCAAAGGGTCTGCAATGCCTGCAAACAGTTCACCCCCGAAAACTGAATAGTCTTAGCCTCCGTGTCGGGGCAGTTATCCACATCGAACTTCCACAACCCCGGATAATCCCTTTCCATGTTGTAGATAAGGACTTGCACAAATTCCTTGATTGTATAGGTCAAGTCAAACGTGCTTTTGTCGCTCTTGCCGTACTTGTCGCAATTGCGGTAGATTGTTTTCATAAGGTCGTACATCACGCCATAGAACACAGGCTCGTAGTTGTAATAACCCTCTGAAACAACCTCACGGGTCGTTGTGGCTCTGATACTATATTCCTTGCCACCAACTGTTATTTTATCACCTTTGGCGAATGACAACCAATTGGCAGAAACGATTTTGAGCGAAATGTAATCATCACCCATTAAGGAACTTGTGAGCGTAGCCTCTTTGACGAAACAAAACGGCTCGTTGGTGTTGAGCTGTATTGTTTCGCCATTGCGCTTTGTTATTTGAGTAATTCCCATACTACAATATCGTTTGTTTCAAAACTTTCAATATCTTCAATCACGCCAGCAACAATGATGTCATACTCGCCAGCAAGTGTGTAGGTGTGTTCTACGGTTGTTTCGTTGCCACTCACATTAAATGTGTGTGTTCCGTCCCCCCAATAGATGTTGAGCAACTTTGTGGATGTAACCTTTATTGTTGCCTTGGAGTTGTCGCTTGCCGATATGTGGCGCAACACTCGCTTTACGGGTTCATCTTCTATGAGTTTCATCTTAAACGTGCCGACCATAAGCTCATTGTTGTACTGCCCCCATGTCTTTGTAACATCCGTTTCATCGTACAAGCCTACCTCATAGACCAATGGCTTTGCCTTTCCGTCATACTCCACGGTCAAACGGTGTGTGCCGTCCCCATCGAACAATGACATGAAGCGGTTAGTCCATTCCACGAATGCACTGCGACCGCTCGCCTCAAGGAAACAGTCAAGCGTAATGGTGCGCTCCTTGTAGCGTTTTCTGTTCCTGTCACGCACAATGCCGTGGTAGTTGTCCCAATCCACTTGCAATGCGTCTTTCTGTGCAAGCCGACCTACCAAGCCAGTAGAGCCAGACACATACACGCCATAGTCCTTGAAATTCACACCGTCAATGTAGTATTCCACATCGTTGTTGGCTTGGGCTTTCATAATGTCGGCTTCTGTCAGAGCCACATCATACACCTTTACCTCATCAATGGTTGCAGTCGTTGTCAGCAGCTCATCAGTGCATAGGCTCAAACCTTGCGGATTGCCACCACCAAGAGAAACAATGCTTACACGTTCCCCGTCCAGATATACGCTCAATGTGTCGCTGTCACGAACAAATGCGATAAAGTACCATTGCTTTGGCACAACATCAATCCATTGTTCACGATAGTTTTCTACACCAAGTAAATTCACCACCCAACCAATACGGCTTTGTGTTGTCATTACATAGGCAGACAGAGTGAAGTTTCCGCTAAACGGTATGGTTTGTGCGGTCAGACACTCACCGCCATTCAGAGAAAGAGCCTTGCCCTTTTTGGAATTTCTCGTAAATGTCGCTCCATCT
>ERZ870052.1008-NODE-1008-length-10302-cov-6.428949_pt1 | contig 10302 bp, 7 predicted proteins | sample MGYA00520889_ERZ870052 | MGnify/ENA primary metagenome ERZ870052 (study PRJEB32232, sample SAMN07284988) | human gut metagenome | biome: human-associated habitat; material: feces | host: Homo sapiens | place: Tanzania | collected 2014-08-14 ...
GCTATCGGAACTATTTTACATATATCCCCATGCCGCCAAATCACCCAAAATGGCACCAATCATAAGCTATAGAACATTTGTTAGTTGATAAACATCATTACCCTCTTCTGGAGTAGAGAATCGAACTTCGCCTTCCTCTGTAACAATTATATATTTTGGAGGATATGCAGGATCAACCACCAATCCTGGTTTATTTGTAATGCGAAACACCCATTTTTCATCGAGATAGCACACAAACTTAACACCATACAAGCTGTTTGCCTTAGCAAAACTTCTTGCTATACGTGCCTCTTTGGTATAGATACGTTGTCCCCATTTTAGCAGAACAAAAGGAATATTGAAAGGAAGACCTTCACATAGAAGTTCATGTTTAGTGAAGTCCATACGCAATTTTCTTTCCGTGTTCATCATATAACGCAAAGCATTCATGACATTCCACAAATCAAACATCGGAAAAACATCTTCTGTTTGATGTTCTTCCAATGCTATAAGACTCAGTTCCGAAACGGAGATTTCAGTGCCTATGGGCAAAGTCTTCATCTTGTCATAAAGAATCTGAGCTATTTGTTTATCATTATCAGAGTATTCCATTATCTTCTGTATTCATACTTATAAATTATCAGTTCTCCAATCGAGCAATTCATCATCCGTTGTTGTTGGATAGTTGTAATGCTCAATCAGTTCTCGTTCCGTAAATGTTCTTTTAAAAGTACTGCCTAAAAGCAGAACTATCATATCATCCACCCTCCTGTTGCACTCTTGGAGTTTGGAATTGTAAAGCCCTTGAAGAGCCTTTGTACCAATGTATGCTCCTGTACGTGCCTCCAAGATGCCAGAGAAAGTGTTTTCCAACTCCTCTGTAGCAATTTATTCCCTCACTAATCTGTTGGCATCCCATGAACCATTTTTGCCTTTAGAATTATATTCTACTTGAGCTTTTTTCATATCATTTTTTATTAAAAATCTCAATTCTTTGGCAAAGGTAAATCACATTTATGCAGCCTATCTGCATCTCAAAATAAAAATCGATAAAATCTTCTTGAATGCCTTGAACACACAATTTTGGGGCAAAGATACAAAACACTTGGATATAAATTGATGTTTTAATCATTTTTTTGAGAGTAAAACCTCTTTGTTTCCAATTTTGTTATGATATTTCGAATAAAAACACTACTTTTGCATATGTAGAAACATTAAATAAGCAATTATGGAAAATAAAGACCTGAACCGGCTGAAAGTTGTTCTAGCTGAAAAAAAGAGAACCAACAAATGGCTCGCTGAACAATTAGGTAAAGATCCTGCAACGATCTCCAAGTGGTGTACAAACAATGCACAACCGAATTTGGAGAATCTTGTTGAGATAGCAAAGTGTCTTGGAGTCACAGTCAATGATTTAATTCGATAATGTAAAAGAGACCCAGTATGCCTACAAACAAGAATGCAGCTATACGCTACCAGACTCTCGATAAATGCTTTCGAGACAGACAACACAGATACTACATGGAAGACCTCATCGACAAGTGCGAAGAGGCCATCTACTACTACAATGGTGTAGGAGGAGTGTGTCGCCGACAGATATTTGAAGACATCAAATTCATGGAAAGTGAGACGGGCTGGAGTGTGCCGCTTGAAAGAAAGCAAGATGGCAGAAGGGTTTATTATCGTTATCGTGATCCTGACTTTACCATCAATGCCCAACCATTGACTGAAGAAGAAACTAGACAGCTTCGCTCTGTCATTATCACCCTCAGACGTTTCAGAGGATTGCCGAGCAACGCATGGGTGGATGAAGTCATCTCCAATCTTGAATGGCGATTTGGACTTAGGGGAAAGCAGGAGAATATGATTGGCTTTGAACAGAATCCCTATCTCAGGGGACTGAACTTACTGCCTGGCATCATAGATGCTGCTACAAGCCATCAAGCTGTAAGAATCACGTATCGCAACTATAAGAATTGCGATGAGGAGTACACCGTTGTTGTGCATCCTTGGTACATCAAGCAATACAACAACCGATGGTTCCTTATGGCGTATAATGCCGAGGCTGACAGAATATCAAACTATGCCCTCGACCGAATACAGAACCTCAATGTTGAGGAAGATGTGGCATACATACCAAATAAAGAGGTCGATTTTGAACACTACTTCGATGATGTGTTCGGTGTAACTATACCGCCATCAGATGTTGAAAAGATTAGGGTTCTGCTTCAATTCTCAAAAAAGCAATACCCTTATATCGTGTCCAAGCCCCTGCATCATTCGCAGGAAATAGTTGATGCAGAAAATCGCATTCTGGCTGTTGAAGTGCGACCTACATACGAGTTTACGCAATTGATACTTTCGTTTGGATTTGACGTTAAAGTGATCGGACCAGAGCCTTTCAAACAGGAGATATTGGCAAATCTACGTCGTAATTTGCAGAATTATGATGAAATGCAGATAGACAGCACCGATTAGTATTACATTTGCAAAAGTATTTAATAATAATGAATAAGAATAATAGTCCATATACAGCTGCATTGACAGGTGGGGGCTTTCTTTTCGAAGAGACGCTCACCCTATTGCCTTTACTTCAAGCGGAGAACAGTGAAGAACTGCTTCAAGAAGAAAAGGTTAACAACAATCTGCTGCATATCAATGCAGAAACAGCTCGTTCAAGAAACATTCACGAGATAAAAAGGCGTTATCAAACAATGCCTCCTTCATTCTGGGATGACTTCAAGGAAATGAGCGATAGTGACAAGGTCATCGCTCTGTTCTATGTGATGCTCAAAACATATAAGATATGTTTCGACTTCCACGTGAATGTAACCATGCGCAAGTGGAACAGTATATCGAAGAGCATAGACAAGGAAGACCTCATGATGGAGTTTAATGAAATCTCTGCAAAAGACGAGTTTGTTGACTCATGGAGTGACTCTACAAAGGGAAAGGTTGCAAGTGCATATCTCACAATCCTGAGAAAGGTTGGAATGCTGACCAATGACGACCGTCTTCATTCCCTGGTCTGCAATAATTACGACTACTACTTGGCAAAGGGAGAACCATGGTTTTTGGAAGCCTGCCTCCTGCAGCCATACGAAATAGATAACATAAAGAAATCAATGTGATATGACGATAAAAGAACTTGATGATAAACTGAACAGCCCTGGTTTCCAGGACACGGAGAACGGCGACCTGTTCTATAACTTCTTCATCTACCAATATCCGGCAGAGAAGGAGTATGATATCCGTCGGCAGATACAGGAGTTCAAGGCTAATCTCATTCGCCCTGTCAACTATGTGGATGTGCTTACGCTGAATCTGTTTGAGGAGTTTTGCAACTTTCTCGACCAGAAGAAGTTCCTGCGCCATCCATCCATGCTGAAATACCAGTTGGATAAAGAGCAGAACGATCCGTCCAAGGCACAGAACACCCTAGACACACTGACCCGTAATGCCCATTCTCCAGAGTTCGTGCAGTACATTCACAGGCGTATCATCGACCATATCACCATCAAGGATCAATACCGCCGTCCATACGTTTTCCTGTATGGCATCGGCAGTATGTTTCCCTATCTGAGAGTCAACGAGTTTCTTGCCCTCTATGAGGACTACAACGATACCGGGAAGTACAAGATTATCGTCTTCTACCCAGGTCATCGTGACCAGAACTCTTTCCGTCTGTTTGATACGCTCCCAGACAATCACACTTATCGTGCAACCCTACTTATCAATGAGTAACTTATGAAACTGAAAGATTTATATAGCAAGCCAATCAACCGTGCTGTCAATCCTGCCGTCAGTGCTACCAAGTTTGACCCAGAGACAGAACGAATAGAAATACAGGAATACGTGTTTACGGATGAGATTATCAATGGCCTCTTCCGCATACTTGATGCCATCAAGAACAACAAACCATACGACCATGTGGGTATCTGGATTGACGGTTACTATGGTTCAGGAAAGTCTCACTTCCTGAAATACCTCGACTACTGTATCACTCCATCAACCCGTGAGGATGCAGTCTCTCGTCTGCTCGATGCAGTAAAAGCCATCGACCCTCTCGACGAGAAGCACAACCTCAGTTTCGATTACGATGAGTTACTCTCCATCGCCAACTGGCTGAAGCGTGCCACCATCGACACCTGCATCTTCAACCTGGAAACCAGCTACGACAACTCTACAGACAAGAAGAAGGCTTTCCTTCACGTATTCTGGAATGAGTTCAATGGCAAGCGTGGCTTCAACAAGTTTAATATCACCCTGGCACAGAACCTGGAAAAGCCTCTTGCCGAGAAAGGCGTGTTCGAAGCCTTCAAGGAGCGCATTGCTGAGGAAGGTGGCGACTGGAACGACCCAGGTATGGCTGCCGACTTGATTGACAACGAACTGGATTGGGTGTTGGATATTGCCAAAGAGCTTGCCCCTACCCTCTCTATAGATAGCATCCGTGAGCGCATCATCAAGCGTGACACCAATATGAGCATCGACCGCTTCGGAATGGAACTGGCTTCCTATCTGAAGGACAAGGGCGATGACTACCGTCTGATTCTCCTTGCCGATGAGGTGAGCCAGTTCATCAACAAGGAGCGTGACCGTTATCTCAACCTCCAGGAGATTATCACCAAACTCTCTGAGGCTTGCGACAACAAGGTATGGGTGGCTTGTACCGCCCAGCAAGACCTTTCTGAGATTATGGACGATTGCCACATTGCAGAAGAGAAGGACAAGGAAGGCAAAATTAAGGGACGCTTCGAAGTGAAGGTTTCCCTGAAAGGCACACAGCCAGAGGTGATTACCCAGAAGCGTATTCTCGACAAGAAAGAGGAAGTGAAGCCAGAGCTTGCTGCCCTCTACAATAAATATAAGGCAGGTTTCGACCTTCAGTTCAAACTGCCTACATCATATAGTAGCTACGAAACACAGGATGATTTCGTGGACTACTACCCTTTCGTGCCTTATCAGTTCAAGCTAATTATGCAGGTATTCAACTCGTTCCTCAACCTCGGCTATGTTGCCAAGGAGGTGAAAGGTAACGAGCGAAGCATCATCAAGGTAATCCACTCTACAGCCAAGACAAATGCAGATGCAGAGTTGGGCAAGTTCATCTCTTTCGACGAACTCTATAATAATATGTTCGAAGAAGGATTGCAGGCTCGTGGACAGAAGGCTGTGGATAATGCTTTGCGCATGGCTCGCACTTACCAGACCGACCGCCCAGAGCGCACCCGTCTTGCCGTGAGAGTAGCCAATGTGCTCTTCATGATCTGTAACATCTCGCAGACCGACCAGCTGGTCTTCCCAGCCACATTGGATAATGTAACCTCACTCCTTATCAACGATATGGAGACTCCTCGCCTTAACATCAAGAACGAGGTGGAAAAGGTGATTGAATTCCTTTGCGACAACAACATCATCCGTCGTGAGCAGGGCAAGAATGGTGCACCAGAAACCTACGCTTTCTATAGTGAAGAAGAAATGAAGGTGGCTCAGCTCATTCAGAGTCAGGTGGTAGACAACAACACCCAGGCTGAGCAGCTGAAGGAAATCTTCAACAGATATATTACGGCACTCCGCAACAAGGAGCAGTATAAGACACGCAGTTTCTCCGTGGGTCTCACCATCAAGCAGCGCACCTTCCTCAGCAACAATCCTGATGTGCAGGTAGAGTTCGTGATGGATGCTGACTACGAAAGTGCTGAGCAGTTGGCTTTGCAGAACAGCAATGTCAACCGCATGGTTTACTATGTGGGTCCTCAATATCGTGACAACAAGCGTCTGTACAATGCCTTCTACTGGTATTGCCAGGCAAACCGCTATATGGCTACTCCGGTAACGAGCGAGGACAACAAAAAGACACGTGATGAGTTTGAAAAACGTGCCAACGAACTTTACGACGGAATTATCAGAAAGGAGTTTGAGAAGATTCTCGACACCTGCCCTATCATCTCCGGCCTCAGCGTGATAGATGAAGCCGAACTGGGACAGAAGCGTGGCAACGACCGCTATCGTGTGGCGATGGATAAGCATCTTTCCAGCATCTATACCAAGGCGAACCTGGTAGATTATCCAAGCATGCCTCGCACTACAGAGCAGTTGAAGAAGGCCATTCTCCGCAATGTCAACCCTGGCGACTACGAAGGAATGAATGCCGTGCTAACCGATGCAGAGCATGAAGTAGAGATTTATCTCAACAAGCAGTTTGCCGAGGTAAATGTTTCTGATGTGCTTGCTAAGTTTGCAAAGGCACCATACGGATGGGATAATATCTGCACGCTCTATATTATCAATGAGTTGGTACGTCGTCATAACCGTGACTACTCATACGCTAACAATCCTAATGTAGAGACATCAACAGTTGCCAACCGCATCGTCAGCGAGTCAAACAAGTTCACATTGCGTCAGGCTAAGGTCATTTCTCCGCAGGTAATCCAGAATTTCATTGCTGCATGGAAAGATATTTTCGGTATTTCTGCCGTACCTACTTCTACAGACAGCACCCAGCTCTTCCGTGCCTGCCGAGACATAGAGAGCGACCACAGTCTTGCCAAGTTCATCAAGGGCTATAAGGATATTGAGCAGCAGATTGCAGGCTACCAGTTCTGCCAGCCTATCCGTGAAGCTATCGACCTCTACGAGTCATGGCTTAACGAGCGTGATCCGCTGAAGTTCTTCAATCTTGTCATCGCAGCCAAGGATGAAGCCAAAGTGCTTATTGACAAGTGCAAGGAGGTGGTGCAGTTCACCCACGACCAGCTTGATACATACAAGCAGCTCATTCAATTCCAGGACGGCAACCAGTATAACTTCCCATTCGTTCCGATGGAGATGCAGCGGGCGGTAACCGATTTCTGTAAGCTGAAGAACGACCCATGGCCAATATCTGGTCTTCGTGGTTACATCAAGCTGCAGCGCCAGCTGTCTGGCATCCTCAACAGTGTGCGCGACGACCTGCGTAGTCAGGTGCGCGATGCCTGTACCGATACCTTCCGTCAGCTGCGCCATATATGCGAGAAGAACAATGTGGACGTTAATATACTTGCAAAGGAGGACGTTACCATACACCTGAAGACCTCCCCATCTAACATTCTTCAGCTCAAGAACAATCTGAGCACGGACGAGTTTTATCAGGAACAGGTGGTTAAAATTCTTGCCGCCACTAAGGACGACGACAATGACGATGAAAAGAAGGTAAAGAACATAACGCTCAACACCAAGACCTCTCATCCTCTCGAAACTACTGCCGACATAGACGATTATCTCAGTCGTCTGCGCACGCAACTGATGAAAGCTATAGAGAATGGTGACAGCGTGATGGTAATTAAATAATATAAAGTATAATTAATAATTTGCACTTTGGACACCAATAGAATCAAACGCTTCGCTACCGAAGCACGAAATATATTGAAAGCCGGCATTGCTGCCAAGATTACTACGCTTGGTTTCGACAAGAACGGCAACGTGGCTGAGGCGAACAAGCCTCAGCTCATGCAGGGCGGTTCTCTCTGGAATGAGCAGTTGCAGACAGAGGGCTTCTACTATCAGTGGATGTCCCTCTATAACCGTATTCAGCTGAAGGGTATCAGTGAGGTGTATGAGGAAGCAGCCTACACCTGGTTCAACCGCCTCTGCGCCATCCGCATCCTGCAGAAGAACAATCTCTGCAGTCCAGTTCTGGCGTATGCTGATGCTGCACGCACTCCTGTCATCGTGGATGAAGCCCGACAGGGACGCATTCCACAGATGAAGGAAGAGTTGCGCCAGCGACTCGTGGAACTCCTCGACGACGACACCAAGGTGACAGAGCAGTTTGCCATCCTCATCACTGCCTGGTGCCACGACAACCCTATCATCAACCAGTGTTTCGGCAGTATTGCCGACTACACCGAGTTACTCCTGCCAAGCAACATCCTGGCAGAAGGCGGTTTCGTGGATATGCTCAACCATACAGAATTTATCACCGATGAAGACTTCCAGTCACCAGAGTTGATTGGATGGCTTTACCAGTTCTATATCTCTGAGCGCAAGGACGAGGTGTTTGCCAAGAAGGGCAAGTTCGAGGCTGACGAGATTCCTGCAGCCACACAGATCTTCACCCCTAACTGGATTGTGAAATACATGGTGCAGAACACCGTGGGCAGAATCTATCTGGATAATAATCCATACGAGACGCAGCTGCAAAAGAAGTGGCAATATCTCGTTGAACCTTCAGAAAAGCCAAGCGATGATACTATCTTGAAGTACAACGAATTAGAGGATTTAAAGGTAGCAGACCTCGCCTGCGGTTCTGGGCATATTCTCAACGAGTGTTTCGACCTGCTCTATGACCTTTATATTGCCGAAGGCTATGGTCGTGGAGAGGCTGTGGAGAATATATTCCGTCACAACCTCACGGGTATCGACCTCGACACCCGTGCCAAGCAGTTGGCTACGTTCGCCCTTTTGTTGAAGGCTTGCCAGAAGGATGCAGCCTTTGCCGATGCGCATTGCTTGCCTAATGTGCTCACCATGACTAAGCCATGGAACAAAGAGACACAAGGCCCTATTCAGGACATGCTTCATATCTACTTCCAAGGTGAGGCTACCAACCAGCAGAAGGAAGAGATTATGGATTGCTTCAATCTGATGCAGGATGCAGACTCGCTTGGCTCTATCATGAAGTTCGACATTAGCGAGAGTACACGATTGCTCATTCAGCAGACTACCGATTACTGGTGCAGTCAGGAGATTGTACCAGAGGAAGTGCATACTCAAATCGATACGTTCAAACTGATTCTTGCTTTGACAGAGAAGTATCATGCGCTGGTTATGAACCCGCCGTATATGGGCAGCGGAAGGTTTGATACAGTGTTGGCTAAATATGTGAAGGACAACTACGTAGAGGGAAAGGCAGACCTAATGACTGTGTTTATGTTACTTTCATCCGATAGATTGTTGTCTAATGGAAAGTATGGAATGATAAATACTCAATCATGGATGTTCCTTACTGCTTTTGAGGCATTAAGAAATGCCATATTAGACAACTATAATATTGATAGTTTATTGCATCTTGGTCCTAGAACATTTGATGAATTAACAGGAGAAGTTGTACAAAATTGTTCTTTTATAATATCAAATCATAAGCAGAATCAGAATTCGGTTATTTACAATCTCGTTGATGGAAGAAACTGTGAAGCAAAGAGAATGATGTTTTTACAAGGACATAATATTTATGAAAATGTTGATCAAAATAAATTTAAAAAAGTTCCAGGAAGGCCTATTGGATATGAGATGTCTGATTCTTTATTGAAAGCATTTGATAACGAATTGCTTTCAAGTTATGCAATTTCAAATGGTCAGAATATTACTGGAAACAACGAAAAATATTTACGTTTGATATGGGAAGTTGATAAAATTCACATAAATAAAAATTATTGGTCATTGTGTGCAAGAGGAGGAGGCTTTAGACGTTATTTTGGAAACGTTGACAATCTTATATTATGGACAGATTCTGCTCGTGAGCATTATAAAAAAGACTCCATTGCAAGAATTGTATCTGAGAATTTGCGTTTCAAAGAAGGCATAACATGGTCATATGTTTGTTCTGACAAGCCTTCATTTAGGAAACTCCATTCTAGCGAGTTGTTTGAAAAAGCAGGTACTAGTATATTCATTAACAAATTGGAAGATTTAAAATGTTTACTTGCATTTCTCAACTCTGTTGTGGCAAAACATATACTTAATATAATTGCTCCTGGAACAAAAAAACAGGTTCGTGATGTATTATCTCTTCCAATAAATAATAATATATTCACGAGTTATACAGACGAAATTCTATCAAAATCATATAAGCTGTCCAAGCAAGACTGGGACGCCCACGAAACCTCCTGGGATTTCCAACGCAACGAACTTCTATCCATCGATACCGACACCTACATGGAGAACATCAATTACGAGATAGAGAAGCATTTCAAGGAGACTGGCGAACATATCAGCATCTCCCCTGCTGCCCCAAAGTTAGGCAGTCTGGAATGGCGCATGGAGCAATACAAGACGAATTGGGAGCACAAGTTCATGCAGCTGCATAAGAACGAGGAAGAGCTCAACCGCCAGTTCATCGACATCTATGGCCTGCAAGACGAGCTGACTCCTGACGTTCCACTGAATGAAATCACCATCCTTCAGCAGGGTGAAATCTCGATTGAGTGAGAGCAGAGCCAAGCTTGCTTGGGCTATGCCGAACGAAGAGAGATTGGACGAAGTCAAATCTCGATTGAGTGAGAGCAGAGCCAAGCTTGCTTGGGCTATGCCGAACGAAGAGAGATTGGACGAAGTCAAATC
>ERZ870052.1010-NODE-1010-length-10278-cov-27.872267_pt1 | contig 10278 bp, 7 predicted proteins | sample MGYA00520889_ERZ870052 | MGnify/ENA primary metagenome ERZ870052 (study PRJEB32232, sample SAMN07284988) | human gut metagenome | biome: human-associated habitat; material: feces | host: Homo sapiens | place: Tanzania | collected 2014-08-14 ...
CTGGTGCTCAGCCTTGCGGAAATAGAAATGCGCCAACTGATAGTTGCGAAGGTCGTTATACACCTGTCCCAATCCTGTCAGAATACTGTTCTGCGCCTCATGCAAGTCCAGGGAATCTGCCAGAAAATTGGCACGGCGATACCATGAGGAAGCATCCGCCAGTTTGCCTAACTGGCGGGAAGCATCGGCGATATTAATACAGATATCGATGGCATCATTGTGGTTATCCAGTTTCATCAATTCATGATAAGCCTTGATGTAATAAGTGCGGGCAGGTTCCCGCTTGCCCACAGCCTGCAGCAGCACGCCTTGAAGGTTATCTGCATACGACTGTATCTTGAAAGTGGTTTCCAAGCCGGGATTCTGAAGGCAATAGCTGTTCACCGAGTCGATAAGCGACTGGCATTCGGGGTCGGCACCTTTCAGATAACAGCATTTTGCCACAATCAGTCTTTTCCATTGCTCCACCAGTTCCGGTTTGCCTCCACATTTCAGATTTCTGATCTGCAGAATCATCGAGTCGGGCTGGCTTTGCATCATCTGCTGATGCTGGGAAACAAACTCATCGATGGGTCTGTACCAGGAGTCATCCTCCTTTTTCTCTGAGGAGCACGCAGCCAGCAGCATCATGCATCCCAACAGCAATAGCCAGGTATAAAGTTTTAGTTTTACCATAAAATCGTTTATTGATAGGTTGATATTTTCGGGAGATTACTGCTCCCCTTTCGTTTTCTTATCCGCCACATACATTCCTATCAGTATGCAGGCGGCACCAGCCAGGAAATAGGGGGTAATCTGCTCGCCAAGCACCCACGAGGCGAAAATCATCGTGGTTATCGGGTTGAAATACACCCAGTTGGTGGCCTTTACCGTACCCAGTTTCGAGATGCACCAGTTCCACGTGAGGAAGCAGATCATAGAGGCAAGGCAGCCCAGAAAGAGCAGATTGCCGAATACCTGAGGACGGGTGAATACCTCGAGCGGAGGAAAACCCGGAATGAAGATATAATAAGGCAGGATGGTGAGAACACCATAGAAAAACACCTTGCGGGTGATGAATGCAGGACTGTAATCGCCCGTGGTTGACTTCATCAGCAGCGAATAGATCGCCCAGCACATACACGCCGTAAACGCCAATGCATCGCCCACCGGAGAAAGATGGAGCACAAACCTGCCGTTCAATACCACGATGATCATACCCACAAATGCCAGAAGTGAACCCAGCAGCTGCACGATATGGATGCGGTTGGAATCCTTATAAACCAGACGAACCAGCAGGGTGGCAAAGAGCGGACACGAACAGACGATGAGCGAGGTATTGGTGGTGGTGGTGAAGTTCATCGCCTCGTTCTCGCTGCAGAAATAGAGCGAACCGCCCGTAATGCCCAGCAGCGCCATCTTCGCCTCGTCTCCCCAGGAATCGGCAAAGAGGCGGCGATGATTGAACGCCAGCATCAGCACGTAGGCGATGCTGAAACGCAGGGTGAAGATCTGAGCAGGAGAAAGCCCGTTCAGCATCAGCACCTTGGTGGAAACGAAGGTGGTTCCCCAGATTGCCACCGTCAGGAAGGCTACCAGATGGTAGAATATATTGTTATTTTTCGTTTGCATATCTTAATTTTTCAAGATTCGCAGGTTCCCACATGCGAAAGTTCAGTAAATTTTCTTTTAATGGTGCAAAAGTAAGATTTTTCTGTGGATAAACCAAGACTTCTGCATTTTTTTTGTAACTTTGCAGCATGATTTTCCATCCATTCCATCATACTTCAGAAAATGTTCCTGCAAGGATGAACAATCCTTTGGATTACGAACCGCATCCGCTCTGCATCCAGGCGTGCAGGGAAGTGCAGGAGATACTTGCCAGACGAGAAGACTGGCAGGAGGAGATTGCGCACGGCAAAATGTTTGGCGTGCTCATCGTAGAAAATGTAAAAACAGATGCCGATGACCCGAAATGGGGATACCCAGATGCCGATAGCGAGGCTCCGAAATGGGGATACCCAGATGCCGATAGCGAAGTTCCGAAATGGGGATACCTGGCTGCCTACAGCGGACAGATTGGCGGAAGAAGCGACTGGGAGGACTTCGTGCCTGCCGTTTTCGACTACCTGCAGCCCGACGGATACTTCAAGACCCACGAGGCGGAAATCTCCCACATCAACCAGAGCATCAGCCACCTGGAGAAGGATGAAAGGATGAAGGAAGCCAGAACCCTGATCCGGCAACTGCAGGAGGAGCGGAAGCGTACCATCGCCGCCTATCAGGAGAAAATGAAGGAGGCGAAGGCGAAGCGTGACAGCCGAAGAGAGGCTGGAAACCTATCAGAAGCGGAAGAGGCGGAGATGATCAGGGAAAGCCAGTTTATGAAGGCGGAACTGCGCCGACTGAAGAAATCGCTTTCGGAGAAGACTGCCCTGGAAACGGAATTCGAGGATTATCAGGAGAATATACTGAGACTGAAGCAGCTGCGCAAGCAACTCTCTGATGCCCTGCAGCAATGGCTTTTCTCGCAGTTCAGAATGCTGAACCAGGAGGGGGAGAGCAAGGATCTGCTGGAGATTTTCAGAGATGAAGCCCTGAAGGAGTATCCGCAGGCGGCGGTAGCTACGAGCCGGATTGCTGCCCTGAAGATGGTGCCGCCAGCCGGAAGCGGCGAGTGCTGCGAACCGAAACTGCTGCAATATGCCTACCAGCACGGCTACAAGCCGCTGCAGATGGCGATGTTCTGGTGGGGAGAAAGCCCGAAAGAGGAAATCCGCCACCACCTGCAGTTCTATCCTGCCTGCAACGGCAAGTGCAAGCCGATACTCCACTGGATGCTGCCGCCATCGGTATTCGAAAGCCCTGCTTCGGCAGAAAACGGCATCGGCGGACAGAAGGAACCATTTCCTAAGCCGGCAGAGATGCTCTATGAGCAGGTGGAAACGCTCTACGAAGACCGCGAGCTGACCGTGATCCACAAACCTGCAGGACTGCTCTCTGTACCGGGAAAGGATGCTGCCCAGCCATCGGTCTATGCGCTGATGCGAAGGAAACATCCCGAGGCTACCGGTCCGCTCATCGTTCACCGGCTGGACATGGCGACCAGCGGACTGATGATCATCGCCAAGACCGAATTTGCCTATCATCGCCTGCAGAAGGAGTTTCTGAACCATCGGGTGCAGAAGAAATACATCGCCATTATTTCAGAAAAAGAGATTTTGGGAAAAGAGATTTCAGAAAAAGACATTCCTGAAAAGGAGATTCCCGAAAAGGGAACGATTTCCCTCCCTCTTCTGCCCGATTATCTGAACCGCCCCCGCCAGATGGTGAATCACGAGCAGGGCAAGGAGGCCATCACGGAGTATGAAATCCTGGAGCGCATCGACGGCTCCCACCTCCGCATCGCCCTTTATCCCAAGACGGGCAGAACCCACCAGCTGCGCGTGCATTGTGCCCATCAGGAGGGATTGAAGGCGCCCATCCTGGGCGATCCGCTCTACGGCAACGAGAAGGCTGCCCGACTGCATCTCCATGCCGAGGAGATTACCTTCGAACATCCCCTGACGGGTAAGAAAATAACGATAAAGAGAAAGGCTGATTTCTGAACGAAACCAGCCTTTTTTCTGTCTATTTTTATTTAAGTTTTTCAAGTTAAGCCCTTCAGACGAAGAACATGATGATGACCTGGGCGATAATGACTCGGATAAACATGCCGAGCGGATAAACCGTAGCATAGCTGATGCTAGGCGTATCGCCATCCAGCGTCTCGTTGGCGTAGGTAAGTGCCATCGGATTCGCCATACTGCCGCAGAGAATGCCGCAGATGCTGCCGAAATCGTACTTCTTGGTCTTCAGGATGATGAAGCCCACGAGGATAACCGGAACCACCGTGATGAGGAAACCGATGCCTACCCACATCAAACCCTCCGGACGAACCACCGTCTCGAAGAACTGTCCACCAGCCGACAGGCCCAGACAGCCCAGATACAGGGCAAGACCCAGCTCGCGGAGCATCAGTCCCGCACTACGCGTCATATAAGAGATGAACTGCACCCTAGGGCCCAGCGCACCAATCAGAATACCCATTACGATAGGACCACCGGCAATACCCAGACGAACGGGAGCCGTCATTCCCGGAATATTCAGCGGAATGGTTCCCACGGCGAGTCCCAGGATGATACCCAGGAAGATGGCGCCCAGGTTAGGCTCATTGAGCGTCTTCACGGCATTGCCCAGGAACTGCTCCACATGGTCGATGCTCGTAGGGTCGCCCACCACGGTCAGGCGGTCGCCATACTGCAGACGGAGGTCATCGGTAGCCAGCAGTCGGATATCACCACGCAGCACTCGGCTCACATTCACGCCATAGGTGTTGCGCATCTGCAGGCTTCCCAGTCGCTTGCCGTTGAGTCCCGGACGGGTCATCACGATGATTCTGCTCTCCAGCTTGGCATCAATGGCATTCCAGTCCACCTTATCATTATTCCACTCCTTATCCACCTTCTTTCCGAAGAGAATCTGCATGGCAGACGCCTCATCCTTATTGGTAACCACGAGCACATTATCGTTGGTATGGAGCACGGTATCAGCCTCAGGCACGATGACCTGCTCGCCTCGCCATACGCGGGAGATGATGAACTTGCGATGGGTCATCATCGAGATTTCGGAGATGGTATTGCCGTTGAGAGCCGGGTTTACGATGACATACTGTCCGACGGATGTATGGTCATCCTCATCGGCACGGCGGATCTCCAGGTCCTCAGGTTTCACGAAGAGCTTGCGCAGGAACATCATCGCCAGGATGACGCCCACAACGCCCAAAGGATAGGTCACCGCACAGCCCAGGGCTGCTCCGCCGCTAGGCAACCCCAACTGCTGCAGCGCCTGCTGGGCAGCACCCAGAGCCGGCGTATTGGTAGTGGCACCGCAGAGAATGCCCACCATATCGGGCAGGCTCACAGGCAGCACCAGGCACAGGGCGAGGGAGAAAACCGTTCCCACGGCGATGACAGCCAGGCTCCAGAGATTGAGCGAGATGCCCTCGTGGCGCATCGAACCGAAGAAGTTGGGACCCACATAGAGACCCAGCACATACACGAACATGGTGAGTCCGAAGCTCTCGGCAAACTCCAGCATGTTCTCGTCGATGGTGAGTCCGAAATGGCCCGCCACGATACCCACAAAGAATACGAAGGCTATGCCAAGAGAGATTCCCTTGACATGAATCTTGCCCAGGGCAAGACCCAAGGTACAAATCAATGAAAGAATGACGATGCCTTGCACCGCCGAATGCACGTTGATTAAATTATCAAACCACATAATATAAGTTTCAATCTATTCTCGAGATAATGTTCAGTTTACTAAATTCGGCTGCAAAGGTACATTAAATAAAGAACATCACAAAAGAAAAACGCCCTTTTCTTCTAAATATTTGCAACAAAATCAGAAAATAAAGCAAAAAACCAAATCTAACTCGAAGTTTTTTTGTACCTTTGCACCCGTTTAAAATAGAAATAGATGAAAGATATTTGTTGTATAGGGCACGTAACCAAAGACAAGATAGTTACCCCAAACAGAACTGTTTACATGGCTGGCGGAACATCGTTCTACTTCGCCTACGCCATCAACCAACTGCCTAAGGATGTGAGCTTTTCGCTCATCACGGCAATGGATCCTACGGAGACAGAACCAGTAGAGAAGATGCGCCAGGCGGGCATAGAAGTAACCCTCAACCCATCGCGCAATACCGTCTTCTTCGAGAATATCTACGGAGAAAACCAGAACGAGCGCAAGCAGCGTGTGCTTGCCAAGGCTGATCCGTTCACCATCAGACAGCTGGAGCACGTGGAGGCGAAGGTGTATCACCTGGGAAGTCTGCTGAGCGATGATTTCTCGCCCGAGGTAGTGGAATTCCTCTCACGCAGCGGAAGGGTTTCCATCGACGTGCAGGGCTATCTGCGCGAGGTGAGAGACGAGAAGGTGTATCCGATAGACTGGAAGGATAAGCTGGAGGTGCTGAAGAACACCTATTATCTGAAGGTGAACGAGACGGAGATGGAGACCATCACGGGGCTGAAGGAGCCGCGCGAGGCTGCGAAACTGATGCATTCGTGGGGTGTTACCGAGGTGATCATCACGCTGGGCAGCGAGGGTTCGCTCGTCTATGTGGATGATACCTTCTATGAGATTCCTGCCTATCCTCCTCACGAGGTGGTGGATGCTACCGGATGCGGCGACACTTATTCTGCCGGTTATCTCTACAAGCGATTGCAGGGCGCCACTCCTACCGAGGCTGGCAAGTTTGCGGCAGCCATGTGCACCATCAAGCTGGAGCACAACGGTCCGTTCAATCGCAGTATCGAGGATGTAGAACGCATTATGAAATAAATGATATAAAGATGATCTTCGCATCATCTGATCAGATTTTAGATAATTTATCCTATTATCTTCTTATTTTTGCCTGAATTGGTGTAACTTTGCATCCTATATGGAACAGATTTCACCAATTCAGGCATTATTGCAACAACGCACCCTGCTCCAGCTGGAGTATTACACCGAGAAGGAAGCCTTCCGCAAGCTCACCGAACAGATGGGAATGCAACGGAAGGTGAAACGAGGTGATGCCTGGTTCCCGCTCCGTGTGGGAAAAAGCTTTTATAATTCGCTGAACCAAACAGCCATCGAGGTTTTCCGTACCTCAGATCAGGATATCGAGCACAACTTTGAGTTCGGTCGCCCCGTCATGTTCTTTATGGTCAAGAAGATGGGCAAGAATGAGAACCAGGGCAGTACAGCCCTCCAGCAGTCAGAAAACGCTAATCAAAAAGTTCAAAGTTCAAATCTCAAAGTTCAAAGTAATCAAAAAGTTCAAAGTATCAAATATTTCTCCTTTACCGGAACCGTAAGCTATGTGGATGGCGACAGAATGGTGATTACCGTTCCTGATTCAGCCCCATTGCTCGACTTGCAGCAATCTACGGAGCCTATCGGCGTGCAGCTTTCCTTTGATGAAACCAGCTACAAGCTGATGTTCGAGGCCTTGGATAGAGTGATGAAGGCGAAGAACAACCGCCTGGCTTATCTCAGAGATTTATTCTATTCTCATCAGAAGGCAGGAAAATTCTCCTTCGAGCCGATGAAGTTCCCTTGGCTCAATCCTACCCAGGAAAGGGCTGTGAATGAGGTGCTTTGGGCGAAGGATGTGGCGATCGTTCACGGACCTCCGGGAACCGGAAAGACCACCACCCTGGTGGAAGCCATCAACGAAACCCTGATGCGAGAGAGTCAGGTGCTGGTGTGTGCACAGAGCAATATGGCGGTGGATTGGATTTCTGAAAAACTGGTGGATAGAGGTGTGAATGTGCTCCGTATCGGAAACCCTACCCGTGTGAACGACAAGATGCTGGGCTTCACCTACGAGCGCCGTTTCGAGAGTCATCCCGACTATCCGCAGCTCTGGGCTATCCGCAAGGCTATCAGAGAATTAAGGAAAAACAGAAAGAAAGGCAGCGAGAACTATCATCAGAAGATGGATAGGCTGAAGAGCCGTGCCGCCGAAATAGAGATCCGCATCAATTCCGAACTCTTTGGCGAGGCGCGTGTCATCGCCTGCACCCTCGTGGGTTCTGCCCACAGACTGCTGGAAGGCATGAAGTTCGGCACCCTCTTTATCGACGAGGCAGCGCAGGCCTTGGAAGCCGCCTGCTGGATTCCGATGAAGAGAGCCAGCCGAGTGATTCTGGCGGGCGACCATTGTCAGCTGCCGCCTACCGTGAAGAGTATTGCGGCTTTGAGAGCCGGACTGGGCAAGACGCTGATGGAGCGCATCGCCGAAAACAAGCCCGAGGTGGTAACCCTGCTGAAGATTCAATACCGCATGAACGATGAAATCATGCGATTCTCCAGCGACTGGTTCTACGGGGGCAAGGTGGAGAGTGCGCCCCAGATCAAATACCGCAGCGTATTGGATTACGACCATCCGATCACGTGGATTGATACTTCGAACGAGGAGAATCAGATAACGATAGAAGGAGAAGATGCTCCTGAGGATTCTGCATCTACATCATCTTCTGCATCTTCATCCAACTCATCTTCAACATCTGCAGCCCATCAGAATTCTGCATCTGCTGTCAATCAGAATTCAGACCTGAATTTCAAGGAGCAGTTTGTGGGCGAGAGTTTCGGGCGTATCAACAAGGCGGAAGCCGAGCTTACCCTGCTCACTCTGGCGGAATACTTTACGAAGATTGGCAAGCAGCGGGTTTTGAGCGAGAGCATCGACGTGGGCATCATTTCGCCTTATCGTGCCCAGGTGCAGTATCTGAAGAAGCTCATCAAGAAGTATGAGTTCTTCAAGCCTTACCGCCGTCTGATCAGCGTCAACACGGTAGATGGTTTCCAGGGACAGGAAAGAGACGTGATTCTCATCTCGCTGGTCCGTTCGAACGACGAAGGCCAGATCGGTTTTCTGAAAGACCTGCGCCGCATGAACGTGGCGATGACGAGAGCCCGCATGAAGCTCATCATCCTGGGCAACAAGGATACGATGACGAAGCATCCTTTCTACAAGAAACTGTGGGAGTATGTAGAAGGGCTCAATAATGATGAATAAGGACGAAGTTCGTGTAAAAAAGTGTATGCTCATACAGAAAGTTCGTGTAAAAAAGTGCATGTATACAAGGAAAGTTCATGTAGAAAAGTGTTGAAAACATTTGGAAGTTCGTGTAAAAAAGTGTATCTTTGCAACCGACAGAGCTGTTTAAACATCATAACAGCAAGCCATTAACATCATTAACAACTTCAAAATGTATGTAAGGATGAAAAGAACAATCATAGAACAATTAAAAGCATGGAAAGAGAGCCTTTACAGAAAGCCCTTGATCTTATCAGGAGCAAGACAAGTAGGCAAGACTTATATCCTCCAGGAGTTTGGGAAACAGGAATATGACCACGTTGCCTACATCAACTGTGATGGAAACTCTGAGATTGCCAACATATTTGCAGAAGATTATGATATGAAGCGAGTCCTAATGGTTATCGGAGCCATTAGCAAACAGCCTATAATCCCTGGCAAAACGCTTATCATTCTGGATGAAATACAAGAACTTCACAAGGGACTTTCCTCGCTGAAGTATTTCTGTGAAAATGCACCAGAATACCATGTGGCTGTAGCTGGTTCGCTTTTAGGCGTTGCCATGCACCAAGGAGAATCTGCCCCAGTGGGAAAGGTTGACATCATTCGACTCTACCCTATGTCTTTCGAAGAGTTTCTTATGGCAAAAGACGAAGAACAGTTGCTGAACATATTGAAAAGTAAAGACTGGAAGACCATCACATTACTTCACGATAAACTCATCAAGATATTAAGAGAATATTATTTTGTTGGGGGAATGCCTGAGGCTGTGAAAACTTATCTTGCAACTAACGATGCAAATCTCGTCAGACAGGTTCAGAACAACATTCTCACCATTTATCGTAGTGACATGTCGAAGCATGTCAGCCCAAATGAAGCCACTCGCATCAGCATGGTTTGGCAATCCATCCCTTCCCAGCTTGCCAAGGAAAACAAGAAGTTTATCTATGGAGCGGTGAGAAGCGGAGCACGAGCCAAGGATTTTGAGATGGCAATACAATGGCTGGCGGATGCAGGTCTCACCTATCGCATTTCCCGAGTAAGAGAAGTAGGAATGCCTTTGAAGTTTTACGAAGACCTCAATGCCTTCAAGCTGTTTCTCCTGGATGTCGGTCTCCTGGGTGCACTGAGCGAGATGGAACCTGCCCAAATGCTCATCTCCAACAAAGCCATGACGGAGAGCAAGGGGGCATTCACGGAAAACTACGTCCTTACCCAGCTATTATGTCAACAGGACATTTACACCTATTATTATAGTAGGGAAGACGCTCGCTTGGAGATAGACTTCCTTGCCCAGCACCAAGGGGTGATAACTCCGATAGAGGTAAAAGCGGAAGAGAACCTGCGTTCCAAGTCACTTCGCGCCTTCTTTGACGCCCATCCCGACTTGCGAGCCATCCGCTTCTCCATGTCGCCATACAAGGAGCAAGAGTGGATGAAGAATGTTCCATTGTACGGGGTAGAGGAGAGTTTCTAGAAACTCTTCTCACAATACTCCCTGAACTTTGCCTTAGTCATGGCAATATCAATGAGTCTATTAGATAACGCAACAATAACAACAAAATAAAAAATATGCTACAACGAGATTACATACAGCGACTGATTCGCGAGTTTATGGCGGCACTCGAAAGAATGCTCGAAAAGAAAGAGGTGGAGGTGAGACG
>ERZ870052.1013-NODE-1013-length-10257-cov-5.213654_pt1 | contig 10257 bp, 10 predicted proteins | sample MGYA00520889_ERZ870052 | MGnify/ENA primary metagenome ERZ870052 (study PRJEB32232, sample SAMN07284988) | human gut metagenome | biome: human-associated habitat; material: feces | host: Homo sapiens | place: Tanzania | collected 2014-08-14 ...
ACTGGGATGCCTTGATGATGAGTCAGGTGTACACGAAGCTGAAAGAATACTATCAGAGGTAAAACCTGATATTATCCATATTCATGGTACGGAATTTCAGTATCATTGGTTTTTTGCACAGGCTGCTAAAAATTTAGGAATAGAAGATAAACTATTGGTATCTATTCAAGGACTTGTTAGCGTTTACGCAAAACACTATGCGCTGAATCTGCCAACAGCTGTTAAATATGCGGCGACAATCAGAGAAATGTTTGGCAGAAAAAATATTTATGCTGGAATAAAGAACTTTGAAAAAAGAGGGCTATATGAAGAAAAAACTATACAGTTAACGCCTAATATTATGGGCAGAACTTCGTGGGATAAAGCCTGTACATATAGATTGAATCCGGAAGCAGAATATTATGTGGGAAATGAAACATTGCGAGAGTCATTTTATTCAGGAGAATGGAACGCCGAAAATTGTGTTCAACAAAGAATCTTTATTAGCCAAGCGTCTTATCCGGTAAAGGGCTTTCACTTGTTTATTGAAGCACTAAGAGATATTGTTTCATTTTATCCCAACGTGTCAGTGCATGTTTCTGGTGTAGATATTACAAAAGAGACAGGCATGTTTGGTAATTCTTATGGCATCTATATTTCAAAGCAATTAAAAAAATATAACCTGACAAATATTGTTCATTTTTGCGGAAGCTTAGATGAAACACAGATGAAGCAGGAGATGCTGGAAGCAAATGTGTTCGTTTCACCATCCACTATTGAAAATTCTCCTAATTCTGTGGGCGAAGCGATGCTTTTGGGAGTTCCGATTGTATCGTCGAATGTTGGAGGCGTGGCGGATCTTTTAAAAGACAAGGAAGAAGGATATCTTTATCAAAGTGATGCACCTTATATGCTGGCCTACTATGTAATGCAGGTATTTAGAGATTTTGAGAGAGCGAGTGTTATGGGGCAAAATGCCAGAAAGCATGCAGCTATTACGCATTCGTATGAAAATAATCTTAAGTGTTTGCTAGATGTTTACCATCAGATTTCAAAGAAATAATAAGGAGCTGGAGGATGGATGTTTTTTTGATGATAAAGAAGGTGTTTCATATTTATAGCAGTAAAATGTATACACCGTTGAATAAAATTAAGTTCCGATTGAATCGAGTTCAATATGGAAAGAACTTTCGGTCTAAGGGAATGATATATATATATCGTCATTATGAGAGTGCAAAGATTTTGATTGGAAACAATGTATCTATTAACTCGGCATCATGGGCAAATCCGATTGGATGTGGTGACAAAACATATTTTCAGGTAAATGAAAATGCTGTACTGACTATTGGAAATGGCTGCGGAATTTCTAATACTGCAATTACCTGCGAAAAAGAAGTAACTATTGAAGATAATGTTACGATAGGATCTGGATGTCACATTTATGATACGGACTTTCATCCGTTGGAATATAGTGAAAGGGTCAAAGGGTATTATAAAGATTGCCCCATTAAAAGAAAGCCTGTTCGTATCTGTGAAGGTGCATTTATCGGAGCAGGATGCTATATTCTTAAAGGTGTCACAATTGGAGAACATGCAATTGTAGGTGCTGGATCAGTAGTTGCAAAAGATATTCCAGCAGGAGAAATTTGGGCAGGAAATCCAGCAAAGAAAATACGTGCAAGCTAAGAAAAATGATTTCTTGTCAAATGAGACTACTTGGAGGATAGTTGATGATCGAAAGAAAAATGATAGTAAGCAAAAAAACGATAACATATCTTGCGTTACTGTTTATTTGGCTTCCAGCATATAGTATGTATAGCTTTATTCCAGGAGCGGGTAGGTTCTTGTTAATTTTAAGACTTGCAAGTTCAACCATTATTATAATAAAAAATTGGGGAATGCGTGTTCGCAAAGAGCATGTTATTATAATAGGCTTTGCAACTGTCGAAATCATTACTACTATACTAAATAATTCAAGTGAATTATTTAATGCAGTAGAGTTTTGTATATGTATAATAGCAATGTGCGTCTTTTTCTCAAATTTAGGTACAGAAGGAAAAAAGAGTTTCAGGAATGCAACAGCATGTTTATCATTGGTATATATAATTGGCTCTGTGATTGTATGTTTTACCACACCAAATGAAATTAGAGAGAATTTAGGACTGCATTTTTTTGTATCAAGTCGTGCCAATACAGCACAGACAATGATATGTTTGTTGGCGATTTTAATTGCCTTGGATTATAAAATTATTGGAAAAGTAAGTTGTAGATCGTATCTTATTTTAGGACTAACAGCTCTAGATATGGTAGGACTTCACAGTGGTCAGGGCATTATAATGCTTGGAATAATTATTGTGACTCTTTTGGTATTTACGCGAAGTAGAAATGATAAGTTGTTAAAGCTCTTTTCACCTAGTGGTGTCTATATTGTAAATATATTCCTTAACTGGTTGATTATCTCTCAAGTATATATGAAGATAAATCTTATAACACAGTTTATTACGGATGTTCTGCAAAAAGATGTAACCTTAACTGGACGAGATGTTATATATACCAATATTGTGGCAATTTATCTCGGTAGTCCTTGGATTGGCTATGGGTATAAGAATAATATTGTGGAAAACACTTTAAGCAGATTTGCAGCTGGGTACAACAGTGCACATAATTCACCGTTTCAATTGTTGATAGAAGTAGGATTAATTGGATTTTTATTTTTTTCGGTATTAGTCTTTTATATTTTAACGCAACTTAGAAAAGCAAAGACAAGACAAAGTTATACTTTATATGGTGCAATAATTGCCTTTTTGATTGGCGGAATAGCCTCTCTTGCGTATTATAATATTTACTTTTATGTTTTAATAATGTTCAGCGTAGGAATGTATACTGATGATATGTCGGAAGAAGGTGAGAACTGAATATGAAAATAGATAGAACAAAAAATGCAACGAGAAATATTACATCAGGAATTGCACTGAAATTATATCAGCTTATCACGCCATTCATTATACGAACTATAATGATATATCTTCTAGGTGTAGAGTATGTAGGATTGAACTCCTTATTTACTTCGATCCTGCAGGTTCTAAATCTTGCAGAACTTGGTGTGGGTTCTGCTATGGTTTATAGTATGTATAAACCGATAGCAGAAGATGATAGTACAACGATATGCGCACTGCTTCGTTTGTATAAAGTCTATTATAGAGCAATTGGATGGATCGTCTTAATTGCAGGTGTTCTTATTATGCCATTCGTTCCGAAACTGATTTCGGGCGATGTGCCTGCTGGAATCAATGTTTTTGTGATATACGGATTGAATCTAGCTGCAACAGTGGCATCATATTGGTTGTTTGCGTACAAAAATAGTTTGCTTACAGCACACCAAAGAACGGATATTGTAAATAAGACAACTATTCTAGTTACAACAGTACAATACGTACTACAGATTCTGGTTTTACTTGTCTGGAAGAATTATTATATGTATTTGATAATTGCACTTGCATCACAGGTTATGCTTAATGTTGTAACTGCAGTATTTGCAAACAAAATGTATCCAACTTATAAACCAGAGGGAAAATTAAACAAAGAGGAAGTAAAGGGTATTAATCGCCGTGTGGGAGATCTTTTTACTTCAAAGCTTGGCGGAATTATTGTTAATTCTGCGGACACCATTGTGATTTCAGCATTTCTTGGATTGTCAGTTTTGGGCGTGTATAACAACTACTATTATATTATGAATTCTGTACTTGGATTTGTAACGGTAATATTTACTGCATGCACTGCCGGAATTGGAAATAGTCTGATTGTTGATACGGAAGAAAAGAATCTAAGAGATTTGAACAAGCTGACTTTTTTGATTTCTTGGATTGGCTGCTTTTGCTGTTCTTGTTTTTTATGCCTATATCAGCCTTTTATGAGGATTTGGGTAGGAGAAAAATATCTGTTGTCGTTTGGTTGCGTTGTTTGTTTTGTTGTTTATTTTTATATTCGTATTTTAAATCAAGTACTTATCGTTTATAAAGATGCTGCTGGGATGTGGCACGAAGACCGTTTTCGGCCATTGTGTACAGCGCTTGCTAATTTAATTATGAATATTGTACTTGTACAATTTATTGGCATCTATGGAATCCTTCTTTCAACGGTCTTGAGTACACTATTTATTGGAATGCCATGGGTGATTCATAATCTATTTACTGTAGTGTTTAAGAATGGACAGAAAAAATATACTATTGATTTATTGCGATATACAGGAATATCCGTTCTCTTGTGCATAGTGACTTATTTCATTTCTGATTTGCTTTCATTTACTAGCGATTTAATGATTATTGTAGTTGGACTGATTTTGAGTTGCATAGTTCCTAATATCATGTTTATCCTTTGCTTTAGAAAAACGAAGGTGTTTAAAGAAACGATGATATTAGTTGATAAAATTTGCGGAAGAAAAATTGGACTTGTACACAAATTTTGCACAAAAATGATGTGAAGGAGGATAAAGAAATGAGAGGTATTCGTGCAAAACTGGGGTGGCTGAGAAGACGTCCGAAACAGTTAACTAATGACTATAAAAATTCAAAGAGAATAAAAAACGATGATTCTTCAAAAAATAGGATTTATTATTTTGGGGTTCCAGAACACTCAAATCTAGGGGACCTTGCTCAGTGCTTCTGTATCAGAAAATACTTGAAAAAATATTTTCCAGAATATGAAGTTACAGAAGTTTTTACAAGAAATTATCTGGATAATTCCTTTGGAATTCGTGACTATTTGAAGACGACAATTAAGCCGAGTGATATTATATTTTTTCAAAGTGGATATTGTACACAGGACTTGGGAGGACGAGAGGATATTATGCATCAGTCTGTGATGCAGGACTTCCCAGATAATCCTCTGGTTATGCTACCGCAGACTGTGTATTTTAGAAGTGAAGCACGAAAAAATCAGGCAAGTCGTATTTACGATGCGCATAAGAGGCTATTCTTTTTAGCAAGAGACCAAGTATCCTATGAAACAGCAAAAAAAATGTTTCCGCATATTCATGTAGAAAGCTATCCGGATATTGTAACGACATTGATTGGGCAGTATGAGTACTCTTTTGAGCGAGAGGGTGTGCTTTTCTGCATTCGAAATGATTCTGAGAAATTTTATTCGGATGGACAAATTGAAGATTTGATGAGATACTTTGAAGGAACAAAATGTGATCGCTTGGATACAACAATACATGTAGAGCCAGATGTAATTCGAAATAATCTAAAGCAGTATATTGAAGACTATTTCAAGAAGTTTGCACATTATAAACTGATTATTACAGATCGGTATCATGGAACGATTTTTTCGCTTGTTTCGAACACACCTGTAATTGTGATTCAGACGAACGATCACAAAGTAAAAACAGGTGTTGATTGGTTTAAAGAGCATTATGGCTCACAGGCATTTTTTGCCAATACACTTGATGAGGCAAAATGCTTAGCGGATAAGATTTTGAGCGGTTATGACTATAAAAGGAACGATAACTACTTTGAACAAGAGTATTATGGAAAACTCAGAGGAAAGATAGAACAGGAATTGAGGATTTAATAGATGGAAATTTGCGAGAAGAATAGGTGCACAGGCTGTCAGGCGTGTATGAATATATGTCCGATGGATGCAATTTCGTTTCATGAAGATTTGAAGGGTTTTTTATATCCAGAAGTGAGCGAAAAGTGCGTTGGATGTAATGCCTGTCAAAGAGTATGTCCAAGGAATACAGGAGAACAACTAAATCAAAGGGAACCTGTGGTATATGCTGCTTTTACAAAGAATAAAGCAACTAGGAAAAATAGCAGCTCTGGTGGGATGTTTACTGAGTTGGCAAAAAGCGTACTTGAAAAGGGCGGAATTATTTATGCGTCAAAATTAAGTGAAGATTGCAAAAGTGTAGTGTTTGATTCCTGCAACACCGTAGAAAATCTTGCAAAATTCCAAGGTTCAAAATACGTCCAGAGCCAACCGGGATTGATTTTTCGACAAGTAAAAGAAACATTGCTTACCGGGAGAGAGGTATTATTTATTGGCGTTCCATGTCAAGTTGACGGATTAAAAAAATATTTAAATAAAGAATACAGCAACTTGCTCGTTGTTGATATTATTTGTCATGGAGTTCCGTCCCCCAAATTATGGAGAGATTATTGTACCTATCTGGAAGAAGTAAATGGAGCAAAAGCAGTCAATATTTCTTATCGATATAAGAAGCCCAATTGGACAAGGTTTAGTCTAAAAGTGGATTTTGATAATAATAAATCTTATGTCGGAAGCAAATTTGATGATCCTTATTTGATTTCTTTTTTGAAAGAAATATCGATGCGAGAAAACTGCTACTCCTGCGAATATACAAGTACATATCGAACAGGAGATATTACACTTGCAGACTTTTGGGGATATCATTCTTATGACTTTAAGATGAGAAATACAGAAAAAGGAATTTCACTTGTAATGATCAACACTGAAAAGGGACAAATAGCCTTTGAAAATATTAAAAGTGAAATTGTGTTTCAGGAAAGAACAATAAAGGAAGCTATTGGTGGAAATAGAAGCCTAAAGGAGCCGTGGAAGAAGAATCCCGTATCAGAAGATTTTTGGCGTGAATATGTACAGGGGAAAGGCATGAACAATGCTTTTGAAGAGTATTGTAAACCTTACCGTTTCCCAGCTAAAATGCGCGTATCATGGTTTGTTACAAATCATATGTTTTTAATTCCGAAGCCTATTCTTGAAATGAGGAAAAAAATCAGGGGGGGGTAAGTGAGAACCCACATAAAACATCAATAGGTATATGGGCATACTGCACTGGTCGAAAGGCGGTGCCTGTATGTTGAATATAGATATGAAGCGGTGCACTGGATGTGGAACTTGCGAAAATGTGTGCAGCCAAAACGCAATAAGAATGGTTGAGTCCGACAGAGGTTTTTTGTATCCATCACTTGATGAGAGCCTTTGTATTGAATGTGGACTATGCGAAAAAAAGTGCCCATTGAATATTGATACACCAGTTCTTGAGTATAAGCAGCGTGTTTATGGGGCCTGGAGCAAAGATAAAAAAATTCTTAAAGCTTCAAGTTCAGGTGGAGTATTTGTTAATTTAGCAAAAGAAGTTTTGAAACAAGGTGGTGTGGTTTGTGCTACGCGTTTTGAAAATGATTTTGCAGGAGTGATATTTGATAGCTGCGACTGTGAGACGGACTTGTCAAAATTTTGCGGATCAAAATACATTCAAAGCACGCCCAAAATGATTTACAAAGATGTTAAAAAATATCTTAATGACAAACGACGAGTACTTTTTGTTGGAACAGGTTGTCAGGTGGCGGGTTTGAAAAGCTATTTGGGAAAATTTGATGAAAATTTACTATGTGTGGATTTGATTTGTCATGGAGTGCCGTCTCCTATGGTGTGGAGAAATTATATACTTGGACTTGTGAAAAAGTATGATGCGAATGGCGTTAAATATATCACTTTCAGGAAAAAGAAACCATCTTGGAAAGAATATAGCATTTATATTGAATTTGATAATGGAAAGAAATATGAGGCAAAGAAAACAGAAGATCCATATTTGATTGCGTTTGCAAAAGATTATATGCTTCGCCCATCCTGCGAGTGTTGTAAATATGCTTGCGCAAATAGAGAAGGCGATATTACACTGGCTGATTTTTGGGGATATCGTTCATTTGATTATAAAACTAGAAACAGGGAAAAAGGAATTTCTTGCTGTATTATTAACTCTGACAAAGGAATGAAAGCCTTTAATGAAATAAAAAATCAACTTGTTGTAACAGATAAAAATATGGAGGAAGCCATTCGAGGTAACAGAAGCCTTGTTAAGCCATGGAGTTCTAATCCTAAGTCCGAAGAATTCTGGAAGTTGTATGAAGAAAAACAAAATGATGCATTTTTCGAATTTTGTAGGCCATATAAAAATTCAATTAAAATGAAAATAGATTGGTTTATTCAAGATCATCTTTGGATGATTCCAAAGCCAATTCTTAAGCGATTATTAGAAAAAAAGAATAGAAGGTAACAACATATGAAAAAAATAGCGGGGGGGGCAGCCTCCTAAATTTACACAGAAGTGAATTATTTGGTATTGCGGCACTTTTAATTGTAATCGGTCACAGTCAAGATTTTGTTCGGGCTATTTTACCAGAGAAAATGATTGAGATAATTGGATATGGTGGAATAGGGGTAACAATGTTTGCATTTCTTTCTGGCATTGGATTGTGGCAGTCATTGGAAAGAAATAATAATATAGAGCGATTTTACATAAAGAGAATTCAAAGAGTTGGGATTCCCTATTTGCTGATATCTGCTGCTTTCAATTTATATTTCTACATAGGAATACATAGAAATTTGGCGCAATTTGTGGCTGATTTGTGCTGTGTTTCTTTTTGGCAAGAAGGACGAGGAGCTTGGTATGTTGCTTGGATAATTCCAGTATATTTGATTTACCCACTGTATGCAAAGATTGCACACAAGCATTCGTGGATTTCACTTATAATGGTGGCTTTTATAATGCTAGTCATATCGATGAAAGGGATACCGACACGCTTTCAAAGTGTGGCGGGAGCAACTGTTGCTTTTTTCATTGGTGATTTTTTTGCTAAATACATAAAAGAGGATAAGATCTGGTGTTTATTGGCTATGGGCTCATTGATTTTTATGGCACCGATTTATCTGGCTGGTATCTTGCGCAATCAAACAACGTATGTTTTCTTCTTTGCGGCGGTAGGAATTTCTTTATGCGCTATTTTTACGGTGGCATTGAAATACATTCCCAATACATTAAAGCGGTTTCTGCAAAGAGTAGGGGAAGTCTCATTGGAATGTTATTTGGTGAATATCTATTTGATTACAGTTTCAAGGCATTTGTTCTCTGAACAGATGAGTTCTGGTTTGGGTGCTATTATTTATTTGATGATTGCTATTTTAGGAATAATCGTAAGTCTTTTGATTGGGAAGATTAGGAAGAGAGTAAATTAATATGATTAAAAGTAAAAAAGAACTGAAATTCTGTATTAGTGCAGACTATATGATGAATAGAGGATATTTTAAAGAACCAATATTAAAAAAACTCATGGCAGCTATATATCCAGACTGGATTATGAAATACTTGGTAGCATTACGCAAAGCAGAGTTCTATTCTAATCGGGGGGGTATTGAAGTACTACTATAAATCAAAAGTCCATAAATTAGGCATGAAACTGGGTTTTACCATTTCTGAAAATGTATTTGGTTACGGTTTGGTTATACCACATTATGGGACCATTGTGGTTGGAAGCGGTAATCATATAGGAAATTATGCAGTTCTTCATACGAGTACTTGTGTTACTGCAGGGAACAAAATTATAGGAGATGGAATGTACTTGTCTACAGGGGCAAAAGTTCTGGGAGATATTGAACTTGGAAACTTTACTACAATTGGTGCAAATGCAGTCGTTAATAAATCCGAAGAAAGTAATTGTTTACTGGTGGGAATTCCAGCTGAGAAAAAACGATATGAAGATACATGGATGAAAGGTTCATACAGAGAAAGGTATGAATCCTGTGAGAAATTGAGGAAAAGTTTGTTCGAATGCGTTTAAATATAGCGTAAGGAATTTGAATATTAGGGAGGAATTAAGTTTGAAATAAAGAAGTAGAGGTTACCAGAGAAAATAGAGCATAACAAATAAACCATCCCAGGGGTGGCTTGAAAAATTAAATATTAACGCAGCACCTAATCAGGAAACTGCTAAGGAAACAACGGACGAACAACCACATGATGTGCAGAAATGTTCAGTTGCATTTGCTGGAAATCTTGATAAGTCCAATTTTTTACCAGAGTGGATTTCAATGTCAAGGCAATATAGGTTGGAATTGTATGGCCTTTTGTCACAAGAAAAGTTAGATACAAGTCAAAAATATAACGACTTAACATACTATGGCAGTCTGTCGCCGGATGAGATTCCCGAAAAGATTGAGGGCTCTTTTGGACTCGTTTGGGATGGAACATCTGTCGAAACATGGATCAGGTTATTGCAACAGTACTTGATGTGTGCGAGAGTGAATTAAGTTAATACATTTTGATACAAATAAAGGCCGTGTGATTTCTCACACGGTAGCTGCTCAAGATTTTGCACACCGCTACGAGGTGAGCAGCAGGCAACACAGCGGAAGCTGTGGCGAAGATGCGATTATTAGAATTGAAGATAAAAAATTGTTGCCAAGAGTAATAGAAGCTTGAGACAGGCGATAGCTGTTTGAGTTAACAAAAAA
>ERZ870052.1015-NODE-1015-length-10245-cov-7.814811_pt1 | contig 10245 bp, 9 predicted proteins | sample MGYA00520889_ERZ870052 | MGnify/ENA primary metagenome ERZ870052 (study PRJEB32232, sample SAMN07284988) | human gut metagenome | biome: human-associated habitat; material: feces | host: Homo sapiens | place: Tanzania | collected 2014-08-14 ...
CGGGGCGCACTTAATAACCCCGCAAAAGAGGTGATATCATTGTATCACGTCCTTTTCCATCCGTCAAGCGTATTTTTTGCGTTTTTTCAACTTTTTTGAAAATTTTTTCTTTGGGACCTTTTGCGTTCTGTCTGCTTGCATCCCGCGCATAGATATTGTATAATAACAGCGTCTATCCCTATTATAGAGAAATTTTCGGCTTTTGAGCCGTAGGATCAGGAGAGATCATGATGCAATCTGAAGATAAACTCTGTGTCGTCGTTCTGTTCGGCGGCATGTCCAGCGAGCACGAGGTCAGCCGCGTGTCCGCCGGGACGTTCGTAGACAATCTCGACCGCAGCCGTTACGAAGTGCTCACCGTGGGCATCACCAAGGAAGGCCGCTGGCTGTGCACCGAGGCATCTTCCGCCCAGATGGCCGACGGAAGCTGGGAAGAGCTGGCGACCAACATGCCCTGCGTCATCAGCCCGGACCGCGCGGACCACGGCATGATCCTGTTCACTCCGTCCGGTCAGGTGGAAAAGCTCCACGTCGATGTCGTCATCCCGGCGCTCCACGGCTTGTGGGGCGAGGACGGCACGGTGCAGGGTCTGCTGGAGCTGGCCGGCATCCCCTATGTGGGCTGCGGCGTTCTGGCAAGCGCCGTCTGCATGGATAAGGCCGTGGCGAATGCTCTGTTCGATGCCGCCGGCATCCCCCACACCCAGTGGCTGGCTGCCAACCGCTGGGAGATCGAATCCGACCTCGAGGGCGTCTGCGACGGCGCGATCGCGAAGCTGGGCTGGCCCATCTTCGTCAAGCCCGCCAACGCCGGTTCCAGCGTGGGCATCACCAAGGCGCATGACCGCGCTGAGCTGAAGGAGGCCATCAAGCTGGCCCTTGAGAACGACCGCAAGGTGGTCTTTGAAGCCTTTGTGGACGGCCACGAGGTCGAATGCGCCGTCATCGGCTCGGACCCTGCCGTTGCCACCCGCCCGGGTGAGATCCTCGCCGGTGCAGAGTTCTACACCTACGACGACAAGTACAAGAACGGCGTCAGTCAGGTCGTCATTCCGGCAAAACTGTCGGAAGAAAAGCTCGACGAGGTCAAGACCTATGCCGCCATGGCCTACACGGCCCTGAACTGCGAGGGTCTGGCGCGCTGTGACTTCTTTGTGGAGCACGGGACCGACAAGGTCATGATCAACGAGATCAACACCTTCCCCGGCTTCACCCCCATCAGCATGTATCCCAAGCTCATGGAGCACGAGGGCACACCTGTGCCCGCTCTGATCGACCACCTGATCGAACTTGCCCTGGAAAGGACGGAAAAGCAGCATGGATAACCGCCCCATCGGCGTTTTTGACAGCGGCCTTGGCGGACTGACCGGCGTAAAGGAACTGCGCAAGCGGCTCCCGCACGAAAACATCGTCTATTTCGGCGATACCGGCCGCGTCCCCTACGGAAGCCGCAGCCCTGAGACGATCTTGCAGTATGCACGGCAGGACATCGCGTTCCTGCTGTCCCAGAACGTCAAATGCATCATGGCCGCCTGCGGCACAGTGTCCAGCACCTATCCCGTCTCCGAAGCAGCCCAGCTGCCAGTCCCCTATCTGGGCGTCGTGGACGCCGCCGCGCGGGAAGCCGCTTTTGCCACCCGGAACCGCCGCATCGGCGTCATCGGAACGGCGGCCACCATCCGCTCCCGCAGCTATGAAACGCTTCTGCGGAAGCTGGTCCCCGGCGTCGAGATCACGGCGCGGCCCTGCCCGCTCTTCGTTCCGCTGGTCGAAGCCGGTTATGTGGACCACAGCGCCCCCGACAAGCAGGAAGTAACCAAGCTGGTCATCGCGCAGTACCTGACCGAGGTGCGGGATGCCGGAGTGGACACCCTCATCCTCGGCTGCACCCACTATCCCCTGCTCAAGACCATGATCGGCGAGTTCATGGGCCGGGACGTCGTGCTGGTCGATCCTGCCAAGACAGCGGCCCACCGCTTGGAGCGTCTGCTCAGTGAGCGCGGTCTGCGGGCCAGCCGTCCGGAAGGCGAAGCGCATTTCTTTGTCAGCGACACGCCCGACAGCTTTTCCCAGACAGCAGACCTGTTCCTTGGCGAGTACAAGGGCGGGCCGATCGAGCAGATCGCCATTGACAAATACTAAAAAGGACGTTCAACCGTGAAGGATAACTTTATCATCCGCATCAAAAGCTGTTCGGAGCAGTTCGATCACATGGAGCCTGTCCCCGTGGAGGAAGAGGACCGCATTGAGATCATGACCTACGGCAGCTTCCTCAAAAAGGGCGACACCTATTATATTACCTATAAAGAGACGCAGACCATCGGCTTCGAGGGCTGCACCACTACCATTAAAATCGCTGCCGACGGGAGCCGCGTGGCCATGCTTCGATTTGGTCCGGCCAGTGCGCAGATCATCATTGAGCGGGACCGCCGGAACATCTGCTACTACGAAACAGAGGTCGGTTCGCTGACCCTCGGTGTCACCGGCGACGGCATCGAATGCGGCCTGACTGAAAAAGGCGGCACGGCAAAGTTCAGCTACCTTCTGGATGCCGATGACCCCATCTCGGTCATCAACCGCACGACCTTAGAGATCAGCGTTCAAAAGCCGAACTGACCATAAAATTTTTTCCTCTCCCGTCCGATGGGCGGATCGCGAGAGGGTCCAGAACGAGAAACCAAACGAAAGGAACCTATCCATGACCGATTTTGAAAAGACCTACCAGAACTACAATCCCCGCTCGGCTGCCCTGAGCGAGGCCCGTGCTCTGCTGACCGCCGCCGCCAAGGCCGCAATGGCGGACGGCACGCTGCCCGAAGCTGAACTGCCCGCCTTCATCGTGGAGATCCCCGCCGACACCAAAAACGGCGATATCGCTTCCAACCTCGCCATGGCCGGTGCACGCACTTGGCGCAAGGCTCCCAAGATGATCGCCGATGCCCTGCTGGCTCACCTGCCCTCCCTCGAGGATAGCGTGTTCGCCAAGGTCGAGGTCGCCGGTCCCGGCTTCATCAACCTGTTCCTGTCCCATTCCTTCTGGGCCAGCGTCGTGCTGGGCGCTGCCGCCAACAAAGAGTACGGCCGCACCGATTACGGCAAGGGCGCAAAGTACAACGTGGAGTTCGTCTCTGCCAACCCCACCGGCCCCATGCACATGGGCAATGCCCGCGGCGGCGCTCTGGGCGACTGTCTTGCCGCCGTCCTCGACTGGGCTGGCTACGATGTGACCCGCGAGTTCTACATCAACGACGCGGGCAACCAGATCCAGAAGTTCGGCAAGAGCTTGGCCGTCCGCTATCTGCAGCAGTTCTGCGGCGAGGAAGCCTATCCCCTGCCCAAGGAGTGCTATCAGGGTGCTGACATCAAGGTTCTGGCCGGTGAGTTTGCCGAGCTGCACGGCGACAGCTATGTGGCTTCCTGCAAGGGCATGGACGAGGAAGCGCTGTTCGAGAGCGAGGCTTTTGAGACACTGAAGAACGCACTGGTCGATTACGCCCTGCCCAAGAACATCGCTGCCCTCAAGCGCGACCTCGGCAAGTACCGCATCGATTACGATGTCTGGTTCCACGAGAGCACCCTGCATGAGTCCGGCGCGGTCAAGGCGGTCGTCGAGAAGCTGCTGGAGCTGGGCGCTTGCTACAAGGCTGAGGACGGTGCTGTGATGTACCGCAGCGCTCAGTACGCCGCCAAGTACGGCACGGTCAACAAGAAAAAGACCGAAGACGGCACGGAAGAGGAAGCCAAGGACGAGGTCCTCGTCCGCGCAAACGGCATCCCCACCTACTTTGCCGCCGACATCGCTTACCACTACAACAAACTGGCAACCCGCGGCTTCGCTAAGGCCATCGACGTCTGGGGCGCTGACCACCACGGCCACGTCGCCCGCATGAAGGGCGCAATGGATGCCATCGGCCTGAACGGCAATGACCTCGACGTCGTTCTGATGCAGATGGTCAACCTGATGCGCGACGGCCAGCCCGTTCGTATGTCCAAGCGCACCGGCAACGCCATCACCCTGACCGATCTGCTGGAAGAAGTGCCTATCGACAGCGCCCGCTTCCTGTTCAACATGCACGACGCGGGCAGCGGCATCGACTTCGACCTCGATCAGGCCGTCAAGACCGACAACGACAACCCCGTTTACTACGTCCAGTATGCACACGCCCGCATCTGCTCCATCCTCAAGAAGATGGAGAGCGAGGGAGTGGCCTTTGTGGGCGCAGACAAGGTGAACGCCGCCCTGCTGACTGAGCCTTCCGAGATGGACCTCATCCGGATGCTGGCCGCCTTCCCGCAGGAGATCGTCATGGCCGCCGAGAAGTACGACCCCAGCCGCATCAACCGCTTTGTCATCGACCTCGCCAGCGCCTTCCACCGCTTCTACGGCAACTGCCGCATTCAGGGTGCGGACCCCGCTGTTCAGCAGGCTCGTCTGGCGCTCTGCATCGGCGTGAAGAATGCTATCTTTAATGTGCTGACTATGTTTAAGATCAACGTCCCGGAGAAGATGTAAGGGATTTCTGGGATAGGCGGTTGCAGATGTACGATTGCGTGACAAGTAGTTGCGGGCAGCTGCGGAGGATTTCTGGTAGTTGAAAGCGTGTTGTAATGGGCCAGAAACAGGTCCATTTGAACAGGAAATAGGGATACTTTTCTATTGATATGCACCCAGTTTTCTGGACACGGGTTGAAAATTGAATCATTAGGATTCCATTATGGATGCTTCCCTGAATTTAGAGGGAGGCATCCATTTTGTTTTAACTTGAATTCCTCTGTTGTTGTAGTAATCGATGTAATCTGCAATGGCTTTGGAGAAAGATTCAAAGGAAAGTATTTGTGTTCTCTTTACTAACTAAAACATCACTTTATGCATGAGCAAGCTGATTTTCCATCGGCATTCACTTCCTTACAGCAGATTCAAGAGGAGAGTATACTTCCCCCATTATGCTTTCATCTTACCATAAAACACTTTGCATATCAAGCTGGCAGATGTAAACTTTTCAGCATAGATTTGTCCATATTGCCCACTCTGGTTTAAATTCAAGTCAGCATAATTCAGCATAATATTCCAATATAGCAGCATCTGTATTCAAGATTCTTCCCGCCTTGACTACCATTCCCGTTCATCTTTTTCAAGCGAAATGATAACTGCATTTTTCTCGGCATCATACCGTCCTTTAAACTGATGGTCTTTTCCTGCAGCAAGACCATTTGCTTCCAGCAACACCTGAATGAACTGTATCAGGCAAATTAAGACCGGACGCAATACTATGAAGTGAGTTTCTCTGTCATAGGTTTCCTTGAAATAGTCCTGCACGCCTTTGCTCAGAACAATGACCTCGTCCGCATATTTCGCAGCATTTTTTTCGCCTTGGTGGATAAACTTAGAACCAAGTCCTGATTGCCATTTCTCGCGCTGCCAGTCAATGCCGGCCGATGTCAAGTCTTGGACAACATTTTTCACAAATAAAATTGAAAAAACGAAAAAAAAATAAGCCCTACAAGGCTTTCAGTCGGTATCGAACCGATCTGAGCCTTGTAGGGCTTAACAGTTTACTTTATATGTTTTTCTTAGACCGCCTGCAGCGGAGTGTTTTCCATCACTTTCTCAAACTGCTCCACTGTCATTTTTGCCTTTTCAGCAGCGCGCTCTATTTTTAAATCACCATCTCGGACAAGCTGCACTAGCATCCGCATCTCACCAATGTTGATGCCTTCTTCTCTACCTTCGGCCTTTACGCCCTGACTAAGGTTGCACATAACAAGCACCTCCCTTTCCAGTTCTTCGTTCATTGCAACGCCAAATTCTTCTTCAAGAATTTTCTTTTTCTCAGTAGCTGCTCTGGAAGAAGAGAGCAACACATCCATAAATTTCACAATACCTGTATAGTTTTCTGTACCCGACTCTCCCAGACAAATCGTTACAACGCTCATCAAATCGTAGTTCTCCACTTTTTCAACGGTGTTTCCAATCAACTGTTCTGGTCGAATGGAATAACGAATCAGGGTGTTTTGGAACTCCTTGGTGGGGTGTGTACAAACCCAAATATAGTACACTTTTCGGATTTTCCCATACTCTGAGTTCGTGAATATCGGGCCATGCTGTGCAGAGATCATTCTGCTACAATAATAGATTGCTCGCTTCGTCAAAGGGTATCCCGGATTAAATGCAGTCTGTGCTTCCACATTGATAATAAGACGTATCACGTCTTTCTGTGCAGCAGAACCCTCTGATGCTGGTGCGATTGCATCGAACCGAACATCATAATTGATGGTTCCCTCCGTCAGCGTAGAATCCTCATTATTGCTTCCGGTAATTACGCCAGCCGTTTTCTTGGGTCTGTTTGTATCATCAACATGAACGCCAACCGTGCCCACTTCCGGCGTTCCTTCGATATACTTCTCTGCAATTTCGTCTACGGAACAGGCACTGTACTCATTCACACAGTTCTTCATAATCTGTGCCAGAATCTGTTTGTTGGCAAGCAGCTTCTTGGCAGCCTTATCATAACTCGAATCGTATTCCGTCTGCGTTATCGCATGAGCAAGCTGATTTTCCATCGGCATTCACTTCCTTACAGCAGATTCAAGCGGAGAGTATACTTCCCCTATTGTGCTTTCATCTTACCATAAAACACTTTGCATATCAAGCTGGCATATGTAAACTTTTCAGCATAGATTTGTCCATATTGCCCACTCTGGTTTAAATTCAAGTCAGCATAATATTTCAATAGAGCAACACCTATATTCAAGATTCTTCCCGCCTTGACTACCATTCCCGTTCATCTTTTTCAAGTGAAATGATAACTGCGTTTTTCTCAGCTTCATATCTCCCCTTAAACTGATGATCCTTTCCTACGGCTAGTTCATTTGCCTCCAGCAACGCCTGAATGAACTGTATTCCGTTAATCATCATTCGGCACTGTCCATCGGTCAACAGCCTGTCTGGAACCTTAAAGGACATGGGATGTTCAGCGGTGCACGGAGTAATCGCAATAGACTTCCGATCTTTCCTCTGCAAAACACAAATATAGGTCGGACTCCCAAGAACACGAATAACATCCTTTCCCACATTCATTCTTCGGCTTTCTGCCGGAATCGTCACCAGCAGATTCATAATTCGTCCAGAACTCATGTCAGCATTCCTTTCTCAACAACCTCACTGCCCGGTCGTTGTACATTTTCAGGCTGTTCCTGCAAATCTGGTAAAGGTATATTTTCAGGTTCTTCACATTGCAGTATCGGTACTGAAATAGTATCTGTTTTCTGTTCAGGCTCATCCAATACAGCAGAGCCCTGATACCCGATAAAATCCTCGAATAGGTTCATCTGATGACCAGCGATGTAATCATTATAAGATTTCCCAATCCGATCCTTATAGACATCCGGGAAGAACTTTATCTGTTTTTTCTTCATCTCGCCAGTAAGCGGGTCCGTATATTCCTGTGGCTTCGGTGTGAACATGATTGCTTCTTCCAAATCGAACAACATACAAAGGCCCTGATCTGAATTAGCCACCCGTCCAAGCACTTTATAACGACATTCTCGGTTCCAGTTCATGAGTTTGAAGATATTTTCCACAAATTCCAAAGAGGTAATATCCTTATTCACCCAGTTTTCGTCCTTCTGCCGTGCCCATTCAACAGACGCGCTGTCCTCTTCTGGACACATAATCAATGCAAGCCGCTTCTTGTTTGGGTGCAAAATCGGAAGAACATACTTGATTCCTTCAAAAAGCCGGATGCAGGCCATATTAAATTTCATAACGCCATACTTTATGCTCACTGCTGGCTTATTCAGCATGGAAAATTGTGTGCGCGGCGGCAACTCATAGCCATCAAATTTTTCGTACTCCAATTCTCTTTTATGTTCTTTTCGTATCTGCGTCAACTCACGAATCAAGGAAATTTCCCGCACGCTCAGTTCCTGCTCCCTGCTTTTTTCTTCCATTTCACAAATCCTCCTACATCGACATTAAAAGGTCATCCAGTTCACGTTGAACTTCATTTCTGCTTGGAATTGCACCAATCATGGGGTTTTCTACGACTTGGCCGGATTCCATCACATCACTGGCCGCAATGCTCTGAATCCACTTGCTCCGATACAGCCGACATTTCAGATCCATCGAACGATCTTCAATCTGTTCATACTGATTTTTCCTAATCAAAATCCGGGACCCATCCAATTCAAAAATTAGGAACTTTGCATTTTTCTCTCCACGACAGATACCACGACACTGGTAACGACAACTCCGCTTCCAGTTCATTGCTTCAAATATCACCCCTGAAAATGCCCTGGATGAAAAACTGCTGCAAATCTTATCCTTATTTTCCCAATGTATTGCTGTTGAAGCGTCACGATTACTTTTTCGCAGGATCACGACTTGCAGAATCGGATGATAGAGCAGTTCCACATACTCGCAGTCGTCCAAGCGGGTATGACACGCTTTGTTGAAGCGGATTCCATTTTTTGAGATTGTTATGACCGGGCTGCTCTGGTTGATAAAACAAGTACCTGAAACCGTCAGATAATCAGATAACAATGCCATATCCGACTTCTTTCCAGACCGCATTTCCGTCATATTGTTCAGTTCGACCACTTCTTCCGGCAGATAGGTATTCAGGCAAAGGCTGCGGATGCTTTCGGCATTGATGCCACTCCAGTTCGGATGGATGCCCACGAATCCTTTCAATGCTCCCTGCTGGATTACTACAATATCCTGCACACCGCACTTTTTGCTGCTGGATGCCACAAGATGTGCAGCCCGTGCAATCTCCGGCGAAACGATTGCTTCATGGTGTTCCGGAACATAGGCAGAGCAGCGATTCCCGTTATTCTTTGTGACCTTGCCCAGCTTGTAGTCCACTACAATGCTCTTCCGGGCTTCCAGATCACCCCAGCGGCGTTCATTTTTCATGATGTTTGCCACCATCATGCCGTTCCACTCCTGCCTACCGCGCAGGGTGCTGCGCTTTTTCTGTGTCAGCACTGCCGCAATCTGATCGTAGTTATAGCCCTGAATAAACGCCAGAAAGATAAAACGCACCGTCTTTGCTTCTTCCGGCTCAATTACCAACTGTCCATCTTTGGTATGCCGATACCCCATCAGGTCGGCCACCGGGTACTGACCTGTCATAATACGCTGGTCATACGAAAGGATCATCCGGCGGCTCTTGTTGCCCGATTCCCAATCCGCCAGAAGTGCCTGTATATCGAGGTTGTACTGGCTATTCGGGTTAAGCGTGTAGATATTTTCGGTTTCAAAGTACACACCGATGGGATGTGCCGGGTGCATGGTTTTCAATTCTGCGATCTGCGTCATACAATCCGAAAAATTCCGGGCAAACCGCGAAATGCTGGCACAGATAATCAAGTCCATCTTCTGGTCTTTGGCATCTCGCATCATGCGCTTAAACGCATCCCGTTTCCGCAGTGAAGTACCCGATTTTCCTTCATCGCTGTAAATATCCTGCAAATTCCAGTTTTCCGTTTCTGCAATCTTTTTGGTGTAATATAGAGTCTGGTTTTCAATGGAAGAAATCTGTTCTTCGCTGGAAGTGCTGACACGGGCATAAACGGCTACACGCTTCAGGTCGCTGTCGTAAATCGACGGTGTCGGTTTCGCCGGACGAAAGTAGTCTTTTGCCGTTTTCTGGCCCTGTTCTGCCTGCTTATGGATTCTGTCACGAATCTCTGCTTTTCGCCTTTCAGATTCCAGATGTCGGCTTTGCCAATCCGCCCCACTCGGCAGCACTTCAACGTTTTCTGCTAGGATGTATTCTGCGTTCATTTTTCTTCAGCCTTTGTCATTTCATCTTCCAGTCGGATTCTCCACTCAAGATAATCTTTCCTTCGGATCGATGTATATTTTTCAGCCAATTCTTTCAGGCTCTGTCGTTGGTTATCAACATCAAGAATGGTGTCGATTCTCTGGTCGTCATCATCCGTAACAACGTCCACTCGAATCTGCATGTCAAACAGATATTGCAGCAAAAAACAGAAATCACAGGTGTTTGCTGCAAGGTAGGCTCTTGTCTGCGAGAAAATCAGATTGACTTTTCCTTTTTTGCAGTCCTGAAGCAGATGTACCATTTCTGGGCGCTTGTAAATTTCCTTATTCCCTGTAATGTCGATGTAAACACCAACCAGCCTTTTATCTGCATCATCTCTAAACTTTTCAGCATAGTAGGAACTGTGATAGGCTACTGCTGCATCCTTAGAGCGTTCCCACAGTTTTGCAAGTTT
>ERZ870052.1016-NODE-1016-length-10242-cov-6.383965_pt1 | contig 10242 bp, 8 predicted proteins | sample MGYA00520889_ERZ870052 | MGnify/ENA primary metagenome ERZ870052 (study PRJEB32232, sample SAMN07284988) | human gut metagenome | biome: human-associated habitat; material: feces | host: Homo sapiens | place: Tanzania | collected 2014-08-14 ...
ACCAGTATCAGTGTTAGACTTTCCGTACTGTCCAAAGATCTCTTGTTTTTTTGCCTGATCTAAATACATAGAACTTTAAAAATTAAATTGTTATTTGTGCAAAATGCGGGTGCAAAGGTACGACTTTTTATTGAAAGTCAGACCATTTGCACCCGCATTTAATCTATATCTTAACTATTTTTTGCAAATTACTTCACTACAACCTTCTTGCCGTTCTGGATGTAGAGACCCTTGTTGAGGTTCTGGAGGCTCTTGCCTACGTACTGTCCGTCTACGGTGTATACGCGGTTGTCTGCCTTTGCGCCTTCAACTACAACGAGACCGATGCCTGCTGCAGGGTCGCCTACGTAAGCTGTGTTAGACACGTCAGACTCGCCGTTAGCGTAAACCACGATTACGTTGTACTTGTGGTTGCCTGCGCCGTAGCCGTTGTCGTTAGCGTAGTTGTCGTCGGTCCAGGTTGTGGTCTTGCTGTCGAGCTTCTTAACGAGAACGCCGTCGCGATATACGTTGTAGCCCATTACGCGCAAGCCGCCTGCACGGTATGTAACGTCGTCGACGCAAACACGGTCGGGCTCGTAGTTGTAAGATGTCAGCGAACCTGTACTTGTGTGTACGATAGCGAAGTACTTAGCGCCCTCAGGAAGGTCGATATTATACTGCTTCCAGTCGTAAACAGCCTCGTAAGAGTCCTTGTTGATCTTGATGAACGAGTTCGGGTTGGTGTCGTCCTCAGAGTAGTAGAGGTCGAATGTCTCAGGACCTGAGTTCGGATTCTGCTCGCCGCGGCTTACCTCGTCGCCAGGAGCGTTAATCCAGAACGAAACGGTCTGCTCCTCGCCCGAAAGTTCCGGAGTGATGAGCCAGTTGTTGGTAGGTGTGCCGGTGTCGATTGTGGTGCCGGTTGACATCATCGACTGCTCGCCTGAGTGAGGCGCGAAGATGTCTGCAAACATCTGCATGTAGTCGGCTGCAAGACCGCTCACCTGCCACGGGTTGAAGACGATGTAAGCCTGTGCTACGCCTGAGTTCGGGTGCTGGATACCACCGAAGGTATATACAGTGCCCTTATCGCCGTCGTAAAGTGTCCAGTCGCCTACGTTGTTGATAGACCACGGTGTGTATGTCTCGAAGTCGTCCTTAACCACAGCGCCGTCAACATTCATCGACGACCATGTGAGCACGCCCTTGGCTGAAGCAGCGAGGTCGCTGACTGCCGGAAGCGGCGACTTAACGATGCCTACTGTTGCCTCATCAGTCTTGTTGTTGTCCTGGAATGCGTCTGCAGCCCACTCTACTTCGCCACTCACCTTGAAGCTCTTTGCGCCGAGTTTCGGTGTGAATGCGAACTCGTATGTAGCTTCTGCGTTCGGCTCGAGGTCTTCGCCCTCTTCTGTCTCATACTTCTTGCCGTCTACATAGAGGTGTACCTTGTAGCCGCTTGCCTTTGCTGTGCCGAGGTTAGTAACCTTTACGTTCACTACAGTCACCTTGCCGTTCTGCACGTGTGCCGGAGCGTCGAGCTCAGCAGAGAGGTTGTTGTCGACAGCGTCGTAAATCTTGATATTGTCGATGAAGAGACTTGTAGAAAGTCCTTCTGCGTAGAAGTAAGGACGGATGTAGCCGTTCTCTACGCCTGCGTTGCTAACGCCAGCGAGGTCGAACGATACAGAACGCCAGCCCATTGAGCCGCTGAGCTTGCTGTAATCGACGGTTCCTACTTCCTTCATCTCCTGACCGTTGCGGTTAACCTTTACGGTTATCTTGCCGTCGGTGCCAGGATATGCGTAGTACCAGAATACGAGCTGTGGGTTGCCTGCCTTAGAGATGTCTACCTTCGGACCCTGGATGCAAGCCAAAGTGCTGCCTGTTGACGGGTTGAAGACGAGTGCGCCTGCGTCGTCGTCCTGACTGTCTTCTGAAAGACCAAACTTGCCTGGGCAGTTGGCGTCGATAATCCACGGACCCTTCTGAAGGCTCATATTAGCAAACGACTCATAGTAAGGTATCGGGTGTGCCTGACCGATGATGAATGCCTCGCGTCCATAGTCGCTGACTACGGCTGTGTCTGATGTCGGGCTGTCTACATAGGTCTGAAGTGCATACTGCACAGCGCCCTGAGCACCGTCGTAGTTAACGTCGTTTACAACACACTTGGTTGTTGTAAGACCTTCTTCTACAGCATTAAGATAACCGTAGTAAAGTGTGTAAACGCAATATTCAGCAGTCTTCGGATCTACATATCCACCGTGCATACCTACTTCTGAAACCGGGTCCCAAGAGATGGTTGCCTTACCGTTGAGGTGGTCGTAAATCTTGATGTTCTGCGGAGGAAGCGGACGGTCGTAACCTACATACACCTTCTTTGCAACTTCGTCGCTACGCAAGTCGTTGGCTGTAGCCACTACGCTGTATGTATGCTCGCCGGTAACAACCTCGTCGTCCTGCCACTCTATCTTTGTGCCTACAGCAGGAGCGTCGTAGTTCTTCACCTGCACATAGTCGCGATAGAGCTGAACGCGTGTAAGACCAGAGAGTGCATTGCCTGCATAGTCGGTAGACGGCGTTGTGAACGACACCTTAGCCGACACAGCTCCCTTAGCGCCAACCTCTACATTGAGGTCGTTTACTGCTGCCGGGCGCACTGACAAAGCTGCCTGTGCAAGCACCTTCACTGGAAGGAGCAGGAGATAGGCGCGCTGGTTGCTGGTGCAATGGAACGCTACGCGATACTTACCCGTTGTAGGAGCAACGAACTCGCCTTCAACTGGTGTAGCGCTACCGATGCCGTATGTAGCAGAGATGGTATAGTCGCCTACAACCTTGTATGTTGTGGGGTCGTCGCCTGTACCGACAGCCACAGACAGGAGCTGTGCACCGCCTGCAGCCTTGAAACCGCCGGTCTCAATCTTGTATGTCTTGCCTGCCTCGAATGCCAAGTACGGACTAACGAGCCAGTCGTCGGCATCCTGCTTCTGCGTAGTGCCTACATAACTGATGAAACTGCCGGGCACGTCGTTGCTGAATCCCCAAGTGATGCCGTCGTTGTTCTTGTCTTCAACGGTCCACTCATTGGTAGACAGCACAGTCGGGTCGTTCCAAAGACATGAATACGGGATGTCGTACGGTCCGCCCGTAGACGGAGTCTGCGCGTTTGTTGCCGACGGAACCAACGTTGTGGCTGCCAGCACCGCAGAGAGAAGTACTCTAAGTGTTTTTCTCATAATCATATTGTTTAAGTTATTTATCTTATTAATTAACTCTCTCTAATTATTATACATTATATATACGAGCGCGGTTGCAGCGCAATCTTCGCACCTTTTTATATATAGGGGTGCGGTTGCAGAGCAACTTGCGCACCCCTTTTTGTTTCTAATTACGAAATAGAAGTTAGGATTCTTACTTGTTCAGATATTTCTTTCCGTTGCGGATTACGAGGCCCTTTGTGTCGTCAGCCACGCGCTGTCCGCTTACGTTGTATGTCTTGCCGTCGCGTGCCACGTTAACTGTCACGCCGTTGACGCCAGCCTCTGCATCGCCCTGCAGAACCTCGATAGGATATGTCGACTTGCAGGTCTTGCCTTGCACGTGGAGTTCACACTTGCGTCCGCTTACGCCCTCAGGCAGCGGGTCGCATACGAGCTTGAGCACTGTGATGTCGTAGTCAGCCCATGTGTTAGTGTCGGCTGTGATAGACTTAACCCAGTCGGCGTCGCAAGTAACGGTGTAGTTGGGGTCGTTGTTGGCGTCGAACCAGTCCTCGTTTGTCTTGATAGCCGCACCGTCGAATACCAAATCGCCAGGAATGAGAGTCTTGCCGCTTGTGCCGTCGTCGCTCATCTTCACGATGCCGTAGTTCTCCTCACGTCCGTTGAATACGTAGTACATCGGGTTGCAGTAGTCGTACTTAGCAGAGAACGACACCTTCAGAGCAACATCCTTGTAGAGGCTGAAGAAAGCCGGGCTTCCGTCCTTGCTCCACATACCTACAGCCGAGTCGAAGTTGTCGAAATAGTAAGGCAACTCGCTGATCTCGAAGCCGCAGTCGATGCCTTCCTTGTCGAGTCCGTCGATAACTACGTAGAACGGCTCGTCGATTGTGAAGCGCTCTGCCTTGCCATCAGCGTTCTTCTTTGTGAACACGAGTGTGAAGGCGTTGTAGCTTGTGTTATCGTCGTACGGAATGCTGCCTACGTCGATAGTCTCAGGCTCTGTAGCTGTGAGCTCACAGAGTATCTTCTCGCCCGGTATGCGCTTGCCGTCCTGCTCTATCACGTTGTGAATCTGCATACGCAGCGACTTGCCCTGCGCGATAGGATAATAGCCCTTAGAGATAACCGGAATGAAGATATCTTCTACGACCAGCGGAGCCATAGGTTTGTCGAAATACTGATAAACGCCGGTAGCTGTGTATTTAGCTCCGTCCTGTGTGAACGTACCCGAGCCATATACGTACTCGTTGTCCATGCCGCCGAAGAACACTTCGCTAACCTGGTCCATAGTGTATGAAAGCGGAGTCACGCGACGATTAGCTTGGTCGATACCAGAATAAACGCGCGGATAATAGTAAGGCAAAGCCAATGATTCGTGCTTGCCAGGGTCGCCCGCATTGCCAAAGTAAGGATTCTCAGAAGCGAGCAAGAACGAGTCGGTCTTGCATACAAGTGTTGGAACAGCATCGCTTCCATCAAACAGGCTCTTCAAGGTGAAGTCGCCGTTTGCGCTGATATTATAATAATAATCTGTATTGCTTGAGCAATCGTTGACAGTTACATCGCCGTAATAGTCGAATGTGTTCTGATGCCAAACATAAGCATCCGAGCCCTGCTTTCTGAACTTTACGTCGTAATCACCCGGAACATACATATACACTGTTCCCCAAATCTGACCTGTCTTGTCAGTAGTCTGGAACAATGCACCTTCAGGACGCAAATAATAGTTGTTTTTCTTCTCAGCGCGCAGCTTTGAAGGCTGAGCCTGTGCGTTAAGTGCTGGCACGAGGTGCTTGCCGAACTGGCGTGCGCTGAACGGAACGCCTTCAACAAACGGCTGTGCATTGGCAGCTGTTGTTGCCATAACAAGAGCCGCAGTCAAAAGTAAAGATTTCTTCATAATTATGTTTGTATGATTATTAATTGATTGCTACAATTATTCTGCAAATATACTTATAATCATGTTTTTCGCCAAACAAAAGTTATCTTTTTTGAAAAAAATATTTATCGATTGATAGTTTGTAGTTTATATATGAACACATTGTTATGACTAAAAAAACAGAGAGTTTCAAAGCTCCACCCTCCTATAGGCAGACGAAATCTGATCGGGCGGCGGACGAAATCTGATCGGACGGCGAACGCAATCTGATCGGACGGCGGACGCAATCTGATCGGGCGGCGGACGCAATCTGATCGGGCGGCGAACGCAATCTGATCGGGCGGCGTTCGGTATACGATGACAAAACGCAACAAACAGAGCAAAAAAAATAGAGGGCGTGTCAAAACTACAGTATTGCGATAAAAAGCTAACTGTAGTTTTGACACGCCCTCTATATTATAATATTTCTCTCAGCGGCACCATAACAAAGTCGCGCTCCTGCATGTGCGGATGCGGCAGCGTAAGGTCGGGCGTAGAGAGTTGCAGGTCATCGTACATAAGGATGTCGATGTCGATGGGGCGGTCGTGATATTGTCCGTCTATCGACTTCTGCGTTCTGCCCAGTTCGCGCTCTATCTGCTTTGTAGCTTCGAGCAGTTCTGCGGGCTGCAAGGCGGTGAGCAGTCGCACGCACATGTTCAAGAATCGGTTTGCCGACTCAAATCCCCACGGCTCTGTCTCGATGAACGACGACTGGCGGTCTACCGTTCCAGTGCGTTCGTTGAGCATCTCAATGGCGCTGCGCATCGTAGCCTCACGGTCGCCGAGATTGGAGCCGAGCGAAAGATACACCTTGTGCATAAGTGCGGCTTAGTCGTTAACGATGAGAAGAGCGTCACCGTACGAACCGAACTTGAAGCCGTGCTTAACGGCGAGGTTGTAAGCCTCCATTACGAGGTCGTAACCGCCGAAAGCGCAAGTCTCCATGAGGAGTGTTGAGTACGGATGGTAGAAGTTAGAGATCATCGAGTCGGCGAGTCCGAAATCGTACGGCGGGAAGATGAACTTGTTAGTCCAGCCGTCGTATTCCTTCAGCATACCGTCGGTGCCGACAGCGGTCTCTGTAGCCTTAACGACGCTTGTGCCAACGGCGCACACACGGTGGCCGGCACGCTTCGTGTCGTTGACGAGCTTGCAGCAGTCGGCGTCTACACGCATCTGCTCCGAGTCCATCTTATGCTTTGTAAGGTCTTCCACTTCGATGTCGTGGAAGTTGCCCAAACCGCAGTGAAGCGTGATATAGGCGAAGTTGATACCGCGAATCTCCATGCGCTTCATCAGCTCGCGCGAGAAGTGCAAGCCGGTAGCCGGAGCCGTAACGGCGCCTTCGTGCTTGGCGAAGATGCACTGGAAGTCGTCGAAGTCGTCCTCTGTGCTGCGCTTGTCGGGGCGGCGGTCGAGGATGTAGCGTGGCAGCGGAGCCTCGCCGAGAGCGTAAAGCTCGCGCTTGAACTCGTCGTGCGGACAGTCGTAGAGAAAGCGGAGCGTGCGTCCGCGGCTGGTTGTATTGTCGATAACCTCAGCCACCATAGTGCCCGAGTCGTCGAAGAACAGCTTGTTGCCGATACGGATCTTGCGTGCTGGCTCTACGAGCACGTCCCATAGACGCATCTCCTCGTTGAGTTCGCGCAGCAGGAACACCTCTATCTTCGCGTCGGTCTTCTCCTTTGTGCCGTAGAGGCGCGCCGGGAATACCTTTGTGTCGTTGAAGATGAACGTGTCGTGCTCGTCGAAGTAGTCGAGCACGTTGCGGAAGTCGAGATACTCGCCCTCGATGGGGTTGCCGTCGGCGTCTTTCTTGTACATTTCGATGGTCTGCGACTTCTTGTGCAGCACCATCAGGCGACACTCGTCGCGACGTGTGATGCGGAAGGTCTCCTTCTCGCCGTTGTCGTTTTCGAACTCGCGGTAAATGCTATGCGGATAAAGAGCGATGAGCTCTTCTGGTAACTTAAACTTGAACTGTGATAACTTCATAGTAGTTTTTTATTTATTCATCTTCACTGGTTTCTATTGTCTGATTGGCGAGCCACTCCTCGAACTTGTCGAGTTCGATACAGTTCTCCACGCGCTGATCGCCAGAGCGTGTGCGGCAGAGAGCCGTGAGATAGCCGCCGGAGTTGAGCGCACGACCGATGTCGCGTGCCAAGGCGCGGATGTATGTGCCCTTTCCGCACGCCACACGTATCGACATCTGCATCGTTTCGGGGTCGAACGCCGTAAGCTCTATCTCGTCGATGTGTATCTGCTTCGGCTTCAGCTCCACGTCCTGACCCTTTCGGCGCAGGTCGTAGGAGCGCTGTCCGCCCACCTTGCACGCCGAGAATGTCGGCGGAACTTGCTCTATGTCGCCCACGAACTGCTTCAGAACCTCTTCTATGCGTTCGCGTGTGATACCGTCTGTTGGATATGTGGCGTTCACGGGATGCTCCATGTCGTAGCTGGGCGTGGTGGCGCCGAGCTGAATGGTGGCTGTGTACTCCTTGCCGTGCATCTGAAACTCCTCAATGCGCTTCGTGAACTTGCCGGTGCAGAGCACAAGCACGCCCGAAGCAAGCGGGTCGAGAGTTCCGGCATGGCCTATCTTTATCTTCTTCACCCCAAGGCGTACGCAGATGCGCTTTCGCACTATTGCCAAGGCACAGAAGCTGGTCATGCCAAGGGGTTTGTTTATGGCGATGACTTCGCCTTTGGTGAAATTCATTACTTGTTGTTGATTTTTATAGTAAAGAGCAAACGATGGTCACGGCACCTGCGATGGCGCAATATACGCCGAACCAAACGAGCTTGCCACGCTTCACGATGTTGATCATCCACTTGCAGGCGATGCATCCGCTGACGAATGCTGCCACGAAGCCAACAACGAGGGGCAGTGTGTCGATGCCAGCGAACGCGTCTTCGCCATTAGCTGCCTTCAAAACGTCGAGCAACGCCTCGCCGAGTATGGGCGGAATGACCATAAGGAACGAGAACTGGGCGAGATTCTCCTTCTTATTGCCAAGCAGCAAGCCGGTAGCAATGGTAGAACCTGAGCGCGAGAGTCCGGGCAGCACGGCTGCTGCTTGAGCAAGACCGATGATGAAGGCGTCCTTCATAGAGATATGCTCGCGCTGACGCGGCTTGGCGAAATAGGAGAATGTGAGCAGCAAGGCTGTGAGAAGTAGACAGCAGCCCACGATGAGCAGACCCGAACCGAAGATTTCCTCTACATAGTCCTTGAAGAACACGCCGACGATGCCTACCGGAATCATCGAAACGACGATATTGAGGAAGTATTTTGTCTCGGCGTTCATCTCGAACTTGAAGAGTCCTTTCAGAATCCAGTCGATTTCCTTCCACAAGATGACGAGTGTGCTGAGCACGGTAGCTACGTGCACCATTACGGTGAACGCAAGGTTGTCCTCGCCCTGCACACCGAATAGTGCCGAGCCGATTGCGAGGTGGCCGCTACTACTAACGGGCAAGTATTCTGTGAGTCCCTGGATAACGCCAAGGACCAATGCTTGTAACCAATCCATTTGTTAAATTATTAATTTTTAATTATTAATTATTAATTCGAGGGTGTTTTCAGGGGGTGCAGTTGTCTCAACTGCACCAACCAAGTCGTTGGTGTCTTCAAAATATTGGTGCAGTTGAGACAACTGCACCAACCTAGCGGCGGGTACATTCTTTTGTACCTTCAAATTGGTTGGTGCAGTTGAGACAACTGCACCCCCTGAGAGCACCCACTTAAGACTTATTCGTCCTTCGGCTTTTTGATTATGGCATATATAATCGAGATGAAGCCGAGGAAGCACACTACGGGTGCCACCTTAATGCGGCGCACGCTGAAGATATCGTTGTCGAAAACGGTCTCGTCGCTTCCACCACCGCTCATAAGTATAAAACCAAGGATTACAACCAACATTCCGACAGCCATCAGAATGAAGTTGATCTTACCGAATGCGTAATTTCTTTTATCCACTTTGTTTATATTTTAAGTTGAATGAATATATTCTATCATATAATGACTATATGTATAAGTAGTGTCTGTATGTATAAGTAGTGTCTATATATAATATGTATATATAAGTAATGTCAACATCTCAACACCACAACACATCAACACCTCAACATTATATCTTATACAAATCGCCTGCCTTCATGCGCAGGAACTTGTTAACCGATATTATCGAGCAGATAGCCGTGATGAAGATACCGAATACAACCACCGTACCGGCAGTAATGGCGAGCACCTGCCACGTGATGAGGTCGAGAACGTCGGGCTCGTACATGAACAGAGCGTAGACAGCACCACCAAGCACGCAGCACGCTATGAGCGCAGCGAGCAGACCGAGCAACACGTAGTGGCGCACGAACGGCGCACGGATGAAGCCCCACGACGCACCCACGAGTTTCATAGTGTGGATGGAGAAGCGGCGGGCGTAGATGCTCAGACGCACGGTGTTGTTGATGAGCGAGAACGACACGATTGTGAGCAGCACGGCGAGCGCCAGCAGCACCAGGCTTATCTTGGCGATGTTCTCGTTCACGCTGTCGATGAGGTCTTTCTGATACTTCACCTCGCTCACCTTAGGGTAGGCTTTCAGCTCCTTAGAGATGAACTGCAGCGAGTCGCTGTTGGCGTAGTCAGACTTCAGCGTTATCTCGATAGACGAGAGGAACGGGTTCACTTCGGCGAACTCGCGCGGGTCGGTGCCCAGCGCCTTGATGCCTTCGCGCAGCGCCTGCTCCTTGCTGATGTACTGTAGCGAACAGATGTACGGGCGCGCCTGCAGCTTGTTGCAGAACTGGTGAGCCTCGCCTGTCGTCATATCGTCCTGCAGCATCATCGTCACCACGATGTTCTGCTTCACATAGGCAGAAAGATTGCGGGCGGTGCACACTGAGAACACCACCAAACCTAACAGGATAAGCACCATTGCGGTGCTAATGCACAACGTTACAGCCTGCAATCCGTGACGACTGCGGGTCTTCTTGTTTTTCTTTCTCATTCCGAAAAGGCTATATTATACCAAATTTCCTGCAAAATAACAAAAAAATATCAGTTCCAAAGAGTGATTAACGTCACTTAACACCATACGTACATCA
>ERZ870052.1018-NODE-1018-length-10222-cov-10.107245_pt1 | contig 10222 bp, 10 predicted proteins | sample MGYA00520889_ERZ870052 | MGnify/ENA primary metagenome ERZ870052 (study PRJEB32232, sample SAMN07284988) | human gut metagenome | biome: human-associated habitat; material: feces | host: Homo sapiens | place: Tanzania | collected 2014-08-14 ...
AAATATTTGAATGTAAGCATGAAAATCTTAGTTCTATATACGTAGCTAACTTCTGTTGATTGATAAATATCTGTTAAACGATAGGGACTCAGAAACTCGGTTTAACCGGAAAAAAGAGTGAAAAATAGCCTTGCGAATAACTAATGATGCATAAAAAAGTGAGGAATCGTGCGATAGTATCAAAAGTTTTTTGTACTTTTGCATGTCGAAAGCAGTGCTCCGGTCTGTCGCTGGCATCTTTCAGGTGCGAGAGGAAAGTCCGGGCAGCATAGAGCATCCCACTTCCGAAACTAGAAGCTATTGGTGACAGTAGGTGTCGGTAGAAGAAAATAACCGCTTTCACTTATCCCGTTTGTCCAGTCTGGGGTGGTGAGAGTAAGGGTGAGAAGGTGGTGTAAGAGACCACCAGCTGGCGGGTGATCGTCAGGCTGTGCCATCTGGGAGCTGTAAGCTCATGTATACCGCAGATTGAGGGCGGCTCGTCCGATTGCCTTCGGGCTGCTGTGGAGGGTAGAGTGCTTGAGCCCAAGGGTGACTTTGGGACTAGATAAATGACAGACATTCTTATTTTCAATAGGAACACAGAACTCGGCTTATAGGGGCACTGCTTTCTTTTCTTTTTCAGCATCGCAGCCTTTTTATATATAATAAGGTATAAGATGCATCATTTTTAAACGATTTTAAAAACTAGCAAGATTATGAAACTCAGAGAACCGGAAAAGCAGATATTAGATGATTTCGAACATAAGGTAACGGGCAAGATAGCGAAATATGGCAATGAGCCCGATTTCCCGAAGTTTGAGAACTACGGCATTACCCGTATGGAGCTGGATGATTATCTTTTCGATAAGCAGGCGATACTCGATATGGGCGGTTCCAAGCGCAGCCAGCTCACCATCGGTGGTTTCATCACCGTCCTCCCCGTATTGGTACTGTCCTGTTTCCCGGACAAGTCACCCATCTATGACAACGGCAAGATGCTCGCCACGGTCATAGCCGTCATCATCGGATTGCTGCTGGCGTGTTTTGTCAAGGCACTTCTCCAGATGATCATCGCCTATCGCGTGAACCATCATAAAGAGCCGAAGATGGAGACCTTCATCAAGGCAGTCCTCTTCTACGAGAAGCGGTCGTAACTATAACTGTAAATTATAAACTATAAACTATAAGTAGTATGACTTTACCAGACTTTATGGACTATAAGGACAAGTTCACCCAGCGTGCATTTGTCGAGAAGATTTCGCATGTTGCCAAACGTGCCGGTGCCAAGATGGTTTATACAGCGCTCATTCTCTATTATACGTTAGAGAGCGACAAGGTTTCGCTGAAGGACAAGGCTCTGATAGTAGGAGCCTTGGGTTATCTCATCAGTCCGCTCGATGTGATTCCAGACGCCATTCCTATTGCCGGTTTAGGCGATGACCTGGCCGTATTGCTGTTTGTGCTCAAGAAAGTTTGGGGTGAGGTTTCAGATGATGTGAAGTCAAAGGCTCAGGACAAGTTGAAAAAGTGGTTTGATGAAGATGAGATTCCATCAGCCGATGATCTCTTCAAGGATTCAGCCACCGATACTCCGGTTTGAAAATGATAATGACCGGAAATGACCATGACCGGAATTTTCGGTAGAACGAAAAAGAGGGTGTGTCATAAGTCTATGACACACCCTCACTATTTTTCTTTTGTTTTAATCGAGTTTTCTTATCTTAATGCCATTCAAGAAAGCTTTTCCTTGCAAAGACTTTAGATGTATATGGATGCTCGTGTCATTGTTTCTTACAATATACCTACGTTTGAAGGCCGTGCGATAATGGCGTCCATCGGTAGGAGTGAAATCAGTCTCCTTGATTTCTCCATTAATGCTGACATCAAATCTTGCATCTTTAGATGAAGTTTCTCCATTGCTTCTGGCAAGGAGATTAGGCAACTGGGTTGCTGGCTTAGTAACATCAGCCATCAACAATTCCACTTCATATTCGCCTCTTGGTGCATCTATCTTATATTCCAAGTCGCCTTCACGCCAAGTCTGATAAATAGGTCCGTCAATCGTACTCTCTATCTCAGATGTGGTGCTTTTGTTTTCTCCTCCTATATATCCCCATGAGCCTGCCTTATAGGCTTGGTCTGGCAGCCACGTGAGATGACTCAAGGAAGAAATGAAATAGCAGTTGCTGCCCACATTGATGGCGAATTCTTCACCCTTGGCCAGGTCTGGCAGTGGATTGTACCGGATAGTCATCACATCTTCAGTATTGCCACCCTTTACCCTGAGATCATCATCAAACAGTTTTTCGCTCATTCCTTTTGCCTTCAATGTAGAATTTCCATAAGGCAGAACTACATCGAAGTTGGCGAAACAATTAACTGTCTTCTTCTTTCCACAGCTCTTGCCATTGGCGAAAAGTTCCACTTCCGGCAGGTTGGAATATACCTTGATGCGCTGAATGTCATTCGCACTTCCCGTTCTTGTTGGCCAGTCACGGCTGGCAATATGAACCACCGGTATATCCTTGCGCCACATGGATTTGAAATAATAAGCAACATCCTTCAGCGTGCGGTTGTTGTAGGCCACTCCTTTGTTGTTCACCCTAGGCATGGATTCCTGACGTGCGGCAACATTAAAGTCGATGAAGTTCCAATAGGTGCAACCGCTAATCCAAGGCTTCTCTTCAATGAATGGCAGATAATGCTCGATATAAGTCTGCTGATATTCAATACTGAAATCAAAGGCATGAGCAGAGTTAGAGTGCAGACGCAGATCGCTTCCGGCTCCCCACTCTGAGATGATCATCGGTTTCTTAGGATAGTTCCTGTGCTGGTCTTCACACCAGCGGTTGAAACCATTCAACTCTCCCTCGTACCAGCCATGATAAAGATTCCAACCTACTACGTCAACCAGGTTGAGTCCTATTTTGTTGTAAATATTGTTCATATTGAAAGCCATCACACTCTTTCGCGTAGCATCTTCTTCTTTCAGAACCTTTTCCAACCGCTCAGCAAGTGCTAATGTACGCTCCTTGAAAGCTGGCCATTCTTTCGTGCCAGGCCATGGAGTGCAGAGCAGTATTTCATTCATATAGCCCCAGTTGATGATACTCGGATGGTTAAAGTGTTGGCGGATCATTTCCCGCAGATTACGCTCGCAATTATCTGCATAGCCTGGAGTGTCGGGCACAAGATCTATGATAGGGATTTCCTCCCAAGCCAACAAGCCAAGTTCATCACAGGCGTCCAGGAGCGCATCATCTTGTGGATAATGGGAGATACGGATATAATTGCTGCCCATTTCCTTCAGCAGACGGATGTCGCGACGGTGCGCCTCGTCAGGCAGGGCTACACCTACTGGTGCCTGATCCTGATGACGGTTGAAACCACGCAATTTGTAAGGCTTCCCATTCAAGCAGAATCCCTTCTCGCCATCGAATGAAAACCAGCGGAATCCTATCTTATGGGATTTCTCGTCAATAGCTTTTCTTGTTTTTGTGTCGACAAGCGAAGTTACCACCTTATATAATATAGGTGTCTCCGGAGTCCAAAGCTCAGGATTACTGATGAGCTTAGACTGTAATTCCATGCGTCTGGTTTCGCCGGCTTTCAGAGTCACTTTTTTCTTGAAAGTTTGCAAGAGTTTTCCATCAGGTGCAAACAGTTCGTTCCTGACCTCAAAAGTTGATGGTTTCTTGGCATCATTGGTTACTTCACTCACCACTTTAACCAAACTTTGCTTCTCATTAACTAAAGGAGTGGAAACAAAAATGCCGTCACTTCCCATGTTGAGCATGTTGAAATGAATATCAGGTGTGGAAATGAGCCATACATCACGATAGATGCCACCCCAGAATGTGAAGTCTGCCATGATCGGTGTGACATCCTGACGGCTGTTGTCTACTGTTATCTCGATGGTATTGTCTGACTTTTTCCTGCTCAGTACATTACTTGGATTTAAAAATTGAGTGATGTCAAAGGTAAATGCTGAATATCCACCGGCATGACAGCCCACCTTTTTACCATTGACTTTCACTTCTGCAGCCTTATTTGCTGCATCTACCTTCAAGAAATAGCGCCTGCCTGGATTGACTTCCGGCAAGGTGAGAATACGACGGTATTCAGCCTTTCCTTGATAATAGTTTCTACCTTGATAGGCATCAAGGTTATAGGTGTGAGGTATGTTTACAGACGACCATTGCTGACTTGTAGGTAGTTTAAACTCCCAATTGTCATTGATGGTTCTGGTTTCACGTTGGGCCATGACAGGTATAACCATCATAGAACTTGTGAATGCGGTGAGAAAAATGTCTTTAATGTTCATTGCAGTTGCTTATTTAATTGTTTTTTGTATGACATGGCAAAAGTACAAATAAAATCTGAGAAACTCACGCATTTTGTATTTTTTTTCGATAACCTTTTAACCCAAGTTTGACACTTTTGGGAAATTTTTCATAATTTTTCGACTATGTTTTCTGTTCCGTATCTGGAAAAGGGAGAAAAAACGAAAAGGGTGCGCCATAGACTTAAGACACACCCTCGTTTTTGTTTTATCCCATGCAGCTCGTTACTCCGAGCGTAGTAGCGATAGCGGTCAGAATGCTGATGGCTATCTGCAGAATTGTTTTCCAAGTGTTCGCTTTCATCTTTTTTAATGTTTAGTGTTTAGTGTTTAATGTTTACTTTGTGGGGTGAGTCCTGCTAGAAGGTTGTGGCTGCGGCTAGGGGCTAGCACCCTAGCCGCTGGGGGTTAACCCATATTGCCGTCGCCGCCTGATTCAGAGCCTTGGTCCCCGCCGCCAGTCTGACCGGTATTTGAACCGCCACCTTCGGTATTGCCGGAGCCGCCCTCGGTAGTGCTTGAACCACCGCTAGGGGTAGAACCGCCAGGCGTATTATCCGGAGTGGTAGGCGCGTTGAGGTCAACGTTGGTCTTACCCTCCTTAATCGCCTTGATAACGGCTGCCTGAGCACTGCGGCTGGCTACGAGGTTGAACTCGGCGTCATCGCGAAGGTTCTTGAACTCCTGACCAGGCTCCCACTGAACCCTTACGCCGGTGATGTTCTGCGAAGTGAACTTGTCGGCATCCTCAGCACCCTTCGAAGTGAGAAGGAGAGAGAAATCACCAAGGTCGCCCAGACGAATCTTCTTGCCTTCGAGCAACATCTCACGCATGCAGTCTACGGCGATGTAGAGGATGGCGCTGATGTCGGCTCTCGAATAAACACTACCATGAGAGGTGATGTGCTTGGCAAACTTCTCGATGGTCATGATGTCGGTGTACTGTGAGATGGCGAAAGCATTCTGCTTCTCAGTCTTCACGAGTTCCAGGTCCTTTGGGTCAGGATTCTTACCTTCCTTCTTCGCCTGGTTGATGCGTGACTTCGCCTGGTTGATTTCCAGAAGATTTGCGTTCACGCTACGCATTACGATGCTGTAATTAATCATAGTCGTTTGTAGTATGTTTAGAGTCCTTTGTTTTGCAACTCCCCAGAACGCCCCGTTCCTGCCGTTTTCGGGGTCTTCATTGATGACCGGCGCCTGCCATCATTTATGACCCGCGTAGGTCTTAATAGAAGACCGCCTTCAGGCACCTAAGGCATTTCCTTCGATTGCTGGTGCAAAGATACGAATAAATCCGGTATCTACCAAATTTAGACATGTGATAAGGAGCGATTTTCAGCAAACTTACGATTTGAAAGTAAGCTTAAAAAACAAACTCTATGTTAATGCGGTGCATCTCTATGTTTTGTGGCATAGAAAACTATGTTTTGCTATATAAATCAGCACATTACGAAGTAATACCCGATTACGGGAAACGTACTCAGTACTCAGTACACTTTAGGCATTCAAAGCCCTGGTTATAATAGCAATCAGCAAGGCGCCCTTACATGGCGACTGGGTTGCGTCCAAAAATAACTTTTTTCAAAACTTTCTCCCGAAATCCTTGCCAGTTTCAAAAAGAAATCGTAACTTTGTGGAGTGGTATATAGCCACGTCAATAATAGTAAAACGATAACATTATGATTATCAGTAGATTTACCCCCCCCATATTGGGGAAGCTGGCTCTTGTAGCCGCATTTTTAACGCTTGCCCTTGCCAGTTGCAGCAAGGATGATGTAAGCTCCGATACCGACCTGGTTGTCAGCCCACCTGCCGACAGCGAGGCTCCCAGTTATTATGCCATTACCGATACTGAGGGTATCGGCTTTACCAAGGATGGCATCGCCTATGAATACATTTCTAATGGTAAGACCCGATGGGTGCTTAGCTATCAGGAGATAGCCAAGCGCCTCAACATAGATATCTCCAAGATTTCAACCATCAAGATTACTAGAGACCAGATTTTGAAGAACGGTCTCTGGCGCTTCGACGTGCGCTTCGACGGACAGCAGGAGGGCACGGCGTATGCTATTGATGTCGACCCAGAGAATGGGGAGATAGAATGGGTGATCACCTTGGAGGATTTGCCAGGGGGAAATGTGTTTACACTAACTTTAAATTCATAAAATAAATTCTTCAGAACAGTTTGTTTTAAATTAATTCAGAGGAGTTTAAATTGATAATTAATATGCTTTATGACTAGAAATGAAATGATAAATGTTGTAGGAAACCAATTCCATACAGCAAATATAGAAGGTGGAGAATTTAGCTATGTAAAGGAAGCTGGTAGTATTGAGAGACTTCATCAGTGTTTAGGTTATGATTTTCAGCACTATAAACTTGACATTCGTTTTAAATCTCATGATGTTGTGGTACTTATTGAGACTAAACAATCGTTTGTTAAGGCAGACGAGCAACAATTGGCAGAATATGTAAACGAGGAGAAGGCATTGCACCCAACTAACAAAATAATAGCCATTTTGGCCAATACGTCAAATGATATTATTAAAGTGTGGAAGAATGAGGTAAATGATAAGAACTTACTTCATTCAGAAACTGTGCTTGATTCAATGAAGCATTATGAGAAAATTTTTAATACACCTTATCAAAATGATAGGGAGACTGTCTTGAAGAATACGTATAACCTCAATGAGCTGTTGCATAAAAAAGACATTCCAGAATCATTGAGAAGCCAATTTGTAGGGACAACTCTTATTTTTATAAAGGATATAATGGAAAAAAGAAAGACAGCGATAGATGATGAGCTAATAAAAAGCCTTCAAACTAATTGGGCGTTAATTGGCTCTGATGGTATTATAGGAGCCATAAAAGGTGCGCTCGACCGAAAGCTGGATGATTCAGTAAATAAAGAAAAGAAAATTGAGTTGTTAAGAAAAAATGTTCTCGAAAGTCAAAAGGTTAAAAATTTGACTGTTAAGGATTGGACTGAAATTCTCAAAGAAATAATGATTGGTATTTATAGATATATCAATGCGGATAGTTCTGAGGGGCAGGATATTTTGAATATGTTTTTTATTGCGTTTAACAAATATACTGGTCGGGCTGACAAGAATCAGGCTTTTACGCCTGATCATATCACTGATTTTATGTGTAGAGTCGTTGACGTGGATAAGACAAAGGTTGTATTTGATGGTACTTGTGGAAGTGGTTCCTTCCTTGTGCAGGCAATGGTAAAGGAATTTGCTGATTGTAGAAGAAATAATACAGAAGAAGAAGCGAAAAAACTTATTAAAAAAGTTAAGGATGGTCATATATTTGGAATTGAATATGAGGAAAAGGCTTTTGGATTGTCAACAACAAATATGCTTATTCATGGTGATGGTAATAGTAATATTTTGTTGGGGGATTTGTTCAAAAGTGAGGAGTTTATAAAAAAAGCGAATCCTGATATTGTACTTATGAATCCGCCCTATAATGCAAAGCCAAAGGATATTCCTGATAAATACAAGAAGTCATGGAGTTCAAAACAGAGTGACGGAAAAGAAGATGCTACTAAAGGATTTTGTTTTGTCCAGTTTATTGCAGACGTAATTAAGGACATGAATGAACAAAATGAAGAGTGTAACAAGCCTAGAAAAGAGGTAAAGATGGCCGTTTTATTACCAGTTAGTGCTGCAATAGGTAACAATATGGTTCTTAAGCAATGTAAAACAGAAATATTGAAGAATAACCATTTAGATGCAGTGTTTTCTTTGCCGCCAGAGATTTTCTATCCAGGGGCTTCGGTTTCTGCTTGTTGTATGGTGTTTACTCTTGGTCGCCCACATGTAAATGCAGATGGCACCGTAGATAAAACATTTTTTGGATATTATCGAGAGGATGGATTTAAAAAGAAGAAAAATTTAGGGCGAATTGAGCAATTTGACTCCAACGGAAAGTCAATATGGAAAGAAATTGAAAATCAATGGCTATCTCTGTACAAAAACAAAGAAGTCGTTGATGGTATGTCCGCAATGGCTATCGTCGATGGTAATTCTGAATGGTTGTGTGAAGCATATATGAATACCGATTATTCAAAGTTGACAGCAGCAGATTTTCAGAGTGTTGTGAACAATTATTTAGCATATTTGGTAAAAGAAGGATTTTTATATGGAGCTTAAGACTGACGAATGGAAACCATTTTTCCTAAAAGACTTATATGATATAGAGATGGGGAATAAGTTTGACAAGAATAAAATGACTCTTGAAAACCCTGAGGTTAATTTTGTAACTAGAATTAGTTACAATAATGGCATTGATGAAAAAGTAGATAGGTTGGATGAGGTTTCTCCTTATCCAGCTGGTTTACTAACAGTTTCTCTTGGCGGAAGTTTGGGAGAATGTTTTATACAGGAAGAGCCATTCTATACAGCCCAAAATGTAGCCGTACTCAAACCTGTTGCTTCTGAAATGACGCATGCTGTGAATATGTTTATATCTGTCTTGGTTAAGGCTGAAAGTAAAGTGAAGTATTATGCTTTTGGACGTGAGCTAAACTCACACATAAAAAAGGACTTTACAGTATCTTTGCCTGTGTTATATTCTGATAATGGAACAGCAATAATAGACAAAAATAGAACTTTCTCCAAGGAAGGCTTTGTTCCAGATTGGAAGTTTATGGAGGGTTACATAAATAAGTTGAACACTTGCCCTGTAAAGACCGTTAACAAAGCAAAACCTTCTCCATTGGATATTGCTAAATGGGATTATTTTGAGCTAGGTAAACTTTTCCGGATCCAAAAAGGAAAAAGATTAACGGCAGAGGATCAAATAGATGGAGACTATAACTATATAGGAGCTATTGACTCCAATAATGGGGTGGCTAATCATATTGCACAAAGCCCATTGCATCCTGGTAATACTATAACAGTAAACTATAATGGGTCTGTTGGTGAAGCATTTTTTCAGCAGGAACCATTTTGGGCAACAGATGATGTTAATGTATTGTATCCAAAGGCTTTTAAATTGACAGCCGATGTAGGACTTTTTTTAGTCGCAGTCTTGAGATATGAGAAATATCGTTTTTCTTATGGGCGTAAATGGACAAAAGAAAATATGATTCGATATAAGATAAAACTGCCTGTTAAATATAACTTAGATGGGAGTCGATACATTGATGCAGACAAGTTGTATTCAGAAATGGGGTTTGTCCCTGATTGGGAATATATGAGTAAATATATTAAGTCATTGCCGTTTGGAGATCAAATTTGATAATATTTCTACTAAATATATAAATGATTTATCAGTGCAGAGAGCTGCACCTACCATACAAATTCCATAAAAGTAACAGGGAGAAGTGATGCTGCAAGAATGCTCACTTTTCCCTCTTTTTTGTCAAAAATCTAGAAATCAGAAAAATAATAGTACTCATATCACGTATTAAGGAATCGTAGTACACCCCTTTGTTTCGCTCTTTTTTTATAATTTCACACCGAAATTTTAAAAAAGAAATTATGGGAAAAGGACGTAGTTACATGAATTCATATGCCGACGGCTATATGAGAGGCAAGGTTGTCAAGGAAGTGGGAGCACTCCTTGACCACATACTAGTGGAGGAAATCACAACCCCCACAATAATAAATTTGGAGTTTGGGCCTTCTTACGATACCATCAGAAAACTTAGGCAGCAAGATACCTCAATATATTTTGAGACCATCAGGCAATTCTGCTACGTCATTGGCTACTATCTCTACCAGGAAATAGAGGCGGTGGAGAACTATAAGAAATATGTAAGGGAAAGGGAATCCAAGCTTACCATGCTGTATGAGATGAAAGAAAGATATAAGAAAATTTACGGAATGCAAGCCGCAGTGGTTCTCAACCTCATGCATCAGGGAAAGGATTTGCTGGCTTTTA